>Ga0233425_10008296_pt1 | contig 13914 bp, 8 predicted proteins | sample Watercolumn_Towu_2_FD_181712 | JGI IMG/M metagenome (GOLD analysis project Ga0233425, IMG submission 181712) | Freshwater microbial communities from Lake Towuti, South Sulawesi, Indonesia - Watercolumn_Towuti2014_140_MG | ecosystem: Environmental > Aquatic > Freshwater > Lake | place: Indonesia...
TCCGGGTCTATTCCGGCGTGGTGAACTCCGGCGACACCATCTACAACTCGGTCAAGGGCAAGAAGGACCGCCTGGGCCGCATCCTGCAGATGCACGCCAACAACCGGGAAGAGATCAAGGAAGTGCGCGCCGGCGACATCGCCGCCGCCGTGGGCCTGAAGGACGCCACCACCGGCGACACCCTGAGCGCCATCGAAAAGCCGATCATCCTCGAGCGCATGGTCTTTCCCGAGCCCGTGATCCATGTGGCTGTCGAGCCCAAGACCAAGGCCGACCAGGAAAAGATGGGCCTGGCCCTGAACCGTTTGGCCCAGGAAGATCCCTCCTTCCGTGTCCGCACCGACGAGGAATCCGGCCAGACCATCATCTCCGGCATGGGTGAACTGCACCTGGAGATCATCGTCGACCGCATGCGCCGCGAATTCAACGTGGAAGCCAACGTGGGCGCGCCCCAGGTGGCCTACCGCGAGGCCATCCGCAAGCCGGTGGAGCAGGAAGGCAAGTTCGTCAAGCAGTCCGGCGGCAAGGGCCAGTACGGCCACGTCTGGCTCAAACTGGAGCCTAACGAGGCCGGCAAGGGCTACGAGTTCGTCGACGCCATCAAGGGCGGCACCGTGCCACGCGAGTACATCCCCGCGGTGGACAAGGGGCTGAAGGAAGCGCTCAACAACGGCGTGCTGGCCGGCTTCCCGGTAGTGGACGTGAAGGTCACCCTGTTCGACGGTTCCTACCACGAGGTGGACTCTTCCGAACAGGCCTTCAAGATGGCCGCCATCATGGGTTTCAAGGACGGCATGCGCAAAGCCAGCCCGGCCCTGCTGGAGCCGATGATGGCCGTGGAAGTCGAGACCCCGGAAGACTACATGGGCGACGTCATGGGCGATCTGAACCGTCGCCGCGGCATCATCCAGGGCATGGACGATCTGCCCGCCGGCAAGGCCATCAAGGCCGAGGTGCCGCTGGCCGAGATGTTCGGCTATTCCACCGATCTGCGCTCCATGTCCCAGGGTCGCGCCACCTACTCGATGGAGTTCAAGCATTACTCCGAGGCGCCCAAGAACGTGGCGGAAGCCGTGATCAACAGCAAGAAGTGATTTGAGGTAAGCAAAATGGCCAAGGAAAAATTCGAGCGTACGAAGCCGCACGTGAACGTTGGGACGATTGGGCACGTGGACCATGGCAAGACGACTTTGACTGCTGCGATCACGATGACGCTGGCGAAGAAGTACGGCGGCACCGTGAAGGGCTATGCCGACATCGACTCTGCGCCGGAAGAGAAGGCGCGGGGCATCACCATCAACACGGCGCACGTGGAATACGAGACGGCCAACCGGCACTACGCCCACGTGGACTGCCCCGGCCACGCCGACTATGTGAAGAACATGATCACCGGTGCTGCGCAGATGGACGGCGCCATCCTGGTGGTCTCCGCCGCCGACGGCCCCATGCCCCAGACCCGCGAGCACATCCTGCTGGCCCGTCAGGTTGGCGTGCCCTACATCATCGTCTACATGAACAAGGCTGACATGGTGGACGACGCCGAGCTCCTCGAGCTCGTTGAAATGGAAGTGCGTGAACTGCTCAGCAAGTACGACTTCCCCGGTGACGACACCCCCATCATCATCGGCTCCGCCCTCAAGGCCCTGGAAGGCGACACCGGCGACATTGGCGAAGGCAGCATCTTCAAGCTTGCCGACGCCCTGGACAGCTACATCCCCACGCCCGAGCGCGCCATTGACAAGCCCTTCCTGATGCCTGTGGAAGACGTCTTCTCCATCTCCGGCCGCGGCACCGTCGTGACCGGCCGTGTCGAGCGCGGCATCGTCAAGGTTGGCGACGAAATCGAGATTGTCGGCATCAAGCCCACCGTCAAGACCATCTGCACCGGCGTCGAAATGTTCCGCAAGCTCTTGGACCAAGGCCAGGCTGGCGACAACATCGGCGCCCTGCTGCGCGGCACCAAACGTGAAGAGGTCGAGCGCGGCCAGGTGCTGGCCAAGCCCGGCAGCATCACCCCGCACACCAAGTTCACTGCCGAGGTGTATGTGCTGTCCAAGGACGAAGGTGGCCGCCACACTCCGTTCTTCAACGGCTACCGTCCGCAGTTCTACTTCCGGACCACGGACGTGACTGGCAGCATTGACCTGCCTGCTGGCGTGGAGATGGTGATGCCTGGTGACAACATCAGCATGACGGTGGCGCTGATTGCCCCGATCGCCATGGAAGAAGGCCTGCGCTTCGCCATCCGCGAGGGCGGTCGTACCGTCGGCGCCGGCGTCGTCGCTAAGATCATCGAGTAAGCGCATAAAAGTAAGACCCGGACGCGGGGCCGGGGGCGGAAGCCCCCGGCCCCGCGTCCACAGGAATTAGGCCAGTAGCTCAATTGGCAGAGCGTCGGTCTCCAAAACCGAAGGTTGGGGGTTCGAGACCCTCCTGGCCTGCCACACAACACCAACTTACATCGGGTAAAGCCGGGTAGAACGACCCTCTAATGGCGGACAAGCTCAAATTGCTGGCTGCCGGCCTGCTGATCGCGGCCGGCATTGCCGGGTTTTATCTTTTGTCGGACATGCCGGCGGTGCTGCGGGTGCTTTCAGTGCTGGTCGGTCTCGGCGCGGCGGCCGGCGTGGCCTGGTTTACCGAGCCCGGGAGGCGCTTCTTCGCCTTCAGCCAGGAGGCGGTGACCGAGGCGCGTAAGGTGGTATGGCCGACCCGCAAGGAGACCATGCAGATGACCGGCGTGGTGATTCTTTTCGTCATCGTCATGGCGCTGTTCCTCTGGATGGTGGACGGCACCCTGACTTGGTTGGTGCATTTGCTCATGGGCAGGAGTGCGTGATGGCGATGCAATGGTATGTGGTCCATGCCTATTCCGGCTTCGAGAAGAGCGTCATGCGCGCCCTCAAGGAGCGTGTAGAACGGGCTGGCATGCAGGACAGGTTCGGCGAGATCCTGGTGCCGGTTGAAGAGGTCGTGGAAATGAAGGGGGGTCAGAAAAAGACCACCGAGCGCAAGTTCTTCCCCGGCTACGTGCTGGTGCAGATGGAAATGGACGACGATACCTGGCACCTGGTGAAGAGCACTGCCAAGGTCACCGGCTTCGTAGGCGGCACAGCCAACAAACCGGCGCCCATCAGCGAGAAGGAAGTACAGGCCATCCTCCACCAGATGCAGGAAGGTGTGGAGAAGCCCAAGCACAAGATCACCTTCGAGATCGGTGAGATGGTGCGGGTCATCGACGGGCCGTTCAACGAATTCAACGGCGCTGTGGAAGACGTGAATTACGAGAAGAACAAGGTGCGCGTGTCGGTGACCATCTTTGGTCGCGCCACGCCCGTGGAACTGGATTTTTCCCAGATCGAGAAGGCGTAAGTCTTCTCGATCTGCGCCGGGATGGCCCGGCACGAGGAGCGCTGAAAGGCAACCCAAGCGGGAAACCCCAAGGTGCGATTGGACTCACATTTAGGAGTTATTAGTCATGGCCAAGAAGATCGTCGGCTACGTCAAGCTGCAAGTGCCGGCTGGCAAAGCCAATCCCTCGCCGCCCATCGGTCCCGCCCTGGGCCAGCGCGGCTTGAACATCATGGAATTCTGCAAGGCGTTCAACGCCCAGACCCAGGGTCTGGAACCGGGCCTGCCGATTCCCGTGGTGATCACCGCCTACGCGGACAAGTCCTTCACCTTCATCATGAAGACGCCGCCCGCGACGGTGCTCATCAAGAAGGCCGCGGGCATCCAGAAGGGTTCGGCCAAGCCCCATACCGACAAGGTGGGCAAGATCACCCGCGCCCAGCTTGAAGAAATCGCCAAGACCAAGATGCCTGATCTGACCGCCGCCGACATGGACGCCGCCGTGCGCACCATTGCCGGTAGCGCACGCAGCATGGGTCTCAACGTGGAGGGGGTGTGACATGGCATCCAAACGTATCGCCGCGCTGAAGGCCAAGGTCGAGCGCACCAAGAACTATCCCGTCGAAGAGGCCCTGGGCCTGGTGAAGGGGGCCGCTACCGCCAAGTTCGACGAATCCATCGACGCCGCCATCAACCTCGGCGTCGATCCCCGTAAGTCCGACCAGGTGGTTCGCGGCTCCGTCGTGCTGCCGCGCGGCATCGGCAAGAGCGTGCGTGTCGCCGTGTTCGCCCAAGGCGCCAACGCCGAGGCTGCAAAGGCTGCCGGCGCCGACATCGTGGGCTTTGAGGACCTGGCCGCGGAAGTCAAAGGCGGCAAGATGGATTTCGACGTGGTCATCGCCACGCCCGACGCCATGCGTGTGGTGGGCCAGCTGGGCCAAATACTGGGTCCCCGCGGCCTGATGCCCAACCCCAAGGTGGGCACCGTCACCCCCAACGTGGCCGACGCGGTGAAGAATGCCAAGGCCGGTCAGGTCCAGTACCGCACCGACAAGGCCGGAATCATCCACGCCACCATCGGCCGCGCTTCCTTCGAGGTGGGTGCGCTGAAGGAAAACCTGGCTGCCCTGGTGGAAGCCCTTAACAAGGCCAAACCCGCTAGCAGCAAGGGTGTGTATATGAAGAAGGTGTCGGTCTCCAGCACCATGGGGATCGGCGTGCGCGTGGACCAGGCCAGCCTGGCCCAGCCTCAGTAAGGATTTGAAGCCCCGCTGTTGCGGGGAGCAGGACTTTGGGCCGTCGCCCTTCTCTTCCCGGGGAGGTGCGACGGATCGTCAAAGACCGCAGGCGCCGAGGAGTGCAGTTGGATTCCGAGGCTTAATCGTGAAAGCCTGCGCAGACGGTGTCACCCGAACAGGATTGTTCGCCACCCGGTCTCCGGCCCGGATGGCAAGGCTCCTGATTCAGGTCGCCGTGGGCGCGGCGGAAGTTTCCGCCGCATGTTGACTTGAAAGGAGGAAAGACCTTGAGTCTGAATCTCGATGACAAGAAAGCCGTAGTGGCGGAGGTGTCGGCACAGGTGGCCAACGCCCAGACCATCTGTGTGGCCGAATACCGCGGCGTTCAGGTGAGCGATCTCACCGTGCTGCGCAAGAAGGCCCGCGAATCTGGCGTATATCTGCGTGTGCTGAAGAACACCCTGGTGCGTCGCGCCGTGGTGGGCACCCCGTTCGAAGGCCTCGCCGAGCACATGGTCGGCCCGCTGATCTACAGCGTGTCCGCCGATCCCGTGGCCGCCGCGAAGGTCCTGAACGACTTCGCCAAGTCGAATGACAAGCTGGTCCTGAAGGCGGGTTCATACGCCGGCAAGGTGCTGGACAAGGGCGGCGTGCAAGCGCTGGCCACCATCCCGAGCCGCGACGAACTCATCGCCATGTTGATGGGCGTCATGCAGGCCCCGTTGACCGGTTTCGCCGCTGCCATGGCCGCCCTTGCCAAGAAGCGCGGGGAAGGCAGTTCCGAAGCCGCACCCGAAGCCGTCGCCGCTTGAACATTCACTTATCCCATCTCACGACTATCGATTTAGGAGTTTAGAAACATGGCAATCAGCAAAGAAGACATCCTGGAAGCCGTAGGCAACATGACGGTGATGGAACTGAACGACCTGGTGAAGGCGTTCGAAGAAAAGTTCGGCGTCTCCGCCGCCTCCATGGCCGTGGCCGGCCCCGCCGCCGGCGGCGCCGCTCCGGCTGCCGAGGAGAAGACCGAGTTCGACGTCATCCTGGCTTCCGCCGGCGCCAACAAGGTCAACGTCATCAAGACTGTGCGCGCCATCACCGGCCTGGGCCTGAAGGAAGCCAAGGATCTGGTGGACGGCGCTCCCAAGCCCGTCAAGGAAGGCTGCCCCAAGGCCGAGGCCGAGGATATCAAGAAGCAGCTCACCGAGGCTGGCGCTACCGTCGAGATCAAGTAATCGACGCGTGGCAAGGGCGATTTGCCCTGACAGGGCTGGCGACCAAGTGTCGCCGGCCTTTTTGCGTTGTTGTTATTACCTAGCAGGTGTCAGACATCAGGATGTATCCGCCGACCCCGGTCGGAACTTGCCGCCTGATTTCTGATCCCTGATCCCTGTCAACGACACGGAGCCGTCATGACCTACACATTCGCCGAGAAAAAGCGCCTTCGCAAGAGCTTCGCCAAGCGCGTAAGCGTTCTGCCGGTGCCTTACATGCTGACCACCCAGATCGAGTCCTTCCGGGGCTTCCTGCAGGAAGACGTACCCATGGAGGCGCGGCAGGACGTGGGCCTACAGGCGGCGTTCACTTCAATCTTCCCGATCATCAGTCACAGCGGCAATGCACGCCTGGAGTTTGTCAGCTACACCCTGGGCACCCCGGTGTTCGACATCGTCGAGTGCCAGCAGCGCGGCCTGACCTACGCTGCCAGCGTGCGTGCGCGGGTCCGCCTGGTGATCCTGGACCGGGAAAGCGTCAAGGAGAAGATCAAGGAAGTGAAGGAGCAGGAGGTCTACATGGGCGAGATGCCGCTCATGACACCCAACGGCTCCTTTGTCATCAACGGCACCGAGCGGGTCATCGTTTCCCAGTTGCACCGTTCGCCGGGCGTGTTCTTCGAGCATGATCGGGGCAAGACTCATTCCTCCGGCAAGCTGCTGTTCTCCGCGCGCATCATTCCCTACCGCGGCTCCTGGCTGGACTTCGAATTCGATCCCAAGGACTTCGTCTATTTCCGCGTCGACCGCCGCCGCAAGCTGCCTGTCTCCATCCTGCTCAAGGCCCTGGGCTACAACGCGGAACAGATCTTGGATATGTTCTTTGAGACCGATACCTTCCATTTCGGCAAGAAGGGCATCGAGTTCGAGCTGCGCCCGGAACGCCTGAAGGGTGAGACAGCCAAGTTCGACATCCACGGCAAGGACGGCAAGGTCATCGTCGCCAAGGACAAGCGCATCACCGCCAAGCACATCCGTGACCTGGAAGCCGCCGGCATCAAGAAGCTGCTGGTGGATGGCGAGTTCGTGTTGGGACGCATCCTGGCGCGCAATCTGGTGGATGGCGAGACCGGGGAATTGCTGGCCCGCGCCAACGACGAGATCACAGAGACCCTGCTGGCCAAGATACTGGAAGCCAAGGTTTCCGCCCTTGAGACCCTGTACACCAACGAGTTGGACCACGGTCCCTTCGTCTCCCAGACACTGCGCACCGACGAGACGGTGGACCAGTGGACCGCCCGTGTTGCCATCTACCGCATGATGCGTCCTGGCGAGCCGCCCACCGAGGATGCCGTGGAGGCCCTGTTCAACCGGCTGTTCTTCAGCGACGAGAGCTATGACCTGTCCAAGGTTGGCCGCATGAAGTTCAACCGGCGCATCAATGCCCCCGGCAAGGTCAGCTGGCAGATCGTGTTCCCTCCCCACCACCGCGAGAACAAGCTGGCTGCAGCTTTGCGCGAGTACTACGGCGTCTGTCCGGAAGCCAGCCTGTCGAAAGCCAGCCTGGAGAACATATCCACCCGCGTGGAAGCCGAAGCCAAACTGGCCGAGCTGAACAAGCACCTGAAAGCCTCCGGTTTCGATGCGAAGGCGCTCAACGCCAAGGTCGAGGAGCGCTATACCCTGTCGCCCAGGGACATCGTCGAGGTCATCAAGATCCTCGTCGAACTGCGCAATGGCCGCGGCGAGATCGACGACATCGACCATCTTGGCAACCGCCGCGTGCGATCCGTTGGCGAACTGGCGGAGAACCAGTTCCGGGCCGGCCTGGTGCGCGTCGAGCGCGCTGTCAAGGAGCGCCTCAACCAGGCCGAATCCGACAACCTGATGCCCCACGACCTGATCAATGCCAAGCCGATCAGTGCCGCCATCAAGGAGTTCTTCGGCTCGTCGCAGTTGTCCCAATTCATGGACCAGACCAACCCCCTGTCGGAGATCACCCATAAACGGCGCATCTCCGCCCTGGGCCCCGGCGGTCTGACCCGCGAGCGCGCCGGCTTCGAGGTACGCGACGTGCATCCCACCCATTACGGTCGGGTCTGCCCCATCGAGACGCCTGAAGGTCCGAACATCGGCCTGATCAACTCCCTGGCCCTGTACGCCCGCACCAACGAGTACGGCTTCATCGAGACGCCATACCGCAAGGTGGTGGACAACAAGGTCAGTGACCAGATCGAGTATTTGTCGGCCATCGAGGAAAGCCAGTACGTCATCGCCCAGGCCAACGCAGAGCTGGACGCCCAGGGTCGCTTCACCGGCGACCTGGTGTCCTGCCGTAACCGCAACGAATTCACCCTGGCGACGCCGGACCGCATCCAGTACATGGATATCGCCCCGTCCCAGATCGTCTCCGTGGCGGCTTCCCTCATCCCCTTCCTGGAGCATGACGACGCCAACCGCGCCCTGATGGGTTCCAACATGCAGCGCCAGGCTGTGCCCTGCCTGCGTCCCGACAAGCCCTTGGTGGGCACCGGTATCGAGCGCACCGCCGCCGTCAACTCCGGCACCGTGGTGACCGCTCGCCGCGGCGGCGTGGTGGACTATGTTGACGCCAGCCGCGTGGTGGTGCGGGTCAACGACGACGAAGCGCTCGCAGGCGAAGTCGGCGTGGACATCTATACCCTGACCAAGTACCAGCGTTCCAACCAGAACACCAACATTAACCAGCGCCCCCTGGTGCGCCTGGGCGACAAGATCGCCAAGGGCGATGTGGTGGCCGACGGCGCCTCCACCGACAAGGGCGAGCTGGCCCTGGGGCAGAACATGCTGGTGGCCTTCATGCCGTGGAACGGCTACAACTTCGAGGACTCGATCCTCATCTCCGAGCGGGTGGTGGCGGAGGACCGCTACACCTCCATCCATATCGAGGAGCTCTCGGTGGTGGCCCGGGACACCAAGCTGGGCCCCGAGGAAATCACCCGCGACATCTCCAGCCTGTCCCAGGTCCAGATGGGCCGCCTGGACGAGGCCGGCATCGTCTACGTGGGCGCCGAGGTGCAGGCCGGCGATGTGCTGGTGGGCAAGGTCACCCCCAAGGGCGAGACCCAGCTTACCCCGGAAGAGAAGCTGCTGCGCGCGATCTTCGGTGAGAAGGCCTCCGACGTGAAGGACACCTCCCTGCGTGTGCCCACGGGCATGAGCGGCACGGTCATCGACGTGCAGGTGTTCACCCGCGAGGGGATCGAACGCGACACCCGCGCCAACCAGATCATCGATGAGATGCTGCGCAAGTATCAGAAGGACCTGGCCGACCAGATGCGCATCGTCGAGGAGGATGCCTTCGCCCGGATGCGCCGCATGCTGGTGGGCAAGATGGTCAAAGGCGGCCCCAAGAAGCTGGCCAAGGGCGCCGAGGTCACCGACGAGTACCTGGACGGTCTGGATCCCCATGACTGGTTCGACATCCGTGTTGCCGACGAAGACCTGGCCCGCCAGATGGAGGGCGTCAAGGACGCCCTGGACAAGCAACGCCTTGAGTTCGACCGCATGAAGGAGAACAAGAAGAAGAAGCTGACCCAGGGCGACGAACTGCCCCCGGGGGTCATCAAGATGGTCAAGGTCTACCTGGCAGTGAAGCGTCGCCTGCAGCCCGGCGACAAGATGGCCGGCCGCCACGGCAACAAGGGCGTGGTGTCCAAGATCGTGCCGGTGGAGGACATGCCCTTCATGGCCGATGGCACACCCGTAGACATCGTGCTGAATCCGCTCGGCGTGCCCTCGCGGATGAACGTCGGCCAAATCCTGGAGACCCATCTGGGCTGGGCCGCGCGCGGCCTGGGGCTGCGCATCCAGGAGATGCTGGCGGCGGAGGTCAAGGCCGGCGAGGTGCGCAAGTTCCTCGACAAGATCTACAACGCCTCCGGCAAGAAGGAAGACATCAAGGGCCTTTCCGACGCCGAGATCCTGGAGATGGCCGGCAATCTGGCCAAGGGTGTGCCCTTTGCCACCCCGGTGTTCGACGGTGCCCACGAGGCCGAGATCAAGACCATGCTCGACTTGGCCTACCCGGACGACGACGCGCGTACCGCGATCAACGGCTTCACCACGGCCAAGACCCAGGTGCAACTCTACGACGGCCGTTCCGGCGATGCCTTCGACCGCACCACCACCGTGGGCATCATGCACGTGCTGAAACTGCACCACCTGGTGGACGACAAGATGCACGCGCGCTCCACCGGTCCCTACTCCCTGGTCACTCAGCAGCCCCTGGGCGGCAAGGCCCAGTTCGGCGGCCAGCGTTTCGGCGAGATGGAAGTGTGGGCCCTGGAAGCCTACGGCGCCTCCTACACCCTGCAGGAGATGCTCACCGTCAAGTCGGACGATGTCACCGGCCGGACCAAGGTGTACGAAAACATCGTCAAGGGCGAGCACAAGATCGACGCCGGCATGCCGGAATCCTTCAACGTGCTGGTCAAGGAAATCCGGTCGTTGGCCATCGATATCGATCTCGAGCGTTATTAATCGGGTCCCAGGAGCAAAGCGAACATGAAAGCCCTACTCGATCTCTTCAAGCAGGTCACCCAGAACGAGGAATTCGATGCCATCAAGATCGGCCTCGCGTCCCCGGAAAAAATCCGTTCCTGGTCCTACGGCGAGGTGAAGAAGCCGGAGACCATCAACTACCGCACCTTCAAGCCGGAGCGGGACGGCCTGTTCTGCGCCAAGATCTTCGGTCCCATCAAGGACTACGAGTGCCTGTGCGGCAAGTACAAACGCCTCAAGCACCGCGGCGTCATCTGCGAGAAGTGCGGTGTCGAGGTCACCCAGGCCAAGGTGCGGCGCGAGCGCATGGGCCACATCGAGCTGGCCAGTCCGGTGGCCCACATCTGGTTCCTCAAGTCCCTGCCCAGCCGCCTCGGCATGGTGCTGGACATGACCCTGCGCGATATCGAGCGCGTGCTCTACTTCGAGGCCTTCGTAGTCACCGAGCCCGGCATGACCCCCCTGAACAAGGGCCAGTTGCTGACCGAGGACGACTACCTGGCCAAGCTGGAGGAATACGGCGACGAATTCAAGGCTGGCATGGGCGCCGAGGGCGTGCGCGATCTGCTCAAGAGCATCGATCTGCCCGGCGAGGTGGAGAAGCTGCGCTCCGAACTGTCCAAAACCTCCTCCGAAACCAAGATCAAGAAGTTCGCCAAGCGTCTGAAGGTGCTGGAAGCCTTCATGAAATCCGGCATCCGTCCCGACTGGATGATCCTGGAGGTGCTGCCCGTGCTGCCGCCGGAGCTCCGCCCCCTGGTGCCCTTGGACGGCGGCCGCTTTGCCACCTCCGACCTGAACGACCTCTACCGCAGGGTCATCAACCGCAACAACCGCTTGAAGCGCCTGCTGGAGCTGAAGGCCCCGGACATCATCGTGCGCAACGAGAAGCGCATGCTGCAGGAATCCGTGGACTCCCTGCTCGACAATGGCCGCCGCGGCAAGGCCATGACCGGTGCCAACAAGCGCCCCCTCAAGTCCCTGGCCGACATGATCAAGGGCAAGGGTGGCCGCTTCCGCCAGAACCTGCTGGGCAAGCGCGTCGACTACTCCGGCCGTTCGGTCATCGTCGTGGGCCCCACCTTGAAGCTGCACCAGTGTGGCCTGCCCAAGCTGATGGCCCTGGAACTGTTCAAGCCCTTCATCTTCAACCGCCTGGAAGTCATGGGCCTGGCCACCACCATCAAGGCGGCCAAGCGCATGGTCGAGGACGAGGAACCGGTGGTGTGGGACATCCTGGAAGAGGTGATCCGCGAGCATCCGGTCATGCTGAACCGCGCCCCGACCCTGCACCGCCTCGGCATCCAGGCCTTCGAGCCGGTGCTCATCGAGGGCAAGGCCATCCAGCTGCATCCCCTGGTCTGTACCGCCTTCAACGCCGACTTCGACGGCGACCAGATGGCCGTGCACGTGCCGCTTTCCCTGGAAGCCCAGCTGGAAGCCCGTACCCTGATGCTGGCCTCCAACAACGTGCTTTCCCCTGCTAACGGCGATCCGATCATCGTGCCGTCGCAGGACATCGTGCTGGGCCTGTACTACATGACCCGGGAGCGCATCAACGCCAAGGGCGAGGGCATGATCTTCGCCGACGTGGATGAACTGCGCCGTGCCTGGCAGTCCGGCCTGGTGGATATCAACGCCAGGATTACCGTGCGCCTGAAGGAGCGGCTTTACGACGAGGCCGGCAAGCTGGTGGAACGGGTCAAGCGCTACGATACGGTGGCCGGCCGCGCCTTCCTCTCGGAAATCCTGCCTCCGGGCCTGGATTTCGCCCATGTCAACAAGGTGCTGAAGAAGAAGGAAATCTCGAAGCTGATCAACGCCGGCTTCCGCAAGTGCGGCCTCAAGGAAACCGTGGTGTTCGCCGACCGGCTGATGTACACCGGTTTCTCCATGGCGGCCAGGGGCGGTATTTCCATCTGCATGCAGGACATGCTGATGCCGCCGCAGAAGCACGACATCCTCGCCGCCGCGGAGAGCGAGGTGAAGGAAATCGAATCCCAATACACCTCCGGTCTGGTCACCCAGGGCGAGCGCTACAACAAGGTGGTGGACATCTGGGGCCAGGCCGGCGACAAGGTGGCCAAGGCCATGATGGAACAGCTCTCCCATGAGACCGTGGTTGACCGGGAAGGCAAGCAGGTCAAGCAGGAGTCCTTCAACGCCATCTACATGATGGCTGATTCCGGTGCCCGGGGTTCCGCCGCCCAGATCCGCCAGCTGGCGGGCATGCGCGGCCTGATGGCCAAGCCAGACGGCTCCATCATCGAAACTCCCATCACGGCGAACTTCCGTGAGGGTCTCAACGTGCTGCAGTACTTCATCTCCACCCACGGCGCCCGGAAAGGCCTGGCCGACACCGCGCTGAAGACCGCGAACTCCGGCTACCTGACCCGCCGCCTGGTGGACGTGACCCAGGACCTGGTGATCACCGAGGACGATTGCGGCACTGGCAACGGCATGGTCATGAAGGCCTTGGTGGAAGGCGGCGACGTGGTGGAACCCCTGCGCGATCGCATCCTGGGTCGCGTGGCCGCCGCCGACGTGGTCAATCCGGACACCGGTGAGACGATCATCGACGCCGGCACCCTGCTGGACGAGGCCAAGGTGGATCTGATCGACGAACTGGGCGTGGACGAGGTCAAGGTGCGCACGCCGCTCACCTGCGATACGCGCTGGGGCCTGTGCGCCAAGTGCTACGGTCGCGACCTGGGCCGTGGCACCCTGATCAATTCCGGCGAGGCTGTAGGCGTCATCGCCGCCCAGTCGATCGGCGAGCCGGGCACCCAGCTGACCATGCGGACCTTCCACATCGGCGGTGCCGCCTCCCGGGCCGCCGCCGCCAGCCAGTTGGAAGGCAAGTCGGCCGGTACTGTGCGCTTCCTGCCCACCATGCGTTACATCACCAACGTCAAGGGCGAGCCGGTGGCCATCTCCCGCAACGGCGAGGTGATCATCGTCGATGACAACCACCGCGAGCGCGAGCGTCACAAGGTGCCCTATGGCGCCACCCTCGCGGTCATGGACGGCCAGGTCGTCAAGGCCGGTACCGCGCTGGCCAACTGGGATCCGCATACCCGCCCGATCATCACCGAGTACGCCGGCCGGGTGAAATTCGAGAACGTCGAGGAAGGCGTCACCGTCGCCAAGCAGATCGACGAGGTGACCGGACTGTCCACCCTCATCGTCATCGACGGCAAGCGCCGCGGCAGCGCCCAATCCAAGGGCGTACGTCCCCAAGTGCGCCTGCTCTCGGCAGACGGCCAGGACGTGAAGGTGGCGGGTACCGACATCTCGGTGAGCATTACCTTCCAGGTGGGGTCCCTGATCACCGTGAAGGACGGCCAGGAGGTCAACGTGGGCGACGTGCTGGCGCGCATCCCCCAGGAAACCTCCAAGACCCGCGACATCACCGGCGGCCTGCCGCGCGTGGCCGAGTTGTTCGAGGCGCGTTCGCCCAAGGACGCTGGCGTGCTGGCGGAAATCACCGGCACCGTCTCCTTCGGCAAGGACACCAAGGGCAAGCAGCGCCTGGTCATCACCGACCTGGATGGCGTGCCCCACGAGTA
>Ga0233425_10008297_pt1 | contig 13914 bp, 16 predicted proteins | sample Watercolumn_Towu_2_FD_181712 | JGI IMG/M metagenome (GOLD analysis project Ga0233425, IMG submission 181712) | Freshwater microbial communities from Lake Towuti, South Sulawesi, Indonesia - Watercolumn_Towuti2014_140_MG | ecosystem: Environmental > Aquatic > Freshwater > Lake | place...
TCATAGCTTAAAAATTTGTTGTTAAGCTATGAAGCTTTCTCAAATCGTCACCGTTCAAAAATCTCCTACAATCCTTTTATATCAATATTTTCAAAGAACGAAACTTATTTTATAGTAGACACTAGTGATCGTAATTATTTAATCCTTAAATATAGCGAGCTAATTTACGTATTCTGCAGTGAAAATGAAATGCTGAAGATCAAATTTTAAAGCATTTTTACTCTGAAAGATATGGCTTCAGTTGTTCAGCCACGAACCTGTTTCCTTCCTGGTTCCAGTGAACATCACCCGGGATAAAATACTTTCGGATGGTTTCGTCGGGCGCTCTGTTGTTAATGAATGAAGAATAGAGATTGATAAACCTGATTTCGTTCTGCCGGCAAAATTCCTCCCAATGACTGACCTGGATATTGTTCAAATCATGATTTATGATCATTGGGGTCCATGGATAGATGATCACAGTGAGCCTTATTTTATATTGCCTGCAGAGATCGGTTAGGTTCTGCATATTGAGATCAGCTAATTCAAGACCGGACTTCCCCCACTTTTCAAATGTTTTTTGACTGTAGCTCCAGTAAACGGTGGCTGCAGTAAAATCCTCCTGGTTGGTTGAAAATTCATCCAGGACTGCCGGTCCGCTGACAGGATTCCAGTTTTCTGTAACTTTCGACTTCCGCCTGCTGCTGATCAGTTTATTCGAAATCGAATAATAAATATAAGAATGCTTGAAAAGATAGCGGTTCAGATTCATTCTGAAATCCTTCAGAGACTTTTTGCTGTAAATTTCGAAATCCCGGTAAGTCAGCTCATTCAGGGGATCGCTGTTATCAATGAAAACATACAGTTCGTCGAACCTGAGCTTCTTTTGTTCCAAAAGGTACCTGATTTTCAAATAATAGAGTTTAGGACTATAACTGACCACGCCGGCATTCAATATTTCAAGGTGGGGAAGTTCATGAGCCAGGATTCCCGGAAAGCTTTCATCCCAGGTCATCCCCATGCTTTCGGTGAAGGAATCACCGATGAACAGCACCCGTTTCTTATCGGGAACCAGAGTGATTTCGCGGCATGACTTGTCTTTAAATCCCAGCGAATTGGTATAAATTTCAAATATCCTGTCGCCCCAGATATTGCTTGCATGTCGGTTTGGGATAAGCCCGTGGTGGTAAAAAGGGCTGTGAATTCTGAACGAATTGTAATCCTCAGGGATTAAAATCCCGGCAGATATGAAATCGATAAGCAAAATACCGGTTACAATGACAAGCGTAAAAAAAAGCGCAGGACGTTTTTCGAACCAGTATTTCTTATTGTCTGAACCCATAAGCCTGCTATTGCGGGTTTTGTTTTTTCAATATGGATTCGCAAATCCTGTCTGCAATCATTTCATAGCCCAATTGGTTGAAATGGCAACATTTGTCGCTGTAAACACTTCTCTTTTCATGGATGAACAGATCGGTGAGGTCAACAAAGTTTTCACCCTGGGCAATTAAGTCACGACCTTGTTCACGCAAGAGAGGATAGCCCATTCTCACGGCATCCTTGTAATTGAAATCGTTGCTTTCGTAAGCAATTTCCAGTTCTTCACGTGTCAGAACTTTCGATCCTTCCACATATTGGTTCGGTTGAAGGAAATGATAGTATCCGAATCCTTCCGATTCAGCCATTTTTGCCATCAGTAACGACGACCTTGCCCAGAACTCAGCCTGTTCTTTCATAAATTCAAGTGTATCTCTTACAGTTGTTTTGATTCCGGTGGACTGGTAGTCCGATTCGCTGCTTTCAATGGCTTTTCTTATCATTGGTTCCAGTGCAGCCAGGTCTCCGGTTCTTTTGAATGCAGCCACCCTCCAGATGAACAGGGCGAAATTGCTGTATTTTAAAAGAGAAGATGCCATAAAAATCCGGTTTTCTTCTATCCTGCTCTTTAACACAGCTTGTTTCCCCATGAGCAGTTCAACCCTCGAATCGAGTTTCTTGCGTGAATAAATGTTCCAGTGCCGGGGATACGATGGAAAAACACTGAACGGCAGATTATCAGAATACGGCAGGACTATTTCATTGAAGCCATCGAGATTGATGACGATATCGTAATGCCCGCCGAGCGCCGTAAAATAATTCAGTGCCATCAACTGTTGAGGCTGCTTGAATCCGCCAAGGGCAAAAACAACGATGTCGAATTGCTTTCCGCTGAATTTCTCCGAATGTTGCAGGTTTTGAATGATCCGCTGCCCGGCAGCTTTGTACATATCCTTGGCAACTGAACCGCCGGTGATCACCAGATGGATCGTATCATCGGATTTTTTTGTCAGCGGATTGGTTCCCGGAAGGCAGAATTCATTGTAATCCGAACGGGGTATGCTCACAAAGCCAAGATAAGGATGAAGGATGTGATCCCCCAAATATTCTCCCGGCGCAGCCGATTCCTGATTTTCGTTGTCTTGCAGTTTTGTCCCTTCAACCTTCAGGTCAGCCTTTGCGTCCCGCCTTGAAAACTTATGTTTTAAAATTGCTGGAGCTAAAACATACGGGGAAATTTCAAGGGTGGCTGCAATGATCGCTATTGGCAATAACCAGCGCGTCAGGTGTTTTCTGATCTTCATGTCCCTAATTCAGTATTTTAATAAACCGGTGAAATAAATATGCGGTGAACAATGAAAGCAACAAAACAGGTAAAATCCAAAGCAGGTTATAGATCATGCCTCCGGCAGTCATCAAATACAAAAAAGTCGTAAAAACAATGAAATGCACAAGGTAGAGCTCGTACGACCACTGGCTCACAAAAAGAACACCTTTGTTGACAAACGAAAGCACCGGCAGTAGCCCGGCTCTGTAAATAAAAATTGTGAGCGACAAATAAGCTACGAATGCGGGAAAATCGTTCAGCACTCTTCCGAACTGACCCATTTTCAGTGACATCGCCGCCATGATGATCAATCCCGAAATCGCCGCAATCAAATACCAAATAGTCTTCTTCGTAAACCAAGCCTGGTTGTTTTTCATCGAGGCTAAAAACATCCCCAATCCAAATTCCCACAGGTATCTTGGGAAAAAGCTGTTCCATGTCCTTAAATCGCCTTTGCCGCTAATGCCAAGATAAAGGATATAAATCAGCGATATTCCGCAACAAAGAATTAAGAAATTGACGTTGCCTGCCTTTTCCTTCAGTTTGTACAATAACGGAAACAAAAGGTAGAACTGGATCAGCGTACTGATAAACCAGAGATGATAGCCGAAGCTCCCAATGTAATCCTCGAAGAACATTTTATAAAGCAGGATATGACTCAGCCATTCGCGCCATCCGAATTCGCGGTATATCGGTGTAAATTCGGATACGGCAAAAGCTAATGTCACAAAAATAAAGTAAGGAATCAGGATTCTCGAAAATCGCCGCCTGTAGAACTTCAGGGCATTGCCAGGTGGTTTCATATTTAACCCGAACCCCGATAACATAAAGAAAAGATGGATGCCTGTGCCTCCAAACACTATTGCCTGGCTGAAAAGCTGCCCATACTGCAAAGGTTGAGAATAGTGAAATAAAATAATGGTAAGTATGGCAAATCCTTTGGCGAAGTCCACAAATTCAATCCGCCTGATTCCGTTGTTCATTCAAAACCAAATTAGGGTCGTAAATTTACACTTTCCATTGAAACCAAACATTGGTAAAAAACAGTCAAGAAGCGTTGGGAGATAACCAATCCAGTAACTCTTTATGGATTTGTCTTTATCCCTTTTACTTTTTATCCGGAGTTTTGCAGCTTGGTGAAGTTTTTTGAAAGCTTCTTCATAAAGCGGGCTGAAAACCTGAATTTCAGTAAGTTTTTTCAGACAGGCAGAATATATCACTGCCGGCAGTAATGCTTAATAATTCATCACCTCCAACGCAGCTATGAATATTTTTTCAGCATCAGGCAGTATTGCTTTTTCCAGGATCCGGTTAAAGCCGACAGGAGTAAAAGTGGATCCAACACGTTTCACAGGGGCATCAAGAGATTCGAAAGCTTCATCCGCAATCATGGCTGCCAGTTCCCCTCCGAATCCGCTGAAAACCTTGTCCTCATGAACGATCAGAATGCGGCTGGTTTTTCTGATGGAATGAATGATCGTTTCTTTGTCTAACGGTATCAGCGACCTCAGATCGATCACTTCGGCTTCCCAGCCTTTTTCTTTCGATAGCTTTTCAGCGGCTTCCAGGCACATGTGGGTTGTATTTCCATAAGTCACCATTGTCAGATCTTTTCCTTCCCTGCGAATTCTTGCCTTACCGAAGGGAACCTCGAAATCATCCGGGACCACCGCTTCGGCTTTCGGATCATTGTATAGCGCTTTAGGCTCAAGAAAAAGAGTGGGACCCTTTGACCGTATGCTGGTTCTTAACAATCCTGCAGCATCGTCGGCAAACGATGGATAAACCACTCTGATCCCCGGAAAAGTGGTCAGCGAAGCCTCTGTTGATTGCGAATGATACAGCCCTCCGCCGATATAACCACCTGAGGCAAGTCTGATCGTTACATTGGGAGCGTACTTGCCTTTGGTTCTCCAGTATTCGTGTGTCAGTTCAACATATTGTTCCATCGCCGGCCAGAAATAATCTGCAAACTCAGCCCCCTCTATCACAATCCTTATCTTATCGCTGTAGCGGCTCATTCCGTTCGCAGTGCCCACAATAAAATCCTCTGCGATCGGTGCATTGAAAACCCGCTCCTTGCCGAATTCCTGTTGCATACCTTTGGTTACATTGAAAATCCCGCCCTTTTCTTTATGGGCAACATCCTGCCCCCAGATGTAAGTATCAGGGTTGTGCCGGAACTCTGCCTTCAGGGTCTCGTTCAGTGCTGCAATCAGCTTCTTCTTCTTGCCGTCGCCTTTATGCAAGCCCTCGGGATATTTCTTTGAAATATAAGGTTCGGGAACCACAAACTGGTCAATGGAATCCGGTGACGGATCTGGAGCCTTGAGCGCGGCTTTATGGGATTTTGAGATTTCCGACTTAACCTCCTCGTCGGTTTTCGCGAGTTCTTCTTCAGTAAACCTTCCGGCAGCGATCATCACTTTTCTGAACCGCAAAAAGGGATCTGATGATTTCACACAATGCAATTCAATCCCGTCCCTGTAAAGCTGGTGATCATCCGAATTGGAATGCGATCCGATCCTCACCACAGTAGCATGAACAATAGCAGGACTTTGATTTTCACGGACGTACTTTTTTGCTTCTGTCATGGTATTCATGGCATCGAAGACATTTTTCCCGTCGCATTTAAAAATTCTCAGGTACTTAAATCCTCTGAAATTATCGGCAGCATGCAGATTTGCCGTTTGGTCTTTCTTGGGAACCGAGATTCCGTACCGGTTATCCTGGATAACAAAAATCACGGGCAGTTTTTCTCTGCTGGCACCATTTATCGCTTCATAGACATATCCTTCCGACACGGAGGATTCGCCCTGCGAGCTAATGGCTACTCCTTTACCGCCGTATTTTTTGATGGCTCGTGCCACACCCACTGCATGAAGGGCATGATTGCCGGTGGCTGATGAAACGTTGTGAATGTTCCATTCCGGTTTTGCGAAATGGTTCGACATGTGCCGACCGCCGCTGGCAACATCGGTGTCTTTCGAGATTCCGTTCAGTATGATTTCTTCGGAGGTCAATCCCGCCGAAATTGCCGTCAGCATATCACGGTAATAAGGAAAGAGATGATCTGTCTTTTTATCGAATACCTGTCCTATCGCCAGTTGAATTCCGTCGTGACCTGCATACGGTGCATGATACGACCATCCTAAAGCCTGTTTCAGGTAATTCGGTGCCTTTTCGTCCAGCGCCCTCCCGAGCGCCAGCAGGTAATACCACTTTTTCAGGATTTCCTTTGGCGTTTTTTCAATTGTATATTTGATTTTTTCCGACATCTGTTCAGATTTTTATTTGCAGTTTAAATCTGCGCAAAAGTATAATATTTAAACCATTACCTCTGAGGCTTTTCCTGAGCTTACCGGTAAATTGTTCTTAACCTGAAAAATTCACAAATTTTTCACTTTTGTAATGCCATAGCATTACAAAAGCCGACAAAGTGAAACTTTGTCGAGGGTTAACCCTCGACTGAATTCAATGAATTCAGTCGGCCTCCGGTGATTAATTCATGAAAAATGAATTAATCAGGTTAAAATAAATTAGAAAGTCACACAGTTTTTTGATCTTCATTTATCAGGGCTTTGTAAAGCAAGGGGACGCGGTCACCGAATGCATGATTTCTTATGGTTATCATTTTATTTCGTGCCTCGGTGGGATATACGCCAACAATCCCGACTTCTTCCTTGTCTGCAGCAGCTTTATAAAGGATATTGCCCGCCGGATCAGAAATAAATGACTGCCCGGTGAATGTCAGATCATTTTCCGATCCCGTCCTGTTTGCCGTGATGATGAATATGCGGTTAATCAGCCCGTGAACCGGAACAGCTTGCTGTGCATAAGGAAGCACAAGGTTCGACGGATGACAGATAATGTCGGCGCCTTTCAGAGCCAGAATACGCCAGAATTCAGGAAAGATCCAGTCGAAGCAGATCAGCATTCCTGTCCGGCAAAGTCCAGTGTCGTACACTTCCGGCTCAGACTCACCACGCTCAAAAAAATCTCTCTCATTCATAAATAGATGAACCTTGCGATATTTACCAACCAGTCCATTGGGTCCCGCTAATATCGCTGAATTATAAAGCTTGTCTTCCGACCGTTCGTTTATTCCCGCTACAATAAACATGTTTTGTTCGCGGGCTTTAGCAACAATGAATTCAACGAACAGGCTTCGCGAAACATCTTCGGAAAGCCCGAATGCCTGTTCCCTTGACTCAAAGTTATAACCCGAATTGGCAAGCTCGGGTATGACGGCAAGATGAGCGTATTTTGCTTTTTCGACAAGCGGTTGCAGCCTCGAAATGTTTTCAGTTGCATTACCCAGTACCGGGTTGAATTGGATAAAACCGATGTTCAGCATACAGAATCCGTTCTGTGAGTGTGAAAATATCCTGACTTTCTAAAGAATTTCAAACCTGAAATATTTTATTGCCTAACAACATCGAATTCGCCGTTTGGTTTAAGGCGGATGATGGTTGAAGCTTTAATCTTGGTTAATTTATTCTGGTTTGAAGCGACAACATAATCCACTTTTTTCTTAAGCTCGGATGTGATGTCCTTGAACATCATGGGTGACGGATCGCCTGAAAAATTAGCTGACGTCGATACAATCGGCTTTCCAAGCCGACCGATCAGTCGCCTGCAAAATTCATCCTTAACGACGCGGATGGCTACGCTGCCATCTTCAGCCAATACATTTTTAGCCAGATGCTTCGCTTTGGAGTATATAATCGTCGTTGGCGTATCGAAGCTTTTAATCAGATCCCAGGTTATTTCGGGAATTTCCTCAACATATTCATTCAATCGGTTGTCCTTCTCAAGCAAAATGATAAATCCAAGTTCTTTGACCCTGTTTTTTACTTTCAAGACTTTCTGAACTGCTTTATTATTTGTTGCATCGCAACCTATTCCCCAGATTGTATCGGTAGGATAAAGAATGATTCCTCCCAACCTGAGGACTTCCACTGCCTTATTAATGTCTTCTTCGATCAGCATATTTTATTAAGTAAAACGGTTTTATCAATGGAAAAAGCGCATTTAAAATGTTTTTTAGGACACGCGTCGAATCCGTGAAGCCCGCACGGACGGCAATCAAGATCAAACGGTGTCTGTACTATAAAAGAATTTTCAGACATTGGTCCGAACCCGAATTCAGGAACTGTTGAACAAAAAATTGCCGTTACCGATGCATTCACTGCCGAGGCAAGGTGAAGAGGAGCTGAATCATTGACAAAATTCATAACGGCATCCTTCATTAATGCTGCAGATTCAAGAAATCCGAGTTTTCCGGCAAGGCTCACCGAGTTCTTATGAACGGTGCCCGTAATCACACGGTCGCATAACCCCCTGTCGGATTCAGATCCAAGATAATATATCCAAACATCTTCACCAACACCATTTGCAAATTCGATCCATTTTTCAACAGGATATTGCTTTGTAAACCACAATGAAGCCGGTGACACAGTTATAAACCTGGCTTTCTTGAATTCAGCAACCCTGGCAAAATGGTTCCTGTCAGGATAAAGCTTTACCGGTGCTGAGGTTTCATCGGTTATCATCCTGACAAGGTCGAGATTCCGCTCGGTTTCGTGGCGATTATCCTTGCCGATTAGGTGTTTAATCCTGTATGTGAAAAAAAACGAAAATGGATTTTTATTGAATCCGGTTTTAAATTTTGCTCCGGAAACAGCAGTAATCAATCCCGAAGATGCAAACCGCTGGATATTGATAACGCAATCGTATTTCTGACCCCTGATAAATGCTGCAAGTCTGAACAGCCTCACGTATTTATTCCTGGTTTTATTCCAAACGATCACGTTGTGCAAAAAAGGATGCGAGTCGAAAAGAGATTCGTTCCCTTTTTTCAGCAAAAAATCAATTTCGGCATCCGGGAAGAAACTGTGAAGCTTTTCAATCACGGGAGTCGACAGTACAACATCCCCAATAGATGCAGTTTGAATGACAAGGAATTTTCGAAAGGAATAAAAATCAGATGGCAAGGTCATAATCCCTGAGGGCTTGATTTAATGAGGTTTTTAAATCAGTCGATTCCTTTCTTCTGCCTATGATGAGCGCACAGGAAACATTGAATTCACCAGCTTTAAATTTCTTTGAATATGATCCTGGGATCACTACGGAACGCGCCGGAATCCGCCCTTTCATCCCGACCGGGGAATCGCCAGTCACGTCAATGATTTTTGTTGACATAGTGAGTACGACATTTGCACCCAGAACAGATTCCCTTTCAACGATTACCCCTTCGACAACGATGCTTCTGGATCCGATAAAGCAGCCGTCCTCGATGATGACCGGAGCTGCCTGGACGGGTTCGAGAACACCGCCGATTCCGACTCCTCCGCTGATGTGCACGTTCTTACCAATTTGTGCACACGAGCCCACGGTAGCCCAGGTATCGATCATTGTTCCGCTGTCGATAAAAGCCCCGATATTTACATACGATGGCATCATTACTACTCCGGGGGCTATGAATGATCCGTAACGTGCCAACGCCTGGGGTACAACCCTTATCCCAAGATTCTGAAAATCTTTCTTGAGTGGTATCTTGTCGTGAAACTCAAAAGGTCCTGCCTCAATCTTTTCCGATTTCTGTATAAGAAAGTAAAGTATTATAGATTTTTTAAGCCATTCCGATACCTGCCAGTGGTTTTCAACAAACCTGGCAACCCGGACAGATCCAGAATCGAGTAGTGAAATCGCTTCTCTAATTGCTTTTTGGTACTGCCCGACACTAACCAATGACCGATCGTCCCATGCTTGATTTACCGATGCTTCAAGATTCTCGTACATCCCATTTAATCAGGTTTTCAAAAGTAGATATTTTTCATGAACTCTTAACTTCTTCTTACTTTTGCCGATTAAAATTTTGCCTGAAAACATGCAGAATCATTGATCATGGGAAGGATAATGGCAATCGATTTCGGTCAGAAAAGAGTTGGTATTGCAGTAACCGATGAAAATAAAATTATTGCTACGGCTCTTGATACTGTTCCTTCGAAGGATATTTTTTCCTACCTTCAAAACTATATGGAGCATGAGATTATCGATTGTATTGTTGTTGGTGAACCAAAGCAAATGAACAATCAGCCCTCTGATGCGGTTCGTTTCATTGATCCTTTTGTCAGGAAGTTAAAAAAGGTTTTTGCAGATGTCAGGATTGAAAGATTCGACGAAAGACTGACTTCCAAGATTGCAATGCAGACTATTATCATGGTGGAAATGAAAAAGAAAGAAAGGCAAAAGAAGGAAAATATCGATAAAATAAGTGCAGTGTTAATTTTACAGTCCTATATGGATTACCTGAGCCGGACTATTAATATTAAAAAGCAATAATGATTTTACCCATAGTAGCATACGGTCATCCGATCTTAAGAAGAATTGCTAAGGAAATCGACAAGGATTACCCTAACCTACAGGGTTTGATATCCGATATGTTTGAGACAATGTATGCAACATCAGGTGTCGGGCTTGCCGCACCTCAGATCAATCTTTCCATCAGGTTGCTCGTAATTGATGCAACGCCTTATGCAAAAGATTACCCTCAGGCAGAAGGCTTCAAAAAGGCAATGTTAAATCCGGTGATTATTGGTGAAGAAGGTGAGGATTGGATGTTTAATGAAGGTTGCCTTAGCATTCCCGATGTGCGAGAAGATATTTTACGAAAGCCAAAAATCCATATACAATATTATAATGAGAACTGGGAATTTTTTGACGAGTATCATACAGGCGTGATGGCTCGGATAATTCAGCATGAATATGACCATCTTGAGGGGATATTATTCGTGGATAAAGTCAGCAACCTGAGAAAAGTACTGCTAAAAAGAAAGTTGCTCGACATTTCTCATGGTAATATAGAGGTGGATTATAAAATGATATTTCCACTAAAAAAGAAAAGTAAACGTTAAGCAATAAAGTCAAATACAATTATGAAGAAAAACAATCTGATCACCGGTTTAATTTTAATTGCAGGCTGGATTTTGTCCTGCTCATCACCTCAAGCGGATAGAAAAGAGAAAATAGAAGCGCTCGAAGAAGAATTATTTTCAGATGAAAGTAAAATGCTGGATAAAGAAAAAGCTAAGACATTGGTTTTAGCATATATTGCTTATGCTGATGAGTTCAGATCGGATGCTGAAACGCCAAAATATTTGTTCAAGGCAGGTGATCTGGCAATGAACCTCGGTATGGGGCAAAAAGCGATTTCGTTTTTCGACAGGATTTTGAAAGATTATCCCGACTTTGAAAAAGTTCCCCAGAGTTTATTCTTAAAGGGTTATATTTATGAGAATGAGATCGGAGATCTGAATACTGCGAAAAAAATTTATGAAGATTTTCTGCAAAAATATCCTGATGACGAGTTTGCAGATGATGCGGAAGTTTCGATTAAAAATCTTGGTAAATCACCCGAAGAACTGATCAAGGAGTTTGAACAGAATTCAAAACAAAAGGGCGAGATTTGACATAAAAACATTAATTTTTTAGTTCATCTTATTATTTTGCAATATTTGTTTCCAGGTAGCGTTTCCCAATCAGGATAAATTGGTAATTTTTTTCATCCAAAAAGCGCCAACCTGAAAAGGGCAGGCGCTTTTTGGTTCTATATATTTGAGTCTTATAAAACCACTTTTCTTTCCAGAATATCGAAGTTTCCTTTGCGACTGATACAATCTGCTATTTTCTTTTTGAACTTCCAGCAGGTCATCTGTCTCAGGCGTAATTCGTCGGAAAGCTTTAAGGATGAAATGTCATGATTTTTACATACGAGGTAAGCGATCCTGAAAGCTTCGGTTAAAGGAAATTTGCATTTGTGAAAAATTGTATTTGAACAAGCGGATTCTTCTGTTTTACATCTTGTACAGCGTCGTGAAAACGGTTTCTTCCCTTTACAATAATTAGAGTGACCACATTTTCGGCACACAAATCCATCCTTCCATTTTTCAGCAGCCAGAAATTCAAGGCACATGGAGTCAGTGTCGAAATATTTTTCAAACTGTTGCTGACTCATTTCCCTGAAAAAAGATCTCATACGACCATTTATTTTATTGTTGACAATTTTCGAACAGACAAATTTTACCGCAAAAATATAAAAAGTGATACTTAAGCGATACAATTTAAAAAATTATTTTATTTTTGTATCGTTTTTGAATTTCTAAACAATTGTATAATGTCTATGAAAAAAATGATGATAATCCTGCTCGGTTGCATAGTAGTGCATGGCGTACAGACATACGCACAGGAAAATAATATGGTAAAACCTGAGCAATTAACTACCGTGGCATTTAAGGAAAAGGTTTATAATTACACGGCTAATCCGGAGGATTGGGTTTATGAGGGGAAATTGCCCTGCATTGTTGATTTTTATGCTGACTGGTGCAAGCCTTGCAAACTGATTGCGCCGATCATGGAGGAACTTGCAAACGAATACAAAGGTAAAATCTTAATTTATAAGGTAAATACTGACCAGCAACGTGAACTTTCGTCAGTCTTCGGGATCCGAAGTATCCCATCGGTGCTGTTTGTGCCTATGGACGGAAAGCCTCAGATGTCAACAGGAGCGCTTCCGAAGGAAACCTTTAAACAGGTCATCGACGAATTCCTTTTGGGTCAGAAAAAGAAATAATCAAATAGCTGGAATGAGGTCACAACATTTAATTTTAATTGCGGCTTTTATAGCATCATTTTCATTCTCTTGCGGGAATAAAACGGATTTGAACCAAATGACTGCTGAAAATAATAAGGCTGATCATTTAAATGCAAGCATCGAATCAAACTCTGAAAATGCTGACTTGAAGCCAATTTATCTGACAACCGCCGATTTTAAGGAAAAAATTTGGGATTACGAAAATCATCCGCATGAGTGGATTTACAATGGTGACTTGCCTTGTGTTATTGATTTTTATGCAGATTGGTGTAAGCCTTGCAAAATGGTTGCACCCATTATGGATGATCTGGCAGACTTATACAAGGGTAAAGTCATAATCTATAAAGTCAATACCGATAAAGAAAGAGAACTTGCCAGTATTTTTCAGATCAACAGTATCCCTGCAATTCTTTTCAGCCCGCAAGCAGGAAAGCCTGCAATCCAGCCCGGCGCTTTGACAAAACAAGATTACATTAAAATAATCGACGAATTTTTATTGAAGAAAAAGAGTGAAAAATCATAAAAACTAAATATAATGGAACATTTAACAAAGCAAACATTTCTAGACAAGGTCTTCAACTTTGAAAAGAATACTGAATGGAAATTTGAAGGCGAACTGCCCTGTCTGATCGATTTTTATGCTGATTGGTGTGGTCCCTGCAAGATGGTAGCACCGATTCTTGAAGAGCTTTCAACCGAATTCAAAGGAAAGATCGACATTTATAAAGTGGATACAGAGGCAGAGCAGGAACTTGCAACTGCATTTGGAATCAGAAGTATTCCTTCCCTTTTGTTTTGTCCAAAGGACGGAAAACCACAAATGGCAATGGGTGCTTTGCCGAAAGATGCATTAAAGGGAGCCATCGAAGACGTATTGATTAAGAAAACAGTCGAGGCGGGTTAAATACTGCGACTTGGAGGCAATAGGTGTAATCGGAAGATTACACTTTTTTTTCACTTTTGATTTTTAATTTTGTCGGATGTGAGGGAAACAAAAAAGCAACCAACAATTTTAATTTCCACGGCGTATTTGCCGCCGATTGAATACTTTCTCAGGATATTGAATGCAGATAAAGTAATTATTGAACACGAAGAGACTTACTCGAAGCAGACATTCCGTAATCGATGTGAAATCTATTCAGCAAATGGCAAATTAGCATTAATTATTCCCGTAATCAGGACATTTGGAAATCATACTAAAATAAGGGATATTAAAATTGATTATTCGGTCAAATGGCAACAGGAACATTGGCGGGCAATAGTTTCTGCCTATAACCATTCTCCGTTCTTCCAGTATTTCAGGGATGTTTTTGAACCGTTCTTTGAACAGAAATATGTCTTTTTACTTGATTTCAATTCAAAGCTTCTGGATTCTGTTTTGACTTTAATTAGTGATCCTAAAGAAATCTGTCATACAAGAACATATTATAAAATTTTACCCGAAGATGCGTTAGATTTAAGAAGTTGTATCAGTCCTAAAGTAAAACCAACGATCCAACTTCCTGTTTACAAACAGGTTTTTGGAGCTAAATTCGGATTTCTGCCGAATCTTAGTATTGTTGATTTGCTCTTTAACGCAGGACCTGAAACCGCAGAAAAACTCTCAAATTAAACAGCCCCGAATCCTTTACATGTT
>Ga0233425_10008298_pt1 | contig 13913 bp, 7 predicted proteins | sample Watercolumn_Towu_2_FD_181712 | JGI IMG/M metagenome (GOLD analysis project Ga0233425, IMG submission 181712) | Freshwater microbial communities from Lake Towuti, South Sulawesi, Indonesia - Watercolumn_Towuti2014_140_MG | ecosystem: Environmental > Aquatic > Freshwater > Lake | place: Indonesia...
AGAAGCGGTTCTACATCACTACCCCAATCTACTACGTGAACGGCCGGCCCCACATCGGGCACGCCTACACGTCCGTGGCGGCCGACGTGGCCGCGCGCTGGCGACGCCTGAAGGGCGAGCGGGTGTTCTTCCTCACGGGCACCGACGAACACGGCCAGAAGGTGCTGGAGAAGGCGCGCGAGCGCGGCATGGAGCCCAAGGCCCACTGCGACGACATGGTGCTGCACTGGAGGGCCATGGGCCAGCGGCTCGGCATCTCCAACGACCACTTCGTGCGCACGACGGACCCGGATCATCAAGCCTGCGTCCAGGCCACCCTGCAGGACCTCTGGGACCGTGGCGAGATCTACCGGGCCACCTACGAGGGCTGGTACTGCACCTCCTGCGAGCGCTTCTGGATGGAGAAGGACCTCGTGGAGGGCAGGTGCCCCGACAACGGCACGCCGGTCACGAAGATCGAGGAGACCAACTACTTCTTCCGCATGGGGAGGTACCAGCAGGCGCTCATCGACCACATCGAGGCGCACCCGGACTTCATCCAGCCCGAGAAGCGCCGCAACGAGGTACTCGGCTTCCTGCGCAAGCCGCTGGAGGACCTGTGCATCTCCCGACCCAGGGAGCGCATGTCCTGGGGTATCGAGCTGCCGTTCGACCGCGACTTCGTCACCTACGTCTGGTTCGACGCCCTCCTGAACTACCTGTCGGTGCCCGGCTACCGTCCGGGCGGCGATGGCGCCTGGTGCGACATCTGGCCGGCCGACTACCACCTGGTCGGCAAGGACATCCTCACCACCCACTCGGTCTACTGGACCACGATGCTGCTGGCCATGGGGGTACCCCTTCCGAAGCACATCTTCGCCCACGGCTGGTGGATGTCGGCCGACGGCGAGAAGATGTCCAAGTCGCTCGGCAACGCCATCGACACCGACCTTCTGGTCGATTCCTACGGCGTCGACGCCCTGCGCTACTTCCTGCTGCGGGAGATCGCGTTCGGCGCCGACGGCAACTTCTCCTACGAGGGGTTCCACACCCGCTACAACGCTGATCTGGCCAACGACCTCGGCAACCTCGCCCACCGCGGGCTGTCCATGACGGTGGGCTGGCTCGGCGGGGTCGTGCCGGCGTTCGGCGAGCCCACCGCGCTCGAGGCGGACCTGTTGGCCCTGGCCCGCACTGCGCTGCAGGGCTGCGTCGGAGGGCTGGACACCCTTGCCTTCAAGGCCGCGCTCGATGCCCTGTGGGAGCTGGTGCGTGCCGGCAACAAGTACGTGGATAGCTCCGCGCCCTGGACCCTCAACAAGAAGGGTGAGACCGCGCGCCTGGCCACGGTGATGCGCACCGTGCTGGAGGTCTGCTACCTGGCGGCCATCTGCCTGCTGCCGGTGATGCCCGCCCGCATGGAGGAATTGCTCGCGCGCCTCGGCCGCACCACGGCCCAGGCCGGCGCGGACCTGCGCGCCTTGCTGGCGGGCGAGGCCCCCGTGTTCGGCCTCCTGCCGGAAGGCGCCGCGCTCTGCCACGGCGAGCCGCTCTTCCCGCGCCTGCGCGAGCTGCCGTTGGCCATCGCCGCCCAGTTCGCCCAGCCCGAGCCCGTGCCGGCCGCGCCGAAGGGTAAGGAGAAGGCTGTCGAAGACCCGGAGCCGCCCACGCCCGACGACGCGATCGAGTACGACCACTTCGCGAAGGTCCGACTGCGGGTCGGCAAGGTGCTCACGGCCGAACGCCACCCCAAGGCCGACAAGCTGCTGGTGCTCAGGGTGGACGTGGGGGAGCCCACCCCACGCCAGATCGTGGCGGGCATCGCGCTGAAGTTTGCGCCCGAGCAGATGGTGGGCCGCAACATCGTGGTGGTCTGCAACCTCAAGCCGGTCAAGCTGCGCGGCGTCTGGTCCAACGGCATGCTGCTGGCTGCGTCGGATCCGGAACTGGCCGATCTGCTGACGGCGAGCGCGAAGCCGGGCGCGGTGGTCAAGTAGCGGCAGGGAACCTCACAGCCCAGGAGAACCGTCATGTCCACCTGGAACCCGGACCTCGTCGAACAGGCCTGGCGGCTGGCAGCCGAGGCGCACCATGGCCAGTGCTTCCCCGACACCGAGCTGCCCTACCTGCTGCACCTGGGGCAGGTGACGATGGAGCTGATGGCGGCCCTGGCGACGGAGCCGGTGGACCAGCCGGATCTGGCCGTGCAATGCGCGATCCTCCACGACGTGGTGGAGGACACGGGCTACCCTCGGGAACGCCTGGCCGAATGCTTCGGCCCGGCGGTGGCGGCGGGAGTCGAAGCCCTGACCAAAAACTCCTCCCTCCCCAAGGAACGGCAGATGGCGGACTCCCTGGCTCGGATCGTCGCCCAGCCCCGCGAGGTGGGGATGGTCAAGCTGGCCGACCGGATCACCAACCTCCAGCCCGCTCCCCCCTCCTGGACCCGCGAGCGCGCGGCCGCCTACCTGGAGGAGGCGCGGCTGATCCTGCGCCACCTCGCCCCGTGCAGCCCCTGCCTCGCGGGGCGACTGGCGGAGCGGATCCGGCTGCGGGAGGCGGCGATCTAGGGCGCCTGACTGGCCGCATGCGACCGCCAGAGCGGGTCGCGCCGGAGCTCCAGGTCACGCAGACCGGCGTGGGCGCCGACGGCCAGACGGACGATGGCCGCCCAGCGCGCACCCGTCCAGAGCGGGCCGCGCGTCACCAGCAGCAGATCGTCGTACAGCGCTCGTACCCGCGGATCCTCGAGTCGATCACCCCCCCTCTCCAGGCTCTCGGCGTAGCCGCGCGGGATGAGCCGCTCCACGTGGCCCGCGCGGATCTGACCGGCGCGGGCGGGGGGCATCCGGGCCAGGAGCGGATCCGAGATGCCGTGCTTCTGGACCGCGTGGCACGCAGGGCCGGCGATCCAGGCCTCGATGGCCATGCCCGCCAGGACGACCTCGGGCGGGCCCCCCTCGCGCGCGGGCGGGATGCGCGGCGCCTCGTAGCGCGCGAGCCGGGCCAGGAGGCCGGTGCTCCGGTAGTACCAGAAGCGTTCGTCGATGGCGTCGTAGCGTCTGAAGGCCGGGCGCATGTCCGAGCCGGCGCCGTAGCTGGCGCCGACCCTCCACGGTGAAGCCCAACAGGACAGGCTGGCCCCCAGGACGAGCGCCAGCCCACCGGCGAGCACCGCAGGGCGGCGCCAGACCGGCGCCCCGACCAGCAGGATGGCGGCGCACAGCACGGGCAGCGCGAGGAAGCGGCCGAGCATGAAGTCGCCACCCACCCACACGGCCGCGCCCAGGTAGAGCGCGATGCCCAGCGCGGTGGGGGTCCAACGCCGATCCCGCCGCAGCAGGCCCAGGCCGAACGCCGCGACCACCAGCGGCAGGCTCACCCGATCCCAGGGCAGGGTGTCCACGAGGTAGCACCAACCCCGCCGGATCAGGTCGAGCCGCGTCAGCTCGGCGCCGCCGATCTTGACCACGGCGGAGTTGGGCACCGGGCTGCCGTAGTAGACCAGCGCAACGCCGAGCCAGCCCAGCAGCGGCGACATGCCCAGCAGCAGGCGCGCCCAGGCCCCGCGCGACCGCCCACGCCCGCACAGCAGCGCCAGGTGCGGGAGAACCAGGACCAGCGCGTCGAGCCGGGTCAGGCCCAACGAGGCGGCCAGTGCCGCCAGCGGCAGGGCTCGCTCCTCGGGTCGTGGGCCCGCCGACCACAGCGCGAGGAAGGCCGCCGCCAGAAGATAGAGCAACGGGTTCTCCAGCCCGCAGGCGCCAAAATCGACGAAAGCCTTGGAGCTGGCCAGGGCCACCACCGCGAGCAGGGCGCCACCGGGCCAGCCCGCGATCCGGGCGGCCACGATCCAGGCCGCGCCGAGCGTACAGCCCAGCGAGAGCCCGAGGATGCCCTGGTAGGGGTCGACTCCCGCCGCCAGCATCGCCGCCATCGAGAGGGTCCAGAGGGGGTTCGTGAAGGCCTGCACCCGTTCTGCGGGGTTGAAGCGCAGGCCGAGCCCCTTCACCAGGTGGGCCGCGCTGCGCAGGGAGAAGTAGGTGTCGTCGCATAGCCAGGCCGAGCGCAGCAGCAGGACCGCCAGGGCGAGCAGCAACACCCAGGTCAGCGCACGGCTCGAGCGGCCTGGTGGGAGTGGACCCCGCGGAGCCCAGCCCGCCGCGAGCAGTGCCTTCAGCGGGGGACCGCAGCGGCGCAAGAGCTCCATGGGGCGGGAACCTACCACGGAGCGCCGCGGGGAGCGGGGTGTCAGGCACCAACAGTTTACATGTTGAAAAATGTAAACTGTTGGTGCCTGACACCTTCCCCTTGATACTCCCGCCCACCAGGAGGCACATGCCCGCGATCGCCCCCCGCCGAAGGCGCCTGCCAGCCTGGCTGCGGCCACATCCAGCCTGGCTGGTGCTGCCGCTCGCGCTCGCGGCGCTCGGAGTGGCCCGCGATGTCCGCCGCTGGCCCTCCTGGGCGGTGGCCTGGGCGGCGCTCAGGGCTTCCGAGGAAGCGTCCGGCCCCTGCGGGGCGCGCGCGCTGGCCCTGACCGAGGAGCTGGTCGGCCGGGAGGTGGCCCAGGTTCCGGTGATCTCCGAGGCCTACGAGCGGTTGGCCGACTGCGCCGCGGCGCGCGGGGACCCCACCGCCGCCCGGACCTGGATGGAGGCCTATGGACGGTGGGCCGCCGGCAATTCCACCCTCGAGCAGCGCGCTCGCGTGGCGGCCGCGGCACAGCTCCTGCGCGACGGGGGGCCAGGCGCGGCCGAGGACGCGGCCTTCGGGGCGCTGGCCGGCGCCCGGTCCGTGACGGAGCAGCTCCAGGCGCTGCGGAGCCTGGAGGCGGCACTGATCCGCCGCCAGGCGGTCGAGCCGGAGACCTCCCGCCGCTACGAACCGGAGGACCCTGCAGGCCCGGCCGGCTGTTTCCGCGTCCCGGCGGCATCACCCTGCACCCTCGACGCGGCGGTGGCCGCCTTGCTGGAGGCGCGGGCCACGGCCACCGCCACCCAGCACCGGCGGCTCGTGCAGCGTGCCCTGGCGCTTGGGCTGCTGGAGCTCCCGGAAGGCGGCCAACTGCTCCAGGACACCCCGGCAGAACTCTATGCGCTGGGGGAGTGGACCCTCGCGGATCGTCTGCTGACCGAGACCAACCCCACCCCATCGCCGGCCGCGCGCTGGCGTCAGGTCGAGTTGGCCCTCGGTTGGATGAAGCAGGGCGGTTCCCCGGAGGCGGCCATGGCCCTGCTCCGGCGCGAAGGAGGTGTCAGGCACTGACGGCGCTCAGGGCCCCGCGGGGCTGCGGGCACAGCAGCGCAGCAGCCCCAGGAGCGGGTCGGGCTCGTTCGCCCGGCAGCGCTGCTCCCGGATCCACACCTCGAGGCCCTCGGGTTCGGGCAAGGTCGACGCGGCATCGAAGTACGCGGTCGCGGCCTCGGTCTCGCCGAGGCGTCGCGAGAGCTCACCCACGAGGTAGGTGGTCAGGGCGGCGTCTTCGCCCGACAGGGTGCCGGCGGCCAGTACGGCCGCGAAGCCATCCCGCGCCAGGCGTTCGTAGCCCTGCTCCAGAGTGATCGAATCCTCGACGGCGGCGCGCAGCGGAGCCCAGGCTTCGGGCGCGACGCAGGGCTCGATCAGGGGAAGCGCCGAGCGCAGTGCCGGGTGCTCGCCATGCTCCCGCAGGAGGGCTGCGCCGGTGGCGACCGCCAGGCAGTGCAGCTCTGGACCGGCGTCCCCCGTGCCCACCAGCAGGCGCACCGCGGCCAGGACCTCGAGATCGGCGACATTGTGGATCGCGAGGGACTGACCCTGGGCGGTGTACTCCTCCAGGCGGGACAGGAGCCAGGCCTGCTGGGCGGGACCAGGGTCCGGCAGGTCGAGGTGCACTGGGTGCCAGCCCATGCGTACGGCCCAGGAAGCCTGGAGCCACAGATCGGCCACGCGCTGGGGCTCGCCGCCCCGCAGGCGCACGGTCTGGGCCACCAGGTCGAGGCGGGCAAAGGCCGGCAGGTTGGCCCAGGGTGTGCCGGGGGGGCGGGGGAGATCCTGGAGGGAATCGGGCAGCCGCACCGCGGTGCCGATGGCGAAGGCCTGGCGCAGGGGCGCGTCGAAGACGTCCTCCCCGCGGCGCGGGCGGCGCGGCTTCTGCTCGGGAAAATCCTCCGGCCAACCCGAGAAGCCACACCTGGGGCAGGTGGTGGCCACCTCCATGAAAGGCTGGGCGCCCGAGGCACGGCGCAACAGGTCGCGATCCTGTCCGCCCGCCCCGTCGGCCCCCTGGAGCAACTGCACCGTGACGGGGGTCGCACACAGCGGGCAGTAGCGCCCGGCCGGAGTGAACGTGGTGGCCAGCAGGGCGAACAAGCAGGGCAAGAGGACGAGCAGGCGGCGCATGGAACCTCCTGGGCAGGCTGTCACCCATGGGCGCACGGTGCGCAAACGGCGGGGCGACGAGGGCCCCACACCGCGAAGCGCGCTTCGCACCTGGGAGGTCGCGGCGGGCGCGCGGTGAATGACCGTTCAGTCGAAAGCGGGCGAGCAGGGAATGTTCCCGCGATCTCGGCGGCGCCGGGCTCCAGGCGCGCACGCGGCTTGCACGGAAACAAGGCGCGCACCGACGGAGCGACCATGATCCACGACACCCTGCTCTGCCTCGACCTGCCAGCCCACCTGGGCCCGCCCCTGCCCACCCGCCCGCTCGAAGGGCTCGAGAACCTGCTGTTCACCGGCCGCTGGGCCACCCGCCGCGCCACCACCTCCGTGTCCACCGCGGCCATGCTGGCCCGCGGTCTGGCGGCCCTGCGCGAGCTGGAGTTCGGGGAGGTGCACGTCACGGACGACGCGGGCACCGTGCTGGACCAGGCCGTGGCCTCCCTGCCCGGGGATGGCACGCGCTGGCCCGAGGCCCTGCCCCCCACCTGGACGGAGCAGCCCTGCGCGTTGACGGTCCGGGCCGCTCGGGTGGGCGACGGGGTACGCGCGGTGGCGACCCTGCGCCTGACCCCCCGCTACGAGCCCGCCCAGGCTCCCCTGGCCGGAAGCCTGCGGACCCTGTGGGACGTCGGACCGGGGAGCGGGGATGAGCAGACGTTCGGGGCCTCCTTCCACGCCGCCCTGCGCGACGAACGCGCGCTGCGCGAGCTCTGCCGCCGGCTGACGGCCCGTGGCGCGGTCCTCGCCGAGGGCCTGCTCACCGCCCTGAAGGAGGCCTTCCCCCACAGCGACGGCACGCACTGGGGTCGGCTCCTGGTGCTGCACGGCTACGGAGCGCAGCCGGGGCGCTTCGCCGATCTGCTGGCGGGCGTGCCCGAGGAGCGCCGCCACCACCTGGCCCTGCTGGAGGCGCGCCTGGCCGAGAGCCCCTCGCGCTGGCCCGCACTGGACGCCGCGGGGGTGCCCGGCTGGGTCCACCGCGGTCGGTTCGTGCCCGACGCGGAGGTGCTGCATGTCGCCTGAAACCCACCGTCATGAAGCCGAACTCCACGCCTGGGCCCTCCTGCAGATCCAGCGCTGGCATCGCCTCGGTCTGCTGGACGACGCGACCCGTGCCGCCCTCGCGCGCTACGAGCGCTGCCAGGTCGAGGAGCTGCTGGAGCCGGCCGCCGCGGCTGCCGCCCACCCCGAGCCCACCCCGACTCCCGCGCCCCGGGCACGCCCGGCGGTGGCGCCCCCGGCCGCAGCCCTCCCCGTCGCGGCTCCGCACACCTCCCCGACGCCCGAAGCCCCACCGCCGCAGCCCAAGATCGCCCCGCTCCCCCTCCCGGAGGCCCCCGAAGCCCAGGCGGGTCACACCCTGGAGGTGATGGGCCACTTCCTGCGTGAGCGCGTCTGGTGGTTGGTCGGTGCGGGCCTGACCGTGATCGGCTCGTTCTTCGTGGCTGGGACCGTCTGGGGCGATCTGTCCGGCGCCGTGCGGCTGCTGGTGCTGCTGTGCGGCATGGGCCTCTACGCCCTGGCCTTCGCCCGCCTCGGGCACGCGCTGTGCGGCCGCGCCGGAGGCGAGCGCGCGGGCCACTGGCTGCTCGGAGTCTCCGTCGCCCTGGGACCGGTGCTGGCGATGACCGCCGGCTCGGGCTGGTCGCTCGGCGGGGCCGCCGCACCCGCCTTCACCCTGCCGGCCCTCGCCGCCGTGGCGGGCCTGCTGGCCTGGCGCCTGCCGCGGGATCTCCGCCCGTTGCTGCCTGGCGCCGATGCCGCGCTCCTGACCCTGTTCGGCGCTCTCGCGCTCAGCGTCGGGCTGCTGCCATTGGCCCCCGGGCCCAGTTGGCTGCTCGTCCCGGCAGGGCTGGCCGTCGCCGCGCTCTGGTGGGCGGGTACGCGTGTCCGGCGCCTCCCGACGGTCGCGCTCATGTTGGTGGGCGAGCCTTTGGCCCTGCACCTCTACCTGGCGCCGCACGGCCCCCCCTGGGCCTATGCCCCCTCCGTCGCCCTGGCGGCCCTGGCCCTGCTCTACCTCGACATCCTCCTCGGCCGCTGGCGTGGGGTCCCAGCGCTCGGCCTGCGTGGCCTGCGCGGGGTGGGCGCCCTGACGCTGGCGCTGCTGGCACTGGCCCTGCTGCTGCCCTCCTTCTCCCCCCTGCCCAGCGGGGCGGACAGCTCGCTTTGCGGGCTCCTGCTGGTGCCCTTCTTCTTCGGCGCCGCCCTGGCCTGGCGCCGCCCGGCCCTGGTGCTGGGCAGCATGCTGGCGGCGCTCGTCTTCACGCTGGCCCTGCCCGACCTGTTCTGGGCCGCCATCGAGCCGTTCATCGGCGTGGTGCGGGTCGCCCTCGGCTACCGCTCGGAGCCCCTGCCGCTGGCCTGGTACAGCCTGACCCTGCTGCCCTACCTGCTGGCGGCCCGCCTGGCCGAGACCGGGCTGCGCCGGAGCGGCTGGCGCCAGGCCGAGGCCCTCGCCACGCACGCCTGGCGCTGGACCCTCGGCCTGTCCCTGCTGCTGGTGGTGCTGGCCCACACCCGCGCCGACGATCTGCGGCCGGCCCTGCTGGCCCTGCCGGTCCACGCCGCACTGTGGCTGCGCGAGCGGCGGGTGCGGGCCCTGCTCGGTGGGACGTTGCCCTGGCTCGCGCTCCTGGCCTGGACCGTGGACCTGCTGGGTTTCCTGCATGCGGGTCCCCAGGTCCGGCTTCTGGTCGGTGGCGGGCTGGCGATGGCCCTGATCCCCACCGGACGCCGCCTCGCGGCGCTGCTGCGCGAGCAGGCGCTGCTGGAGGGCGCGCGCCTGGTGGCCGTGCCCGCCGCCCTGGCGCTGCCGGTCGTGTTGCGGGGCTGGGACGCCCCGGCCCTGGCCCTGGCGCTGGCCGGCACGGGCCTGTGGGTCACCATGCTGGGACTGCGCGCGCCGCGCATCCCACCGACCTGGATCCAGGCTGACCTGGAGAGCGTGCTCGCCTGGCTCGCGCTGGGTCTGCTCGTTGCGGCCGCCCTGGTCTGGGCCGTCCCCCGCGACCCGACCCCGCTCGCGTGGGCCGCCGGGCTCGCCGCGGGGGCCGTGCTGTGCGCCGTGCCCGCCTGGCTGCTGCCCCGCCGCCGTGTCGGCGCCGATGGCCCCGCCCTGGCCCTGGAGGTCGCCGCGCACGCCCTGGCGGCCGCCGCCATCCTGCCGCTCCTGGCCCTCGACGGCCTGCCGCGCCTGGCCATGAAGCTGCCCCTGGCCATGCTGCTGGCCTGGTGGCTGGCCCGCCGGCACTGGAAGGTCTACGGGACGATCCTGACGTTGGGCCTGTGTGAGTCCGTGGTGCGGCGCGTGGGGGAGGCGGGTTGGCTGGAGCCCGGCTCCCTGGCCGTGCTGGCCGCGGCCGTCTGCTGGCTGCCAGCCCTGGCCCTGGCGCTCTGGCGGGTGCGGGTGCCTTCCGCCCGCGGGCACTGGCTGCACGCCGCCCTCGGGCTGCCCTCGGCCTGGCTCGGCGCCCTCTCGGCCCTCCTGGCCACCGTCCTCTTGGTGATCCCCGCGGAGCCCGCGATCGAGATCCCGCTGGCCGCCCTGGCGCTGGTGGGGATGACGCTCACGGCCGCAGCCCTGGATCGGCACCACAAAGCCTGGTTCGAGGCCGGTGCCTGGGCGGCAGCCCTCCTGCTGGCCGCGCGCTGGGCGCTGGCGGACACCGGGGGGTTCGCCGGTCTGTGGCTGCTGGTCCTCGCGCCCGGCTTCGCGGCGCTGCAGGCACTTCGGCCGAGCCCGCTGCGGGCCGCGCTGGCGCCCATCGCCCTGGCCGCCGCCCTGCTGGCCGCAGCCTCCCGCGGGCTCGTGGACGGGCTCGAGCCGCTGGCCGCCGCCACGCTCACCGCCGCCCTGCTGGCCTGGCGTCAGCCGCGGGGTTGGGCCGAGCTGAGCCTCCTGCTCGCCCTCGTGCTGGGCCTGGCCAGCCTGGAACGCTTCGTGCCGCCGGGTCTCGAGGGGCACCTCGCGGTCCTGCTCGCCGCCGCCGCCCTGCTGCGGGGATGTGCCCGCTGGACCCCCGCGGCCCGGGTCGGCCGGCCGCTGGCGGCCATCGCCGCGGCGCTGTGGGCCCTGGACTGTGCGTGGCTGGCGTCCCGGGGGGAGCTCGGCGCCTCGCCGCTCGGGCTGTTCGGGGCCGTGGGCCTGCTGCTGGCCTGGGACCTGTCGGTGCCCGCCCGGTTGCTGGCGCCCTGGGCCGCCTCGGCCGCGCTGCTCACGCTGGGCGCCGTGTCCTGGCTGCACCCGTTGGTGTGGCTCGCCTGCGCCGCCCTGGGCTGGACCCTCTCCCCCCGCGAACCGACCGACCGGCTCGTGACCTGGGCGCTGGCCACCCTGAGTGCCGCGGGCCTGGCCTGGGCCACCGCCACCGCGCCGGAGGCCCGGCCGGTGCTGGCCCTGGCCTGGGCCGGGCTCGGGCTGCTGCTGGCCCACGGTGGACGCGCCGCACCCTGGGCCTGGGCCGGGTTGCTGCTCGGCCTGCTCTGCGCCGCCGCGGAGCCCAGCGTGGCGCCCCTGATGGTGGTGACGCGCGCCGGCCTGGCCCTGGCCCTGGTGGCCTGGGCGGAGGACACCCGCCGCCAGGCGCTGGCGGCCCTCGGCCTGGTCCTGCTCGGGCTGGCCACCGGCGCCTGGAGCCTCGCGATCGTCGCGCTCGCCGCCGTCGCCGCCCGGCGGGTCCGGCCAGGCGAGGTCGCCCACCTGCTGGTGGAGCCCCTGGCCTGGGCGCTCCTCGCTGGCGCGGTCGCCGTGCGGTTCGCCGGGGGCGCCGGCCTGGCGGAGGTCGCCCTCCTGACCCTGGCGGTGCCCATGCTCGGGGCTCCCCAGCCGCGCCTGCTGCTGGCGAGCCTGCCCGTGCTGGCCTGCTTGCCCGGCGAGATCGCCGCGTTCGACCCCACCTGGGCGTGGCCCGCGGTGCTGTGCGCCCTGGGGCTGGCCCTGGCCCTGGATCGTGCTCGTCCCCTCGCCCGGCATGGTGCCGACCTGGCCCTGGGTCTCGCCGGAATCGCCGCCCTCGCCACCCTGGCCCTGCACGGCGCCACCGCCTTCGCCCTCCTCGGAGCCGGGCTGGCGGCCGGCTGGTGGACCCGGGAGCGCCGCGAGCTGGCCCTCGCCTGGCTGCTGATCGCGGGCCTGGTCTGGTCCTGGACCGCGCTGGGGGCCTGGACCGCGCTGCCGGCGCTCTGGGCGCTGGCGGCTGTCCTGGCGGCCGAGCGAATCCGCTCCGGCTGGCTGCGCGCCCTGGCCCTGCCCCTCCTCGTCGCCACCTGCCTGCTGGAGGGTCGCTCGGACCTGGAGCTGGACCCCGCGGCCTGGCAGCGGACGGTCATGGGGCTCGTGTTCGCCCTCTCGGTGGTCCGCACCCTGCGCGTGGGCGAGGCGGTACGGTGGGGCGGCAGCCTGGCCTGGGGCGCGGCCTGGCTCCTGGTCCTGCTGGTCTTCGGGCCGCTGGACCGGCTGCCGACCTCGGCCTGGCTGCCGCTGGGCGTCGGCCTGGGGATCGCCCTGGAGGGGGCCGCCCTGACGCTGGAGCGCCGACATGGCGCGGCCTTCGTGGCGCCGCTGCGCCAGGCCACCGTGGCCCTGGCGGTCCTGGCCCTGGGGGCCGCCCTGCTCGCCGCGAGCGTGACCACGCTGGGAGTGGCCCTGGCCGGCTGCCTGTTCGGCTTGCGCTACGTCCTCAGGACCCGCACCGCCGACCTGCTGGTGGGCCTGGTCCTGCTGGATGTGGCCGCCATCCTCGGCGTCCTCGACCTCGGCTGGCACGATCCGGTGGCCTTCGTGGGCCCGGTCGGCCTCTCCCTGCTGGTCCTGGCCCAGATCCTGCGCCAGAGCCTCGATCCCCGCCTCAGGGACCTGTTGCGCTACGCCGGTGCCCTGGCGGTCTACCTCACGGCCTTCGGCCAGGCGGTCTTCGACCCCGCCTGGACGCTGGGCCTGGTGCTCCTGGGGCTCGCGGGGCTGGCGCTGGGCAGTGGGCTGCGGGTGCGCGCCTTCCTGACGCTCGGCAGCAGCGCGATCCTGGCCGCCCTGCTCACCGAGGTCCTGCGCTTCGGCCTCAACCACAGTCGCTTCTGGGCCTTCTACCTGACCACGCTGGGGCTGCTCATCCTGGCCGGGATGGTGGCCCTGACCCTGCTGCGGCCGCAACTGGCGACCCTGCGCGGCGAGTGGAGGGAGCGGCTGGAGGGGTGGGAGTAGGGTAGACCTCCCAGGTCCCTCTCCCCGAGCCCCGATGCCCAGCTCCGACCAGGCCGACAGTCGCATGTTGCTGGTGGGCGCGCTCGCCTTCCTGGCCCTCGGAGGTGGCGCGCTCTTCGTGCTCATGCTGCTCTCGCAACGGGAGCACCCGCGGGAGCGGCCCGCGCCGCGAAACGCCCGGCCCGTCGTGGAGGTGGCGCCACGCGTCGAGCCGGCGGTCCCCACCCCCGCGCCGGTCGCGCTGGAAGCGCCGGCTGCGATCCCGGTGGAGACCGGGCTGGCGCCGGAACACGGCAGCCTGCCGGGCCGCTGGGGACTCACGCGCGCCCCCGTGGCCATCGTGGTCTGGAACGACTTCCAGTGCCCCTACTGCCGGCGCCTGGACCAGTCCCTGATGGCGCTGCATGATCGCTACCCGACCCAGGTCGAGGTCTACCACCGCGATCTGCCGCTCGCCTTCCACCCCGAGGCCCGCGGCGCCGCGATCGCGGCCCGCTGCGCGGGCGAGCAGGGCGCCTACTGGCCCATGCACGACCTGCTCTTCGCGAACCCGGCCTCCCTGGGCGTCGAGGGGTTGCTGAGCTGGGCGAACGCCCTCGATCTCTCGGTGCTCACCTTCGACACCTGCCGCGACTCCCCCGCCGCCGCCCGGGCCGTAGACGAGGATGTCGCCGCGGCCCAGGCCCTCGGGGTGCGGGGGACCCCGACCACCTTCGTCAACGGGCGGCGCCTGGACGGGGCGCAGCCGGTAGACCAGTTCGTGGAGGCGATCGAGGCGGAGCTGGCGTCAGGCCGCGCCTACTGACCTTCGCCGCAGCGCCAACAGCGGCATCGCCAGGGCCAGCAGCAGCGCCCCGCTCCTCCGCGAACCCCCGCTGGCGCAGCCGCAGCCTGGACCGGAGCAGTACTCGCTCGGCTCCCAACCCTCGTCGTCGCCGACCATCTCCTCGGTCATGGTCCACTCCAGGTCCACGAGGTCGCTGAAGCCGCCGTAGCTGGCCTGGAGGGTGGTGTGCCGCTCACCCACCGTGCGGGAAGGGCGCTGGCAGGCATCGGTGACCCAGGCGTAGTCGGGGCCCGGCAGCAGGGCCGCCTCGCCGGACAGCGCGGAGCCGGTGCCCGGCCCGGGCTGGACCGCCAGGCGGCCGTCGAGGACCTCCCACTCCACCGGCGCGCCCAGGATGGGCCAGCCGCCGGCATCCCTGAGCAGGGCGCGGGCGGCCCAGGGGGAGTGGACCTGGCCGCCGTCCTCGGTGGGGGCGAAGGCCACCACCAGGTCCAGGCTGGCGATGTCCTCGGCGGACACCCC
>Ga0233425_10008299_pt1 | contig 13913 bp, 12 predicted proteins | sample Watercolumn_Towu_2_FD_181712 | JGI IMG/M metagenome (GOLD analysis project Ga0233425, IMG submission 181712) | Freshwater microbial communities from Lake Towuti, South Sulawesi, Indonesia - Watercolumn_Towuti2014_140_MG | ecosystem: Environmental > Aquatic > Freshwater > Lake | place...
ATCGCCATGCGGGAGGCGACGGCTGACGCGATGGGCGCCTTCTCCTCGACCAAACGCGGACGCGCGCCGCCCGCCGAAGCGTCCCGCGCCTGGCAGCGTATGCTGTCAGGACGTCGCCTCGATCTGCTCGATCCTTCGCCGCTCGACGTGGAGATTGAGGATATCGCGCATGGGCTCGCACGCGTCGCGCGCTGGAACGGGCAGACCGTCGGCGCGCATATTTTCTCCGTGGCGCAACACAGCCTGCTTGTCGAAAAGGTCGCAAGCGCGCTCGATCCCACGATTGGCCGAAGCGAGCGGCTTTACCTTCTGCTGCATGACGCGCCTGAATATGTGATCGGCGATATGATCTCGCCCTTCAAGGCGGTGATCGGCGACGCTTACAGAGCGGTCGAGGACCGCATACTCGGCGCAATTCTCTTGCGCTTCTCTCTGCCGCCCGCGCCCGCCCCCGCGCTGCGACGCCTGTGCAAAGACGCGGATCGCGCCGCCGCCTTTTTCGAGGCGGTGCAACTTGCGGGCTTTACACGGGGCGAGGCCGAGCGCATCTTCGGCCGCCCGGCGATCCCGCCGCAGCCCTTCATGGACGAACTCGCCCCGACTCCTATCGAGGAGACGCAGGCGCGTTTTCTTGCTCGATTCCGGGCGGTCGACGAAAGTTGAAAAAAGAACGTCGGGGAGAGAAATGCCGAATGGGCGATTGTACGTCTGTTCGCTGACCAAGGTGGTCGAGACCGTGCGCGAAAGCGGCGCACGCTCGCTTATTACCATTCTAACGGCCGGGGCGTCGCTTGTTCGGCCTTGCGAAATCGCCCGAGAGCGCCATTTGCGCATCGCTGTCTCCGATATCGACTCGCCGCGGGAGGGGCACATCCTCCCTGGCGAGGAACATATCGATCGGCTGCTAGCTTTCCTTGAGGAATGGGACCGTTCCGCGCCGCTCGTCATTCACTGCTATGCCGGGGTGAGCCGTTCGCCCGCAGCGGCCTATGTCGCGGCCTGCGCGTTGGAGCCGCATCGTTGCGAATTGGAAATTGCCCGCGAACTGCGTCGCGTCTCTTCGACCGCGACCCCCAACCGACGTTTGGTCGCGCTTGCGGACGACAGGCTCGGGCGAGGCGGGCGGATGTCCGCCGCAATCGCCGCAATCGGGCGCGGGGCTGACTGCTATGAAGGAGCGCCTTTCGTCCTGGAATTCGCCGACGCATAGTCAGGCCGCGGAAGAGCTTGCGCCGATCTCCCCGCCGGTCGAAATTGGCCTTACCGCCGCGATCGTCGCCGTTCGCGACGATGAGCCCTTGATCCTGACGAAGCGCGCGGATGGACCAGCCGGCTTCGCGTCCCTTCCTTCCGGTCCGTTCGATCCGATCCGTCACCGCACCTTCGAGATCGGCTTGCGCGAATGGGTCGCCGAACAGACCGGCGCGCCGCTCGGCTATGTCGAGCAGCTCTACACGTTCGGCGACCGCGGACGACACGCCCGCGCCGGCGACCGCGATCCGCATGTCGTCTCAGTCGGCTATCTGGCGCTGACCCGCATCCGCGACGACGCCGACCGGCGCGCCGGAGTCTGGCGAAGCTGGCACGATTTCTTTCCTTGGGAGGATTGGCGCAAAGGTCCGCCGGCGATCATCGAGGAGACGATCGCTCCCGGACTGGAAAGCTGGGTCGCCGAGTCGCCTGACGCCGTATCCTCCTCGGGCCTCTCCCGAAGGGTGCGCGTCAATCTTCTCTTTGGCGCCAAGGGCCGGGCGTTCAATGAGGAGAACGTCCTTGAGCGATACGAGCTTCTTTACGAGGCGGGCCTTCTCGAAGAGGCGCTGCGCGACGGTCGTGAGGCCGCTCAAAAACGAGCGTCGCTGACGCCGCTCGGGACGCCGATGCGCCATGATCATCGCCGCATTCTCGCCACAGCCATGGGCAGACTGCGCGCCAAAATGAAATATCGGCCGGTGATCTTTGAGTTGATGGCGCCCGAGTTCACGCTCACCGAGCTGCAGCGGACAGTAGAAGCCATCGCGGGGCGGCATCTGCATAAGCAAAACTTCCGCCGTCTTGTCGAAACAAGCGCCATTGTCGAACCGACAGGCGAGATGTCCTTAAAAACGGGCGGCCGACCGGCTGCTCTATTTCATTTTCGCCGCAATGTTCTGCAAGAACGGCCCGCGCCAGGGCTTCGCGTCGGCATCCGGGGCTGAATATCGCTCCTTAAGCCGATGTTCACCGCGACATGGTGAATCCTTGCTGAAGCGAAAGCCCGCCAATGCGTAGAGTCGAGGTGCGTCTTGGGCTATTTGTCGCCGCCGCCAATGCCGGCGCCGGTCGTCGTCTATAGGGACGTCGGCGGTCTCGTCAGCGATTATGAGGCGATAACCGAACGATACCGCCGCGAGAATCGCGAGGTCAGGCTGCATGAATGCCGCTCGGCCTGCACGCTGGCGTTGAGCCTGCCGAACGTCTGCGTTTATCCGGACGCAAAGGTCAAATTCCACCAAGCCTATAACGCCATCAACAGGGAGGTCGACCACAGCGTCTCCTCCCGGCTCTTCGCCTCCTACCCGGCCACGGTACAGGCGCGCCTCGGCTATTTGACCAGAGAATATCGCGTGCTGACCGGGACGGAGCTGATCGCTCTCGGCATGCGCAATTGTGAGAGCGGTCCGACCATGATCGCCGGCCGCAAGCCGCCGACGCCTTCGACCAGCGTCGCCAGCGCGCGGCCGGCCGGGGAATCGAGCGTGAGCCTCGCCTCCTTTGGCGATGTCGCGCATAAGGTGCAATCCGCTGTCGCCACCGCGCTTTCCGGCGCGGGCGGCCAACCAACCGCTCCGATCCGTGTCGCCGTCGCCGACCGGCAGCAGCTCGCTAACTTAGAAGAAGAGGCGAACGCGCTTCCCGAGTCTCCGCCGCTGCCGCCGCGCAGACCGCCGGCCGAGGACTTCGCGGCGCAAAATCCGGCTCCGCTGACTCCAGCCTATCTGCAACTCATCAGCGGAGCGCAGCCAATTCTCGGGCGGCAGTTTGTGCGAACCGTGGCCTCGAACTGAGCCGCGGCTAAGCTTGAGCAATTTTTCGCCACGATGTTGCCCTAGCGTCGCAAACGGGTGGGAAATCAGGCCCCTAGCGGCCGCGATGGGCGCGCATCTAACTGCGCATTCTGGATAGATTTTTTCGCCTGGTTATTGCGCCGCCGGCGCAAGGCGCGCATTGGGGCCAAAAAGGTCTCGAAGATTAATTGGTTCTGGGGCGGCGTCGATTGAGGCGCGCTTCAAGCGAGACGGGAAGCGACCTATTGACGACGCCTCGCTCTGGCACGCGCCTGAATTCCGCTCCGCTTTCGAAGGCCCTTGGCCTCGTTGTCTTCTGTTTGGCGACGCTTGCGCCCAAAATGACGGAAACGGCGGTCGCCAACGGCGACACCAGGACGATTCATCTCTACCACGCCCATACGCATGAATCGATTTCGGCGACCTATCTCGTCAATGGTCAGTATGACAGCAACGTTCTCCAGCAACTGAATTGGTTCCTTCGCGACTGGCGGCGCGACGAGCCGACCAATATGGACCCGCGACTGTTCGATGTCGCGTGGGAAGCCTATCGCTCCGCAGGCGTCGGCGATCAGGTCGTGCATGTCGTTTCCGCCTATCGCTCTCCCGAGACCAACGCCATGCTTCGCGCCCGTTCGCGCGCCGTCGCCAAATATTCCCAGCACATGCTCGGCAAGGCGATGGACACCACCATGCCGGGAATGCCCATGTCGCAGATTCGCGAGATCGGGATGCGCATGCAGCGCGGCGGCGTCGGCTATTATCCGAATGCGGGCACGCCTTTCGTCCATCTCGACGTCGGCAATGTGCGCCATTGGCCGCGCATGAGCTACGATGAGCTCGCGCGGCTTTTCCCGGACGGCAAAACCGTGCATTTGCCGACCAATGGCCAGCCGCTGGCGCGCTATGAAGAGGCGCGCGCGGAGATCGAGGCGCGGGGCGACGGAGCTTATGTCGTCGCGCCCCGGCGCACATTTGGCGGGTTCTTCGCCATGCTGTTTGGCGGCGGCGGGAGCGGCGGCGAAGAGGATGACGCCGAGGTCACGGCGCCTGCCCCGAGCGCCCGCAAGCAGTGGGCTTCGCTTGCGCCCCGCACCGCGCGCGGGGCGAGCGGCGAAAGCGAAGAGGAAGGCGTCGCTTCAGCCGGCGCTGACGCCAATCGTTACCGGGCGCCAGAAATCGCGCGCGCAGAGGCCGATCTGCCGCGCGGCGAAACCACTCTCTCAGCGCCAGGCGCAGAGCCGCCGGAGCAGGAGCCTTCATCGACGAAGCGTCCCACCGTCCGGGCGCCTTTGCCGCCGCAGCGTCCAGCTTCGCTCACAGCCTTCACCGACAAGCAAATGGCGTATGATCGATCCGCTGCTCTTGCCGCGGTGGACCAATCACGCGAGCCGCAAAGCGCGGTCGAATTTCAGGAGAGCGACGGCGTCGCCAAGCCGCCGCGTCGCTCCACCCTCGCGTCTGCGCCCCTCCCCCCTTCCCGGCCAGCGGCCTTGCGCGCAAAGGCCACGAGCGCCATAGCGCGCTTGGTCGAATCACCCAAAACGGAAGCAAGGAAGTCGAGGTCCGCGGCGCAGCAGGACTCGCTCGCTTATGCGCCCGAGCCAAATGAGCAGGCGGACAAAACCGACGAAATCGCGCGGAGCAGTCGAAACGGGGCCGTGGAAGAGCCCGCAAGTCATGGAGCCGTATCGCTTATGGGCCCAACGGGCCTTCGCTCCGCAGCCCGCGCCCGCGGACGCGGTCAGGGCAATAAGGAAGTCATAGGCGAAGAGGCCGCCAAAGAGCAGGCGCGGTAAAGCCCCCGCGCGGAAAAAGGCGAAGAGCCGGTTCTAATTCATCAGAAACTTGATGTGCGAACTCTCGAGCGCAACCGAGAGCAATGTTTAGATTGGTAGAGGGGAACGGTTATCGACCGGAAGCTCACGGCAGCAGAGCAATGGAGTTTATCGCTGCGAGGCCGAGAAGAAGAGCGGCGCGTACGGCAAAGTAGAGCGTGCCGGCAATAGCGATAATTTTGACGAAGGTATAGCCGTCAGGATCAAACATGGCCTTAAATCCATTCCAGCAAAGCTGAACCTCTCGCGGAGGATCAGTCATCAATTAGACCTAACTTTAACTTGCAAAAAATGTTCCTTGGGTCGCGCCCAAGCCGGCGGCGGTCGCCGGAAGAAAGTGGCAGAGAGAATCGCCGTAAGGACCTCAGGCGAAAGCGGCGTCGAGCGACTTGGCGGCTTCGATCAGCGACCGAACTGAAGCAACCGATTTTTCGAACATCGCCCGCTCGGCGTCGTCGAGCTTGATCTCCATCACCCTCTCGACGCCATTCGCGCCAATAACGACGGGAACGCCGACATAGAGTCCGTTGACGCCATACTGTCCGGTGAGATAGGCGGCGCAGGGCATCACCCGGCGCTTGTCCTTAAGATAGCTCTCGGCCATGGCGATCGCGGCGGTCGCCGGCGCATAATATGCGGAGCCCGTCTTAAGAAGGCCAACGATCTCGCCCCCGCCTTTGCGCGTGCGCTCGACGATCGCGTCGATGCGCTCCTGCGTGGTCCATCCCATAGCGACGATGTCCGGCAAGGGCACGCCCGCGACGGTCGAATAGCGCACCGACGGCACCATATCGTCGCCATGGCCGCCCAGAACGAAGGCGCTGACGTCCTCGACGGAGACATTGAGCTCCTCGGCCAAAAAATAACGAAAGCGGGACGAATCGAGCATCCCCGCCATGCCGACGATGCGATGCGTCGGCAAGCCCGACGCCTTCTGCAGCGCCCAGACCATGACGTCGAGCGGATTGGTTATGCAGATGACGAAGGCGTCCGGCGCATATCGCTTAACGCCCGCGCCGACTTTGGCGATGACGCCGAGATTGACCGATAAAAGATCGTCGCGGCTCATGCCCGGTTGACGCGGCACGCCCGCCGTGACGATGACGACGTCCGCCCCCTCGATCGCCGAATAGTCGGAGCCGCCGGAGAGCTTGGCGTCGAAGCCGGCGACGGGAGACGATTGGGCGATGTCCAGAGCCTTGCCCTGCGGCACGCCCTCCACGATGTCGAAAAGAACGATGTCGCCTAATTCCTTAAGGCCGGCGAGATGGGCAAGCGTTCCGCCGATATTTCCGGCGCCGATCAAAGCGATTTTTTTTCGTGACATACTCAAACTCGTTCTTTGCTTCTATGGAACTGCTAGCGCGCTTTTGCGGCGGTGGGAAGACTTCTCGGCGTTTGTCCTAAGCGGAGCCTGACGTCGCGTCGCACGTCTCCGCCGCCCGACGTCGAGCCGAGGGTCCATCGAAGCGCGCGAATGTCGCAGGGATTGCGACCTCCGGCGGGGCTGCTTACCTGCAAAGCTTGAGGGGAGCGCGCAAGCGCCTGTAGAAGGTCCACACATGACGAGAGAATTTTGGACGCCCATATGGGCGATCGCCATTGCGGCGAGCGCGCTTTTCACTGGATCAACCGCGGCGCAGGCGGCAGATCCGGACGAGGCGGAGCTTCTGGATCAATTCGAGAAGGTCGACGTCTGGCATTTTCCGGTCGACTACACCGTCCGCTACAACAACCAGGACGTCATTGTCACCCGCGAGATGGTGGCGCAGCCCGCGCCTCAGGGCGAGCTTTGCTACATCCGTTTCGATTTCATTAAGGGCGACGGCGACTACGGTTACGGCTTTAAGCCGGGCGGGCCGCGCGACGCCCACTGGGGCGTCAATGTGCTGAAAAGGGGCACGGTTCTCGACCAGCTTGCCTCGCAACTCAAAATGAACGTCATCTATTTTTACGTGCAGGGGCCGAAATCCGAGGCGGCCAAAGCTGTTTGCGAACGCAAGCAGGCCGCGCCGACGGCCTCGGCGGGCAACGCCTATAAAGGGCCTTGGTCCGATCTCGTCACGAAGTCGCGGCTGATCCACGGGTGGCCGGCGGCGTCCTCGCCATAGCTTAAAGCCGAAAATGCCCGCGCGGCGCTGGACAGCCGCGAGCGGTTTTGTTATTCGCACCGCTCGTTCCAAACAGCGTCGCGCTCGCGCGCGCTCGACGGACGGGCGCATAGCTCAGTTGGTAGAGCAGCTGACTCTTAATCAGCGGGTCCAAGGTTCGAGCCCTTGTGCGCCCACCAATAAAATCAGAGACATAGAGCTATGGCTTTTAGGCCGCGGCCGGCGTGAAGAGCGCGCAATTCGCCGCACTGCGCCGACGCGCTGTCGCCGACGCCTCCTCCCCGATGCCGCAGACCAAAATGGTTTTATCCTTGACCATGGGTTTGACTCTACGCGGCCGCAGCGTCGAAGATGGCCCCGGCTTCGATCAGGTCGAAGTCCGGAATTCGAGCGGCGATCAAAGGATCTTGCCCTGATATCCATTGTTCGAGCGCATTGGGCGCCGAGAGCGCGCAGTTGAGCGCTCCATTTACTTCATAGAGTCCCCAGGCCAGCCCGGAACGCCGCAGCGCCGCCATCAAGGCGTTCTGCACAATGCTGCGGACAAAGAGATGCGTTGCAGAGACCGGCGTTTCAACAGCTTCGCCTCGCGCAGCGGCAACGCATAACGCCTTGTCGAAGGCGGCGTGACCACGGCAAGCGAGCGGACGCACTTTGTAGGCGAGGCATAATTCGGCTTCGATCAGCGGGCAGGCGTATTGGGCCGTCATTCGCTGTTCTTCGGACAGCCCGCCAATAGCCTGATCGGCGTCTGCGATGCGCTGGAGAAGCATGACGTCACGCTCGGCGAAGGCGGCGGCGTTAACGGAGACAAAGCGCGCGAGCAGAAATATTTCTGGAGCCGTCGCGGCGACGCGCAGGCGGCAGCAGGCTGAGCATTCCCCATGGCAGGCGAGAGCCGGTTCGCCCTCCGCCTGGAGTGCGACGTTTTTTGAAAAGCCATCGAAAGCCTGCGCGCAGAGCAGCGCGACGAGCTCTGGGCGCGTCCGGCAGGAGCCTATCGTTTCGCTGAAAGCATTCGAGGTGGCCTTGAAGAAGGCAGATGGACTGATATCTCCGCTCATTCGAGCTTCTCCGCTCTTAACGCGCGGGCGAATGCGCAATCGCTCCCGCCGCCGAAGACCGCCACCGCCATCAAGTCGCCAAGGGGCCGATGTCGGCCCCGACATATTCCGACAGCTCGCCGGCAAAGCAATACCAGTCCTGAGAAACAGGCGCAGACACGGCCGTAACAACCGGGACGTCGGTGAGAATGGCTGCGCGAAAAGCGGCTAACTGGCTGCAACAGCTCACTCACTTTAAGCGTTCGCCATGCCGATGGACCGCTCGTCGAGAGCGGCCGTCTTGAACAGCGCATAAACGGGCGAACCGATCTTCAGGGCAAGATCTTCCAGAGCGCCTCTTGTAATCGTGGCAAGAAGCCGCCCATCGTCCTTGAGCTCAATCTCGATCGTCGCGATCGGCCCTTCAAATTGAATGTTCGCAACCTTGCCACCCAGGACGCTCCGGGCGCTGATCTCTTGAGGCGGAACAAGCGACAACACGACGTCTGTCGCTTTGACGATGACGCGGGCCGGGCTCCCCGAATTGCCAGCCGAACCTGCGATCCAGATCGTGCCGGCCGAATGTCTGAGCTTCGTCAATCCATGCGCGACAGAGGTTTCTTCGACCGTAGCCGTCAGTACGGAGGAACGATCGAAGCGGTTCGCCGCGGACGCATAAGCGAAACGATTGAACGCCTCCGCGGGATCGCCAACGGACTTCACCCGCCCGCCGTCAATGATGACGACGCAGGAAGCCAGACGGACCACCTCTTCGACGGCGTGGGACACATAGATGATCGGCACGTCAAATTCGTCTCTGACACGCTCGATCAAGGGCAGGATCTCAAGCTTGCGCTCAACATCGAGCGCCGCCAGCGGCTCGTCCAAAAGCAGCAGCCTTGGGCAGGACAGCAAAGCGCGGCCGATCGCGACGCGTTGTTTTTCGCCGCCCGATAGACGCGTCGGCGAACGCGAGACTAGGTTGGCGATTCCCAGAGTTTCAACGACGGCGTCGAAATCGATTCGGCGGTCGCCGCGAGGCGCGAACCAACGGCCGTATAACAGATTTTGCTTTACGCTGAGGTGGGGAAAGAGGTTGGAATCCTGGAAGACGAGGCCGATGCGCCGGCGCGACACTGGGACGAACACGCCCCTTTCAACATCGACAAGCGCTTCGCCGTTCAGCCTGACGTAACCCGCGTCCGGCTTCAGCAGTCCGGCGATGATGTTGAGCGTCAGCGATTTTCCGGCTCCCGACTGTCCGAACAGCGCCGTCACGCCCACGCCGTTTGCAAAGGCGACGTCGAGAGAAAACACGCCTACCTTTAACCTGACGTCGACCTCGATCATTCGCCGTGCCCGAGACGTTTCTCTGCGCGCCACTGAACGATTTCGGACGCCACAAGAGCGGAAAATGCGATGAAAACTGCGACAATCGTCAAACGCATCGCGCTTTCGTCGCCGCCAGGAACCTGCGTGTAGCTATAGATCGCAGCTGAAATCGTCTGAGTCTCGCCGGGAATGTTGGAGACAAAGGTGATTGTCGCCCCGAACTCTCCCAGCGCCTTTGCAAAAGCGAGAATGGCTCCGACGATAATTCCTGGAACCGCGAGCGGAAGGTTGACCAGGAAGAACGTCCATAGTCGGTTCGCGCCCAAGGTTTCCGACGCCAGCTCCAGGCGCCGGTCAATCGCCTCGAAGGACAACCGCATGGCGCGGACCATCAAAGGAAACCCCATAACCGCGCAGGCGACCGCCGCGCCAGTCCAACGAAACGAGAAAACGATGCCAATCTCCGCGAGATAGGGGCCAAAAACGCCTTTGCGTCCGAGCAACATGAGCAGGACGAAGCCCGTGACCACTGGCGGCAGCACCAACGGCAGGTGAACGATGCCGTTGACGAGCGTCTTGCCAGGAAACTGGCAGCGCGCAAGCGCATAGGCCGTTGCAATCCCAAAGGGGAGGCTGGCGAACGTCGCCACGGTCGCGATGCGCAAGGAGAGGCGTATCGCTGTCCATTCAGCAGGCGACAATTCGAAGAGTGTGAACGGGATGGAATCGTGCAATGCGGAGACCTTTGGCGACCTCGGATACTACAGTTTCTGGAATGCGACCGCGTCGCGCGTCGCTCTTGAACAGCCTCCTGGCCATCATCCGGCGCTATTTTTGTTCGCGGCCGAAGAGCATCGCACCTTACGCGCCCAGGAGTGAATGAGGTCGCTATATATTGACGGAACAGAGAGGCTTTGACTAGCCTGGTTTTCGTGGCGCGACGCTTGGTCGGATCGTTTATTGAAAGCGCGCCGATGCTTCGCGATGATTCATCGTCTCAGTGTAGCGGCGCAAAGCCTTGCTCCACAAAAATCGCCTTGGCCTCGGGACCTTTCAAAAAGGCAAGAAACTTCGCCGGCGCGTCGCCCTTCGCGCTTGCAGTCAGCGCGACGGGATAGACGATTGGCGGATGCGAGGTCGCGGGAAAAGTGGCGACGATTTTCACCTTCGGCTCGGATTTGGCGTCGGTAAGATAGACGATTCCGAGCGACGCTTCCTCTCGTGCGACAAACATCAGCGCCGAGCGAACATTATCGGTGAAGGCGAAATGCGGCTCAGCGATGCTCCAGAGATCGAGCTTCTCGAGCGCGGCCTTTGCATATTTGCCGACTGGAACCGAGGCGACGTCTCCAGTCGCGATTTTGCCTGATCCGATCGCCGCGGTGAAAGACTCTTTTGTGAGGTTCACTTTCTCCAATTTCGACGTTCGCGGCGCGATCAGCACGAGCGTGTTGCCAACGAGATTGAACCGAGTCTTCGGCTGGATGAGATTTTTTTCGGCGAGGTAATCCATCGAGGGGACATCAGCCGAGAAAAATATTTCCGCTGGCGCTCCCGACTCGATCTGCTTGGCGAGCGCCATTGATCCCGCATAGCTGATCGTCGCGTCGACGCCAGTCTTGCCCTTATAGGCGGCGGCCGCAGCATCGAGCGCATTCTTAAGGCTCGCCGCCGCAAAAATGGTGATGGAGCGCGCCGCCGCCGGTCCGGTCGTGGGCGCTGATGGCGCAGGCGCCTCTGCGCTGACCTGGGTCGCGCACAAGAGAGTCGAGAGGGCAAGAAGGCAGTTGCGGAAATCGACCATTAGAACGCTCCTTCGGCTCGACCCAATGAGCAGAGGGTCGCGCTCCAGGGTCGAAATTGCGTTTTTTAGTGTATAATTTTTTGAATATGCGGAGTCATGCGGAATTTTCGTGCATTTCGACGCTTGTCTTGCCGAGATCTGAGGCGCGGCACCTTCTTCTGCAAAAAGCGAAGGCGCATTTCCGGTCTATGTCTTTTTAGGTTATTTTTACGAGACGCCAGGACCAGCAAATGACGGACTATCTCACCACCCGCGAATTAGCCGCCCTGCTGAGGGTGAAAGAGCGGAAGGTCTATGACCTCGTCTCGGAAGAGGCGCTGCCTTTCCGCCGCGTCACGGGGAAACTTCTCTTTCCAAAGAAAGAGATCGAGGATTGGATCGCGGCCAGCGGTCCGGAGGCGGATCGGTCAAACAAACGAGCCGCGGCGACAGATCTTCCGCTGGTGATGGCCGGAGGACATGATCCTTTGCTCGAATGGGCGCTGAGAGAATCGCGCTCGGGCATCGCCGCCTTAATGGACGGCGCTGTCGATGGTTTGGCCCGCATGCAGGAAAACGCCTGTATTGCGGCCGGCCTGCACATCCCCACATCGAAATTCGAGGAGTGGAATATCCCGGCCGTCAGGAAATCATTCGACAAACAACCCGTCGCGCTCATTGAGTGGGCGAAGCGCACACGCGGATTGATGTACTCGCGAAAGTTAAGGCGTCCGCTCAAGAGCCTCGCGGATATCCGAAATCTCCGGTTTCAGTCTCGTCAGCCAGAGGCTGGCAGCGAACTGGTGCTGACGGCTCTGTTGTCGAAGGAGGGACTGCGCAAATCAGACCTGAGATCCGTCGAGGCGATCGAGCGCTCGGAAACCGATCTCGCCATGGCGATCGCGGCGGGGCGGGCCGATGTTGGATTAGGCATTGAAGCGGCGGCGCGCCAATTTCAACTCGAATTCTCGCCGCTGGTCGTCGAGCGCTTCGATCTGCTCGTTTGGCGCAAGGCGTATTTCGATCCGCCATTTCAGAAGCTCATTCGATTCTGCGCGAGCGCGCCATTCCAAGAACGAGCGAGAGGCTTGGGTGGGTATGATTGCGGCGAATTCGGCGCCGTGCATTTCAACGGCGCGGGATGAGAAGAATCGCCTTCGGCGACAGCGGCTGATTCAGCATGCCTTGATCTATTCCCGACTCCACTTCTGCTGAAGCGTAACGGATGCCGCACCTGCCGCATCCGTTACGCTTCTTCTGAAAGCGCTTAGCATGATACATCAATGATGATCAGTTTAATATTGCAGCGCTGCGCGAGTTTGGATAGCTTCGGATTGGCGCCGAAGGGAACTCTCAATTCGGAGTCGGTTCGAGTCCTTGCGCGCCCATTAATAAGATCCGCCCCACGCCCTTGTGGTCCTTTGACGAAGTGACAGTCCGATCGCGGGCGCCAAAATGAAGCTTCGGACGTTTTTCTCGATCTTCTTCCTATTTCTTGTCGCTTTAGCCGGAGCGCAGTTGGCGCTCGGCTTCTTCCTGGACAAAGCTCAAAAGAATTTGGAGGCGTCGCATCGCGAACTGCAGTCTTTGACCACCCTCGCCGAAGATTTGGTTCTTTCCTCGCAATGGCAGACGCGCTTTGCGAGAGGTTACATCTCCAATAATGATCCCAGACGAATCGAGTGGTACAATATCATTGAAGCCATTCTGGATGGCAAAGTCCTACGGCCGAAAGATTATAGTTTTGGCTATTGGGATCTGGTGAATGGCGGAATTATCCCGCCGCCGGAAAAGAAGAGCGACGGCGCGATTTCAATCGATGATCGGTTCTTGAGTCAGAATATTACCGCGCATGAATTGAATAAGCTCAAAGAAGCTCGAAGCGTCCTGGAAAGAATGATCGCGATCGAACGCGCCGCAATGCATGCGGTCGACGGCGAATTCGATGATGGCGCCGGAACCTTCTCCCGCAAAGGCAAGCCCGATCGAGCCCTGGCGACAAAGCTGCTGTTTAGCGATGACTATCGCAAGCTCAACGGGGATTTAGTTCTAAAAGTTTCGCAGATGCAGGAGTTAATTCGGCAGAGGTATTCCGCGCAGATCTCACAACAGCAAACGCTGACAAGCCAATTGTTTATTGCAAACTCTTATCTGAACATTGGCTTGTTTGGAATGGTCATTTTGTCTTTCGTCTTCTTGCGCAATCGCTTTGCGGTTAGAGCGTCGCAACTGATGAAGGTTGTTCATGATATCGGCTCGGGAAACCTGGGCGCTCGAGCCCCGACGTCCGGGCGCGACGAGATAACCGAATTGGCGACGACCATCAACGCGATGGCGGAAAATCTGAACGTCGCCTTCGACAAACTCGAAGATAGAATAAAGCTGTCGGGGGAGGCGTTGGCGGATCTGGAGATCGAGCGCTCCCGTTCCGAAAAGCTGCTTCACAACATTCTGCCTGCCGCCATCGCGGAAAGACTGCGCGGCGGAGAAGAGACAATCGCAGAAGTCTTCCCTGAAGTTACGGTTTTTTTCTCCGACATTGTCGGATTTACGGAACTCTCCGCAAGGCTTGGACCGCACGAAACAGTCAATATGCTCAACGCCATATTCGAAAAATTCGACGAACTTGTCGAAAAGCACGGCGTCGAGAAAATCAAGACGATTGGCGACAGCTACATGGTCGTCGGCGGCGTCCCGACCCGAGACCCATTGCACTGTCAGCACATCGCCGACTTCGCTTTAGAGGCGCAGAGCTTCAT
>Ga0233425_10008300_pt1 | contig 13911 bp, 10 predicted proteins | sample Watercolumn_Towu_2_FD_181712 | JGI IMG/M metagenome (GOLD analysis project Ga0233425, IMG submission 181712) | Freshwater microbial communities from Lake Towuti, South Sulawesi, Indonesia - Watercolumn_Towuti2014_140_MG | ecosystem: Environmental > Aquatic > Freshwater > Lake | place...
GACGCCCGCTCCGGACATCCCTCATCGCGCGAACACCGCGAGCCGCGCGCTTTCGAGCCCCGCGAGCCCCGCGAGCCGCGCAGCTTCGAGCCGCGCGAACCGCGCCGGGACGATCACCGGTTCGAACCGCGGTCGCGGCAGCCGTACCCCGAGCCCGCGGCCCGGGGCGAGCCGGAAAAGAAACGCCGCGGTTTCCTCGGTTGGTTCAAGGGCCTGTTTCGCCGGAAGAAACCCGCCGAGGGCGCAGCTCCCGAAGGGGAACGCGAACGCGGCGAACACCGTGGGCGAGGGGACCCCGATTACCGGCGGCACCGGGGCGGTCGCGATCGCGGCGGCCACGGTGGCTATCGCGAGGATCCCCGCGGGCCGCGCCATGAGGGCCAGCCCCGCGGCGAGGGCGATGGCTATCGCGGCGAACCCCGCGGTGAAGGCGAACCGGGCGGCCACCGCCGGCGCCGGCGTCGCGGCGGCCGCGGCCGCTACCGCGGCGAAGGCGGCCCACGCTCGGAAGGCCAGCAGGGCGGCGGCGCGATCTGAGCGCCGCCCGCCTTCCCGGCTCGCGCATCGCGGCAGGAAGCAGCCTGACGTTTCCCGGCCATGGCCGACCTCGTCGTCAACGGCGGCAAGCCACTCTCGGGCACCATCACCCCCTCGGGCAACAAGAACTCGGTGTTGCCCATCCTCTGCGCGTCGCTCCTCACCGACGAGCCGGTGTTGCTGCGCAACGTTCCCGCCATCACCGACGTCGAGAAGCTCGTCGCGTTCTTCCAGGAGCAGGGTTCGCGCATCGCGTGGGACCAGGCCGCCGGGACGATGGCGATCGACCATTCGTCGTTCGACCCGCGCCGCCTCCAGGGCGAGCTGCCCTCGGGGATGCGTTCCTCCGTGCTGCTGTTCGCCCCGCTGCTCCAGCGCATGCGGAAACTCACGGTGCCGACCAACGCCCAGGGCTGCTCCCTCGGTATCCGCGAACTGGATCCGCACCTCGAGATCCTCGAGAAGCTCGGCGCCCGCGCCAGCCGCCAGCGCGGGCTCACGCTGCGCCTGGCCCGGCGCTTCCGCGGCGCGCGCCACTGGCCCGATTACATGTCCGTCACGGCGACGGAGAACTTCCTGATGGCCGCCGCCCTCGCGACGGGCGAGTCGACGCTCTTCAATGCCGCCTGCGAGCCGCACGTCCAGGATCTCTGCGCCGTGCTCATCGCCATGGGCGCGCAGATCTCCGGCGTCGGCACCAACCTCCTCCGCGTCACGGGCGTCGACCGCCTCCGCGGCGGCACGTTCACGATCCACACCGATTACCACGAGATCGTCACCTTCCTCGCCCTCGGGGCCATCACCGGCGGCGAGGTGCGCGTGCGCCATTCCCTGCCGCACCACTTCGATCTCCTCGCCCGCGCCTTTCGCAAGCTCGGCGTCGTGATCGAACACCAGGGCACCACCGCGGTCGTGCGCCGGCACCAGCGGCTCGCGATCGAGGCGCCCTTCACGCCCAACCTCCTCCCGAAGATCGAGGCCGCCCCCTGGCCGTATTTTCCCGTCGACCTGCTCCCCTGCCTGATCGCGCTCGCCGTGCGGGCCGAGGGCGCGATCCAGTTCTGGAACAAAGTCTACGAGGGCGGCTTCACCTGGATGCCCGAACTCGCCAAGTTCGGCGCCCAGGTGGTCGTCAGCGATCCGCATCGCGTGATCGTGTTTGGCCACCGGCCGCTCCACGCCACCGTCGTCGACGCCCCCTACATCATCCGCGCCGCCGTCGGCCTCTACATGGTGGCCGCCAGCATCCCGGGCCGCTCCCTCGTCAAGAACGCCGACACGATCCAGCGCGCCCACCCCCGTTTCGTCGAGAACCTCCGCAGCCTCGGCGCCGAGGTCGAGTGGCAGGAGTGAGGATTGACGATTTGCGATTGGCGATTGCCGATTTCCCGGCATCGACTGTGCGTCTTCCGCTCCCCCTCCCTCCGTGCGTCAACCGAACATCGAACCTCAGCGATCGGCAGGTGGTGCACCGGCGCCCACCGGCGTCGGCTACATCACGAGCACGCTCGCCGCGCCCGTCTCGCCGGCCGAGGCCGCCTTGCGCCCGCTCTCGTTCGCCGACTTTACCGGCCAGCCCAAGACCGTCGAGCGCCTGCAGGTGATGGTCGGCGCCGCGCGGCGCCGCGGCGACGCGCTCAACCACATCCTCCTCTCGGGGCCGCCCGGCCTCGGCAAGACCACGCTCGCCTTCATCCTCGGCCACGAACTCGGCCGCAACGTGCGCGTCACCTCCGGCCCCGTGATCGAGAAGGCCGGCGATCTCGCGGGCCTGCTCACCAATCTCCAGGAGGGCGATCTGCTCTTCATCGACGAAATCCACCGCATCCCCAAGACCGTCGAGGAATACCTCTACTCGGCGATGGAGGACTTCCGCCTCGATATCATGATCGACCAGGGCCCCAATGCCCGCAGCGTGCGGCTCTCGCTCCCGCGCTTTACCCTCGTCGGCGCCACCACCCGCAGCGGCCTCCTCACCGCCCCGCTCCGCTCGCGCTTCACCCTCCAGACCCGTCTCGACTACTACGATCATCCCACGCTCGAGGGCATCGTCCGCCGCAGCTGCAAACTCCTCCAGATCGAGACCGACGACGGCGGCGCCCAGGAAATCGCCCGGCGCTCGCGCGGCACCCCGCGCATCGCCAACAACCTGATCAACTTTGTTCGCGATTTCGCCCAGGAGCGCGCCCAGGGCCGGATCACCCAGCCCGTGGCGGCCCGCGCCCTCGAACTGCTCGAGATCGACGCCGCCGGCCTCGACGAAATGGACAAGCGCATGCTCCGCGTCATGGCCGAACACTACCGCGGCGGGCCGGTCGGCATCGGCACGATCGCCGTCGCCGTGAGCGAGGAGGCCGAAACCCTCGAGGAGGTGCACGAGCCGTTTCTCATCCAGGAAGGCTACCTCCAGCGCACCCCGCAGGGCCGCGTCCTCACCGCGCGTGGCTACCAGGCGATCGGGCTCCGCCCCGCCGGCGGTGAACAGGGGGCGTTGCTTTGAGCGCCGCGCTCGGGCCGCCCCACCGCCGCCGCCGGGAGCCGGCTGAAATTTTCAGCAACGTTCATTTTGACTCCTCCCGCGCCGTGCCGAGTGATCCGCGCGGCCCTGCCGTCCCCCGATGCTTCCCGCATCCCTGCCTGCCCTCCGCGCCATCTTCCACCCCGCGGCTGCGACCCCGGGTGAACTGACCGCTGCCGCTGAACTCTCGCGGCTTTCCGGTGCGCCGGCGAGCGCCCGCCCCGCGCCGGGCGAGGGCGTGAATCTCGCCCTCGTGACGCCCGGCTGGGTTGCGCCCGCCCGATTGCCGGCCGCGGCCGCGTCGTCGCCGGCCTGGATCTGGCTCCGCTTGGCCGCCGACGGCACGGGCGAAATCCTCGCCACGCACGGCGCGTTTCTCTTCGCCGCCGTGCGCCTGCTCGCCGCCGGCACCGGCGCGCTGCCCCGGGAGGAACTCGCCGCCGGCCTCTTCCTGCCGGCGACCTTCCCCTGGCACCGGCCGCATTGGGACGCCTGCTACACGCAGTACTGGCGCTCGGCCCGCGGCTTCGACCCCGAGCATTACGTCGCCAGCCTCGCCGAGGCCGGCTTCACGCACTGCGAAGTGAACAGCCTCCAGGCCCACCTGCCGCACGAGGATCTCGTCGCGCACGAGTACTACTCGCAGTTCTACACCTACGCCCCGGGTTTCAACCACTTCGTCGCCACCGATCTCACCCGCGGTCTCTGGCCGGCGCTCTACCTCGACGCCAACCTCAACCACCTGCGCAAGCTCGCCGGCCTCGCCCGCCGCTACGGCCTCAGGCCGGGCGTGTGCATGTTCGAGCCGCGCACCCTGCCGGAGCGCTTCTTTCAAAAATACCCCACGCTGCGCGGTGCCCGCGTCGACCACCCGTTCCGCTCACGCCTCCCGCGTTACACCCTGGCCCAGGACCATCCGATCACCCGCCGCCACTACCGCGAGGCGCTGCAGGCGCTCCTCCGCGCGGTGCCTGATCTGGCCTACCTCTCGGTCTGGACCAACGACAGCGGCTCCGGCTTCGAGCACACCGCCTCGCTTTACGTCGGCCGCAACGGCGGGCCGTACCTCATCCGCGAATGGCGCAACCACGACAAGGTCGCCGAGGCCGCCGGCCGCAGCATCGCGCGCTTCCTGCAGAACCTCCGCGCGGCCGCCGCCCCGCTGAACCCCGACTTCGACGTGCTCCTGCGGATCGAGCCTTTCAAGGTCGAGCACGACCACCTCCAGGCCGGCCTCGGCCCGCACGTCGGCTTCGAGGCGCCCTCGCTGCTCGTGCGCGGCTACTCGCTGCCGTACTCGCATCCCAAATACCCGGAAAACGCCGGCGTGGCCGGCAGCCTCTTCCACGCGACGATGGACCCGGCGGAGGCCGCCGCCCTTGCGCGGGCGCGCGCGCAGGGGATCGAGCCCGTGCTGCACTACTCGGCCTCCGGCGTGATGAACCACGAGCCGCTCCTCGGCCTGCCCTTCCCGCGCCTGCTCCACGCCAAGCTCCTCGCCGCCCGCGCCACCGGCCTCGCCCGCCTGAGCGCCCTCGGCGGCCTCGCCCACACCGCGCGCACCCCTTACTGGCCCAACCCCGCCGCCCTCCAGGCCGCGCAGTTCTTCCCCGCGCGCCCCCTCGACGAGGTCCTGCGCGAGTTTGCCACCCGCGTCGCCGGCGCCACCCACGCCGCCGACCTCGTCGCCTCCTGGGACGAGTTCGAGGACGCCCTGATCTGGCAGCCGGTCGTGCCGCTCTTCTGCGCCTTCGGCTTCTGCTGGCAGCGCACCTGGGACCGCCCGTTCGTGCCCGATCTCGAGGCCGTGCCCGCCGCCGAACGCGACTACTACGAACGGCACGGCTGCTTCCAGTTCAACAACCCCGGCTTGAACGACCTCGGCAAGGACGTCCTCTTCGATCTCATCACGCGCGAGAGCGGGGCCAAGATGGCGGCCGACATGGATCGCGAACTCCTGCCGCGCCTCCGCGCGCTGGTGGAAAAGCTCGCCCGCCGCGCGCCCTGGCACGCCGCTTTTCGCGATCTCCACGACCGGGTGCGCGCCTATCTCCACTGGTCCACCACGCTGCGCAACGTCTGCGCCTGGTGCGAGAACGTCTACGGCTACCTCGACCCCGCCGCCGCTGCCGCCGCCAAGGCCGCTTGCGAAACGCGGTTGCAGGCGGCGATCGACCTCGAACTCGCCAACACGCGCGGGCTGCTCGAGCTGCTCGAGACCTCGCCGACCGAGGTCATGGTGGTGTCGGGCGTGGCCGAGAGCACTTTCTTCTATGGAGAAAACTTCGCGGAGCACCTGCGCACGAAGCTCCGCCTGACCGAGCAATACCGCCACCACCCGCCGCGCATCGATCGCGACATCCTCTGGCGCCCCGCCCCCGGCACCCATTGGCCGCCGGGCTGGTCCGCCTCCGCGTGAAGTTCCCGCTTGCAGCCGATTTCTTGTGCTCATGGTTTCCACGCCCGCCCCCGCCGCTCTGCCTCAGCTCTACTCCTACGGCCACCCGCTCGACATGGCCGAGGACAAAGTCGGCCTCCTGCGCGATTCGTGCGACGCCGCGGACGATTTTCCCGAGTTGCGCCGCCGCTGCGAGGCCGACGGCTACCTCTACCTGCGCGGCTACCTCGACCGCGCCGAGGTGCTCGCGGCCCGCGCCAGCCTCACCGAGCGGCTCGCCGCCGAGCGCGTGGTCGACACGCGCTATCCGCACGTCGAGGGCTTTGCCGCTCCCGGCGGCGGTTATGTCTTCAAGCCCGAGGTCACCCAGGGCAACGCCGCGGTGCAGAACCTCCTCTACGGCGGCCGCCTCCTCGAGTTCTACCGGCGCTTCTTCGGCGAGGACGTGCGCCATTACGATTTCACCTGGCTGCGCGCCGTCGGACCCGGCAAGGGCACCAACCCGCACTGCGATCTGCCCTACATGGGCCGCGGCACCCACCGGCACATGACCTGCTGGCTGCCGTACGGCGACATCTCCTTCGAACTCGGCGGCCTCGTCGTCCTCGAGGGCTCGCACCGCCGCATGGACTTGCTGCAGAACTACGTCTACCGCGACGTCGACTCCTACTGCACCAACCGGCCCACCGAGGTCCGCCACGCCCACAGCGGCCACCAGGTCTTCGGCTGGACCTTCACCGGCACGCTCTCGCACAACCCCCCGATGGTCCGCAACAAGTTCGGCGGCCGCTGGCTCACCACCGAGTACCAGGCCGGCGATTTCCTCACGTTCGGCATGTTCGTCGTCCACGCCTCGCTCGACAATCGCACCGCCAACCGGCTGCGCCTCTCGAGCGACAGCCGCTACCAACGCGCCAGCGAACCGATCGACGAGCGTTGGATCGGCCCCCGCCCGCCCGGCCACGGGGTCGCCGGCAAGCGCGGCCGGATCTGCTAGCCATGCCGGCTGACACCTACCGCGCCGTTCTGGCCGGCACCGGCGGCATCGCCGAGGCCCACGCGCGGGCCATCGCCGCCACGCGCGGCCGCGTGCAACTGCTCGCGGCGATGGACGTCGACGAGCCGCGCGCGCGCGCCTTCGCCACCCGCCACCAGGTGCCGGCCGTCTTCACCGACTACGCGAGGCTGCTGCGGGAGACGCGCCCCGACCTGGTCGTCGTCGCGTCGCCGCCTGCCACGCACCTGGAGATGTGTGTTGCGGCCATGGAGGCGGGCGCCTGGGTCTGGTGCGAGAAACCCCTCTGCGGTTCGCTGGCCGATTTCGACGCCCTCGCCGCGGCCGAGCAACGCACCGGGCGCTTCACCGCCTGCGTCTTGCAGATGCGCTTCGCCTCCTCGACGGAGCACCTGCGCGTCCTCGCGGCGTCGGGCCGGCTCGGGCGTCCGCTCGTCGCCGTGGGCAACACGCTCTGGTATCGCGATGCCGCCTATTACGCCGTGCCGTGGCGCGGCACCTGGGCGAGCGCGTTCGGCGGGCCGACCATGACGCTCGGCATTCACACGATGGATCACCTGTTGCACCTGCTCGGCGACTGGCGCGAGGTGCGGGCTGTCGCCGCCACCCTCGACCGGGCGATTGAGATCGAGGATGTCTCGGCCGCCCTCGTCACTCTTGCCAGCGGCGCGATCGCCACCTGCCTCAACAGCGCCCTCAGCCCGCGCCAGGAGACGTATCTGCGGATCGATTATCAATTCGCGACGGTCGAGCTCACACATCTCTACAGCTACTCCCGCGAAAACTGGCGCTTCACCCCCGGCCCCGGGCCGCAGGCCGCCGGCCTGCTCGCGGCCTGGCAGGAGGCCCCGCCCGACGTCGGCTCGACCCATGAAGCGCAGCTCGCCGACCTCGTGCGCCACCTCGATGCCGGCACGCGCCCGCACACGACCGGAGCCGGCAGCCGCCGCACGCTCGAACTGCTGACCGCCATCTACAAGTCCGCCGCCACGGGCGAAATCGTCCGCGCCGGCTCGATTCAGCCGGGGGATCGTTTCTACTCCTCCGTCCACGGCGGCGCGCCGCTGTGAATCCCGGCTGGCCACGGAAAACCCGCCACGGCCTCCGAAAATTGGTTTGGCCCCCGCGCCGCGCCGCTCGATGATGGGTTGATGATGGCTGGCACGGTGAACGTTTTGGATTTCCGGTCAGGCGATCTTGCGCGTGTTGCCCAGGTCGCGCGGCCGGCCCGCGCCGCCGCGGGCCGGTGCCGGGTGGCGTTCGCGCTGCTCGTGGGGGCACTGCTTCCTGGGCGCCTCGATGCGGTCACCCTCCTGGAACTTGTGTCCCATCCCAACCTGACGCCAAAGAGGTTTGCGGCGTACTTCGAAGACTTCGACTACGAGTTCGGCATCGAGATCCTGCCCGCCGAGGTGTTCCTGCGCCAGCAGCGGGGGGATTGCGACGACTATGCGGTGCTCGCGCAATACGTGCTGGGGCGCCACGACCAGCCGACCCGGTTGATCCACGTCCGCATGGTCGGGCGCGTCGCGCACGCCGTGTGTTACGTGGCAGGTGCCCGAGCCTATCTCGACTACAACAACCGGAAGTTCATCTTCAACGTGCAGCGCTGCGGTTCGTCGCTGCGCGAAATCGCCACCAAAGTGGCCGAGTCGATCAAGGCGAACTGGACCTCCGCCTCTGAGTTCACGTACACTTACGAGGAGGACGTCAAACGCTTCCAGACCACGGTGGTGAAAACCGATCCCCCTTCGCAGGATCCCGACCTGTTGCCGCCGACCCCGCCATCGTCCCGCTAGCCCGGATATTTCATGCTTTCCAGCGGTTCCAACAGAGAAATTTCCGCCCGCCCTCCCCCGACCAGTCGGGGCAAGTCGGGCGGGGCGACGCTTGCCCCGACAAGGTCGGGGTTGTCGCGGCTTGCCCCGACTTCGTCGGCCCGACAGGGACGACCCCGACTCTGTCGGGGCACACCTCGGAGTGTGAAATCTTCGGGCTAACCCCGCTCCCACCGTCGTGAACAATCAGATTGTCCTAAGGCTCACCGCCCTGCTCGCGATCATTGCCGCCATTTGCATCGCGGTCGCCGTCGTCGCGATCCGCAATCTCGGCCGGGCCGTCGCCGCCAGCGACTGGGTGAACCACACGCACGCCGTGATTCTCGCCCTCGGCGAGATGCGCGCGGCGTTTCACGCCAGCGATGCCGCCCTGTGGACACTGGCCGTGGCCGCCTCTCCCGAGAACGAGGCCGGGTGTCGGGAAGCTCTCGCGAGTCTCCAGGAACAGCTTGCGGTCGCGAAGGCGCTCACCCGGCGCGAGCCGGCCCCCGCCGCCCAGATCAACCGACTCGAGGCGCTGGCAGACGCCCGGGCCGGTCTCACCCGCGATGTGTTGGCCGCGCACCGGGCCGGGAATTCCGATCGCGTCCGCTCGCTGCTCGCCGCCGCCACCGCCACCGGCCTCCCGGGCGAAGTGCGCCGGTTGACCGAAAAGTTGAAGCTCGAGCAGATGGAACTTCTCGCCACGCGCGACAGCGAGGCGTACCTCCAGGCGCAGACCACGCGGTGGACCGTTTGGTCCGGCGTGGTGCTCAACCTCGTTCTGCTCGGGCTCGCCGCCTGGCTGGTGCGGGACGACATTGCCGCGCGCCGTCGGGCCGCCGCCGTGCTGCAGGAGGCCAACGAACAACTCGAAGCCAAGGTGCGGGAACGCACCGCCGAGCTCACCCGGGGTAACGCGCAGCTCGCCGCGGAAATCCTCGAGCGCAAATGGGGCGCGCAGGCCCTCGAACATCAGCTCCGCTACAACGAGCTCATCATCAATTCCATCACGGACCTCGTCCTCGTCCTCACCAAGGCGCTGAACATCTCGCGGATCAATCCCGCGGTGGCCCACCTCACGGGCTTCGATTCCGCCCGGATCGTCAACCGGCCGCTCCCTGAGTTTGTTCGGATCACCGCAGTTCCCCGGCACCTCCAGTCCAGCGCCGATCCCTTGGGGCAGGTGCTGAAGGAGGGCCGCGATTTGCACGACGTCGCGGCGCTCCTCAGCGACCGGCAGGGGCGCGAAATCCCTGTGCGGCTCACCCTCTTCCCGTTGCGCGACGGTAACAAGGTGGTCGGCGGAGTGGCCATCCTGCGCACCGACTCAACCGCCGCCTGAATCGCACGCCCCGCGCCAGCGCTTTCCTCCCATGCCGAAACACATTCTGCTCATCGACGACGAGGCGCCGATCCGCGAAATCCTCGTCCAAACGCTGAAGACCAAAGGCTATCGGATTTCCGAAGCCGCTTCGGCCGCCGAAGCCGAATCGCTCGTCCAGCGCGATCCGCCGGATCTCGTCATCTCCGACCTCCAGCTCGAGGAATCCGATGGCCTCACGATGCTCGCGCAGTTCAAGGCCGCCCGGCCCGCCCTTCCCGTCATTCTCCTCACGGGGGTCCTGTTCGACCGCGAGGTCGTGCGTGACACACTCAGCAAGCTAGTGACGTCCTACCTGCCCAAGACGACGCCGCTGGCGAAGATCCTCGAGGAAGTCCACCGCGTCTTGCCTCCATAGCGTGCCGTTCTTCCGAGACTGCGCGCGCAACAAGTGGCTGCGCCGCCCGCGAAGCCAGCAACCGCCAAGGGCGATATGCCAGCATGAACGGTGGGGCCGGCTCTCCGCGCCGCCCTGGTTCGGAACCAGATGATGACACGCCGGCAGGCCGGCTCGGAGAGCCAGCCCCACCACCAGACCTGCCCCTGATCTCGTACGACGTTCCGGCTGGCACTGCGCGCTTGCCCCCTCCCATTCCGCCGCAATGCTCATTGGCGGCAACCCCGCCCCTCCACACCATGCAATCGCAGGCACAACGTCGATTCCTCCTGTCCACGCGGCTCCCCCTTGTTGCCCTCCTGGGCACTGCGCTCCTGGGCCCGCCCGCGCCGTCCGGCTTCGCCGCCGAAAGCACCGGATCGATCCAGGGCCGCCTCTTTCATCCTCGCAGCGGCACGGTGATCGAGGGCGCGCGCGTCAGCATCGAGAGCGCCTCGCTCGTCACCTTCACCGACGCCGACGGCAACTTCCTCCTGACGCCCGTGCCGGCCGGCACCGCGCAGGTGCGCATCTTCTACACCGGATTCGCCCCCCTGACCGAGACCATCGCCGTCGCTCCCGGCCAAACCGTCGAGCGCGACTTCACCCTGGCCGCCGGGCGGCCCGAGGCGCCCAAGCTGGACGAGGCGGTCATCAAACTCGACCGCTTCGTCGTCGGCGAGTCGCGCGAGATGGAGGCCGCCGCCATCGCGATCAACGAACAGCGGTTCGCCGCCAACGTGAAGAATGTCGTGTCGACCGACGAGTTCGGCGCCGTCGCCGAGGGCAACGTTGCGGAGTTCTTGCGGTACATGCCGGGCATCACGGTCGACTTGAGCGGCGGCGATGCCCGCTTTGTCTCGATTGACGGGGCTCCGGCCGCCAACACCCCCGTCACCCTGGGCGGCCTCAGCCTCTCGAGCCCGACCGGCACCGGCCGCGCCGTCGAGGTGGGCTTCTTCAACCTCAACAACATCTCGCGGATCGAGGTGTCGATGTCGCCGACGCCCGATTCGCCCGGCTCCGCCCTGGCCGGCTCGATCAACCTGGTCCCGCGCAGTTCGTTCGAGCGCACCAAGCCCATCTTCAACGGCAGCGTCTACCTGATGATGCGCGACGATTATCTCCGGCTCGGCGATCGCCCCGCCCTTTACCGCGATCCGCGGCGGGTCGTTCACCCGGGGTTCGATTTCTCGTGGATTGTCCCGGTCAACCGGCGCTTCGGCTTCTCGGTCGCGACCGGATATTCGACGCAGTTCTCCCACCAGGTCGGGCACACCAACACCTGGCGCGGGGTGAGCACCACGACCAACGGCACCGCGTTCCCGCACACCACGCCCGGTCGCCCCTACCTGTCGGCCTACCAGTTCACCGATGCCCCGAAGGAGTCCGCCCGCGACTCGCTCGGCCTCACCCTCGACTTCCGCGTCTCGGCCTACGATCGCATCTCCGTCTCGTATCAGTATTCCTCGTTCGACGGCTGGACGGCCGCGCGCAACCTCCAGTTCAACCCCACGCAGATCGTGGCCGACTCTTTCACGCCGACCTCCGTGCAGGGCGTCGCCGGCGCCGGCAACATCCAGCTCACCAGCGGCAATGGCCGCGTCCGCGAAAACCGCACCTACATGCCCACCCTCAACTGGCGCCACGACGGGCCGGGGTGGAAGTTCGACGGCGGCGTCGCCCGCGCCTACGGCAAGGACTGGATTCGCAGCACCGACAAGGGGCTCTGGCAGGCCGTCGTCGCCCGCCGCACCGGGGTCACCATCGCGTTCGACCAGATCATCGATACGCGCCCGGGCGTCATCACCGTCGTCGACAACGCCACGCGCCAGCCGGTCGACCCGTATCGTCTCGCCAACTACTCGCTGATCAGCGTGGCCGAGACCCCGCGGCGGGGCGCCGACCTCAACGTCAGCGCCTTCCTCAACGCCCGGCGCGATTTCCACTGGGGATTTCCGCTCTCCCTGCGCAGCGGCCTCGACTTCCGCCAGTCCACCCGCGACAGCGATCAGGGCGCCATCACGTACAACTACCGCGGCAGCAACGTCCCCGGCAGCGCCGCCCCATTCGTCGATCCCTTGAGCGCCCAACAGGAACGCGACTACGGTTTCGCGAGCATCGAGTTCCCCGACTACAAGTCGACGCTCGACTACTTCCGCGCCAATCCGCAGGAGTTCACCCTCGACGCCAACACGACCTACCGCAACTACGTCACCAATTCGAAGTGGTCCCGCGAGGCGGTGTCGGCCGCCTACCTGCGGGGCGACGCCGCCTTCTTCCATCGCCGGCTGCAGCTCGTGGGCGGGGTGCGGGTCGAACAGACCAACATCTGGGCGCACGGCCCCCTGACCGATCCGGCCCGCAACGTGCGCCGCGACGCCTCCGGTCGCCCGGAGCTCGATGCCCAGGGTCGCCCGCTCCCGATGACCACCGACGCCCTCGAAACCTCGCGGCTCACGTTTCTCCCCCGCGGCACCGACGTCGCGAAGGAGTACCTGCGCCTCTTCCCCAGCATCAACGCGAGCTTCAATCTGCGCGAAAACCTGATTGCGCGCGTCGCCTGGTCCACCTCGGTCGGCCGCCCCGATTTCAACCAATACTCCGGGGCCGTCACGCTGCCGAACACCGACAACCCGCCGAGCTCGTCCAACCGGATCGGCGTGAACAATGCCGGCATCAAGCCCTGGAACGCGCGTTCCACCAAGGTGCGCCTCGAGTACTATTTTCCGGGCATCGGCCAACTGGCGGCGGGCGTCTTTCGCCGCGACTACCGGGACTTCTTCGGCAACACGGTCTTCCGCCCGACGCCGGAGTTCCTCGCGCTCTATGCCCTCGATCCCGACGAGTACGGCGCCTACGACGTCTCGACGCAGTACAACGTGCCGGGCACGACCCGGATGGAGGGTTGGGATGTGAGCTACAAACAGGCGCTTACCTTCCTGCCCGCCTGGGCGCGCGGCGTGCAGGCGTTTGCCAACTACAGCCGGCGCCGCACCCAGAACCGCGACATCGGCTCGATCGGCTTCAACGACATCGCCCACAGCGGCTCCTTCGGCGTGAGCCTGACGCGCCCGCGCTACAACGTGCGTTTCAATTGCAGTTTTCGCGACGATCAGCGCACGAACATGCCGACCGGCAACAGCATCGAACCCGGCACCTTCGTGTACACGCCGGCCCGCAACACGATCGACGTGCTCGGCGAGTACCACTTCTGGAGGCGCCTCGCGCTCTTCGCCAATCTGCGGAACATCGGCGACGTGCCCAACGAGGAAGCGGCCGAGGGCCCGAGCACGCCCGCCCATGCCAAGCTCCGCTACCGCGAGCGCTACGGCTCGCTCTGGACCTTCGGCGTGAAGGGGACGTTTTGACCGGTTTCCGGCCTCGCCGCGCGAGCCCCACCATTTTTCGGGGTGGAGGCACGCGTGACTTCGCTTGGTCACGTGCAGCGGGGGGCACCCCGACGGATTTCGACCGCCTGCTCTGCACGCGCCTCGGCACCAAGGCCGGCGAGTTGCTCGCCGAGGGCCGCACCAACGTCATGGTGGGCGTCAGGGGCACGGAATGCGTGCCGGTGCCCCTGAAAAGAGTCGCCGGCATCAAACGCACCGTGCCCCCGGATCATCCGTGGGTGAACACCGCCCGCCTGGTGGAAACCTGCCTGGGGGATGGAACGCCCTGAATGTTACAAGTTGATGGCGAGAGGTTGGCGGGATTGTAACAGGTCGGAGAAGCATCACCGTTCTGGGATTTTCCCACATGAAAATCCACCTCTTCGACAAGGATCAGAATACCGAGCAGTTTCCGGCCCAGCAGACGGTTTTCCAGCTGGGCGACACCGGGGATTGCATGTTCGCCGTCGTCGC
>Ga0233425_10008301_pt1 | contig 13907 bp, 11 predicted proteins | sample Watercolumn_Towu_2_FD_181712 | JGI IMG/M metagenome (GOLD analysis project Ga0233425, IMG submission 181712) | Freshwater microbial communities from Lake Towuti, South Sulawesi, Indonesia - Watercolumn_Towuti2014_140_MG | ecosystem: Environmental > Aquatic > Freshwater > Lake | place...
GCATCAACGAAGAACTGGAGGAGAAGCGCGCGCTCCTCGCGGCGCTCGACAGCGTCATCCCGCCGGGCGCGATGCGCTTGACGGGCTCGTCGTCCATCCTCCCCGACGCGATCCACCCGGCCTGCGCCGGGCTGCACTTCTTCTATCCCGTCGAGCTGACCGGGCTCGTGGAGGCCGTGTTCCCGGACGACTACCACGGCCCGGACCGGGAGAGGGTGATCGCGTTGCTCCGGCGCAGCGAGCTCGAGCACATCGAGGAGGCGCCGGCAGCCGCGTTTTCCGTCAACCGCCTCCTGCTGCCCGTGCAGAACGAGTGTTTCCGCGCGCTCGCGGCCGGGGTTCCAGCGCCCGAGGTGGACCGGGCGTCCGTGTCCCCCGTGCTGCCGCTCGGCCAGCTCGTGCTCATGGACTCGATCGGCCTTGACGTCGTCTATCCGGCGGTGAGGAACTTCACCATGCGCGTGTCGCCGGACCTCGCGCTCCAGTACGCGCCGCTCGTGGACGGGCTGCGATCGTGCCTGGAGATGGGCAAGCGCGGACACAAGAACCGCGACGGCCTGATGCTCGGCGCGCCGCTCCCCTGGTGTGGACACGTGGCGTGCGACGAGGAAACCCGTCGCAACCTCGGCGAGATGTTGCAGGCGCTCTTCGTCAACACCTGCTTCCACGCGGTCGAGCACCGGCTCCTCTCGCCGCGGGACCTCGAGCTGGCGCTCTGCTCGCTCTTCGGGTGGGACCGGCCGCTCGAGGACGCGTGGGAACCCCTGGGGCGGGCTCGATCTCGCGAGGTGCTCGACGACGCGTTCGCGCGGACCGGGCTCCGGTACTTCATGCCGACCCGCGAGCTGCGACGGGACTGCGCGAACGGAGCCGACGCCGACGACATCGGTCCGGTGATCTGACCATGAAGCTCGTGTACCAGGTGGACGACGGAGTCGGCGCGATCACGCTCACGAACCCGCCATACAACTCGCTGCGGCGCCCCCGGTTCGAGGACATCGACGTGCTGCGCGGGTTCCTTGCCCGCGACGAGCTGCGGGGAGTGGTCGTGAGAGGCGACGGGCGGCACTTCTGCGCGGGCGCGGACCTGGTCGAGCTCGAGCGACTCCGACAGGAGCCGGAGGCCCTGGCGCGCGAGCTCGACCAGGGGCGAGAGCTGCTCGAGGCGCTCGGCCTCGCTACAGTCCCCGTGGTCGCGGCGATCCGCGGGAGCTGTCTCGGCGCGGGGCTGGAGATCGCGCTCGCCTGCCACTTCCGCGTCGCATCGGAGAACGCGATCCTCGGGTTCCCCGAGTCGAGCCTCGGGCTCATGCCCGGGCTGGGCGGAACGGCCATGGCGCCCCGGGTGCTCTCGCGTGCAGCGGCGATCGACCTCCTGGTGTCGGGTCGGATGATCGACGCCAGCGAGGCGCGCGACATCGGCCTGGTGGACCGTGTCGTCCCGACGAGGGATGTTGACGGAATCGCACGAGAGCTCTTGGTGACCCTGGTCGAGCGGAGGCCGACCCACGTGATCCGGGCCGTGATGGAAGCGGTGCACAACGCCCGGCGCCTCTCCCCGGACGCGGCGCTGCGCGAGGAGGGACGGCTTTTTCTTCAAGTCGCTCGAGAGACAGCGCGACAGCGGCTCGAGGAGGGCGATCGATGAGCAGGGTGACGTGCGCCGTCGCCGAGGTTTCCCTCGAGGCGGTCCGCGAGGATCACGACACGCTGCTCGGGTCGAGCTTCGATCCCTCCGAGGCGGACGCGCTCCGTGGCCGCCACCCGAGGTCGACTGCAGGGGCGCTCGCAGCCAAGCGCGCGGTCTGCGAGCTCCTGGCAGTGGTCTCACCGGGCCACGAGATCCAGGAGCGTGACGTCGTGCTCGGACACTCGGAGCAGGGCGCACCGAAGGTGGTCGGGCTCGAGAGATCCGCGCCGATCGCGAAGGAGATCTTCGTCTCGGTCACGCACACGCGGCGCCGCGCGCTCGGCCTGGCGGCCTTCCAGGAGCGCTGAAGTGTCGAGCCCCCACTTCACGCTCGAACGGCGCGGTGACGTGGCGCACCTCGTGCTCGACCGGCCCCCGAAGAACGAGCTGGGCTGGTCGTTCTTCGAGGAGCTGGCCGGGCTGGTCGAAGGAGTGCTCTCCGGCCTCGTCGTGCGCGGCTTGGTGCTCTCGGGCCGCGGCCGTCATTTCTCCTCGGGGTCCGACGTGAACGAGCTCCTCGACAAGGCTGCTCCGGGGCCGGACTGCGCCTCGATCGAGACCTGGGAGGCCAACGCGCGGCACCTGCGCTCGCTCGGCGACCTTCCGTACCCCGTGGTCGCGGCGATGGGCGGGTGCTGCCTCGGGAGCGGGCTGGAGCTGGCGCTCTCGTGCCACTACCGGGTCGCGGCCGACAACGCGGTGCTCGCGCTGCCGGAGACTCAGCTCGGCCTGATGCCCGGGTGCGGCGGCACAGTGGCGCTCACCCGGCTCCTCGGGCCCGCGCGTGCCCTGGAGATCATCCTCTCCGGGCGCCTGATCGGGGCGCAGGAGGCGCTCGCGCTCGGTCTTGTCGATCGTGTCGTGCCCCGCAAGGCGTTGATAGACACCGCCGAACGGCTGCTCGTGCTGCCCCGCGAGCTCTTCGGGAGACCGGCGTGCGCATCCTCTTGATCAACCCGCCGCGCTCTCCGGCGAACGCCATCCACGACTGGGCGCCGCCCGAGGCCAGGCACCTGGTCCACCGCAAGCTCATCGGCCCTCCACTCGGCCTGCTGACCGTGGCGGCGGCGGTGGAGGACCGGCACGAGGTGTCGTTGCTCGAGCTCAAGGGCGAGTACGACCTCAGGCCCGACGCCCCGCCACCGGAGGTGCTGGTCCGCGAGGCGGTCGAGTCCTTCCGCCCCGACGTCGCCGGCGTCACGTTCATCGCGTCCGAGCACCCCGCAGGGATGTCGATCCTGCGCGAGATCAAGCGCTGCTCGCCCGAGGTCCTCACGGTGGCGGGCGGGCTCCACGCGATCCTCTGCCCGGAGCACTTCGATGATCCGGCTGTAGACATCGTGTTCGTCTCGCAGGCGGCGCAGGTCTTCGGCGAGCTGATGGACGCGCTCGCGCGGGGCCGCCCGCTCGACGAGGTTGGCGGGGTCCTGGTGCGAGGCCCGTCCGGCCTGCGCCCCACGCCCGCGCCTCCGACGGCGTGGGACCCCGCCGGCCGGGACTACCTCGTCCCCGACAGGTCGCTGATCGAGCCCTGGCTCTCGACCTACGTCGTGGGCAAGGCCACGGGGCCGTCGACCTACCTCTTCACCTCGCTCGGGTGCCCCCACCGGTGCACCTTCTGCTCGATCTGGCACCAGTACGGCGGCGCGTTCCACCAGCGCGACGTCGAGAGCGTGGTCGCGGAGCTCGCGACGCTCGACCAGTACGAGGTGGTCCGGTTCGCCGACGCCAACACGGTGGTCGACCTCGACTTCGCATCATGGCTGTTCGACCGGATCGCGGCCGAGGGCATCCGGTTCACCTACGTGATGGACATCCGGGTCGACACGGCGATCCGGGCGCCGTGGCTGATCGAAAAGATGGCCCGCGGCGGGCTCAAGGTCGTGATCGCGGGGTTCGAGTCGTTCCGGAGCGACGAGCTGCGCCGGTATCGAAAGAAGCTCGAGCCGGACCAGGTTGAAAAAGCGGTCCGGATCTTCCATGACAACGGCATCATGGTGCGCGGTAACTACGTCATCTCGCCCGACTACGACGAGCGGGACTTCGAGGGGCTGGCGGCGTTCGCCAGCGAGCACCGCGTCGCGCTCGCAGGGTACACGATCCTGACGCCCATGCCGGGCACGGACTTCCACCGCGAGGTGCGGGACCAAATCGTGGACCACGACCTGTCGAAATACAACTTCTTCAACTGCGTGCTGCGCACGAAGCTCCCGCTCGAACGTTTCTACGAGCACGTCGGCGACCTCTGGCGCATCCGGCTCGGTACGGAGGTCATCTAGATGCCCACCCCTCCGGAACCCAGGCTCCTGAGCGGCGACGAGGCTGTCGCCCTCGGAGCGCTCGACGCGGGCGTGGCGCTCGGCTCGGGGTATCCCGGGACGCCTTCGACGGAGGTCCTCGAGACGCTCGATCGGCTCGGCGGCCCGGCGCGCTGGTCGCCCAACGAGAAGGTGGCCTACGAGGTCGGCATGGGGGTGGCCCTGGCACAGGGCAGGGCGCTGGTCGTGATGAAGCACGTCGGGCTGAACGTCGCGGCCGATCCGTTCTTCGCCTCGGCGTACGTGAACATCCCGGGCGCCTTCGTGCTCGTGTCCGCCGACGACCCGGGCATGTTCTCCAGCCAGAACGAGCAGGACAACCGCCGCTACGCCCACGCGGCCGGGGTCCCCATGCTCGAGCCGGCGGACGCGCAGGAAGCCTACGACCTCACGCTCGAGGCGTTCGAGGTGTCCCACCGGTGGCAGATACCCGTGATGCTCAGGATGACGACCCGGGTCTGCCACTCGAAGTCCGTGGTCCGGCGGCGCTCCGAGCGCAGAGAGCCGCTCGTGCCCCGGTTCGAGCGGGACATCAAGGGGCGCGTGCTCCTGCCGGCCTATGCCCGGCCCGCGCACCGGCGCCTGCGGCACAAGCTCCGCGAGATCGCGCGCTGGAGCGAGGAGTCACCGCTGAACCACGTGACGAGGCGCGACAACGGGCTCGGCATCATCGCCTCGGGCGTCGCCTCTCTCCACGCGCGTGAAGCGGCGCCGGACGCGAGCCTGCTGAAGCTCGGCGTGACGCACCCGCTCCCCTTCGCGCGGATCCGCGTGTTCGCGGAGTCCGTCGCGCGGTGCCTGGTCGTCGAGGAGGGCGATCCTTATCTCGAAGAGTCGATCCGGGCCGCGGGCGTCCCGGTCGAGGGCAAGCTCGAGCCGTTCCGGTTCGGCGAGCTCGACGTCCAGCGGGTGCGCAAGCTCGTCGAGGGAGACCCGACGAGCGAGGCGGCGTTGTTCGAGTCCGCCCCGCCGCAGCTCTGCCCGGGGTGCGGGTACCGCGAGGTCTTTGCGGCGCTCGGCGAGCTCGGGTGCATCGTGTCTGGCGACATCGGGTGCTATACGCTCGCGGCCCTGCCGCCGTTCGAGGCCATCGACAGCACCCTCTGCATGGGCGCCAGTATCGGCGTCGGCCTGGGCATGCGCCACGTCCTGCCCGACGACCAGGCGCGCCGGGTCGTGAGCGTGATCGGCGACAGCACGTTCGTCCACGGGGGAATCGGTCCGCTGATCGAGATGATGTACAACCCGCCCCCCGACGGGCACGTCGTGATCGTCCTCGACAACGGCACCACCGCCATGACCGGGATGCAAGATCACCCCGGGACAGGCATGACACTGGCCATGGAGCCCACGAGTCGGTTAGACTTCGAGGCCTTGACCCGGGCGATCGGGGTGAAGCACGTGGCGGTGATGGACGCCAAGAAGGACACGGTGGCATTCAAGCAGACCCTCGAGAGGTTCCTCGCGGCCGGCGAGCCGGCCGTCCTGATCGCCCGGCGGACCTGCGTGCTCAAGAAAAAGCGGCCCGACGACGTACAACGTGAGAGAGGCTGAATTCGCGAGCCGAGGTGCGGATCGATGAAGCTGGAGCAGGTGACCAACGTCGTTTTCGTCGGGCTCGGAGGCCAGGGCATCATCAGGTCCTCGGACATCCTGGTCGATGTCTTGTTCCACGCCGGCCTGGACGTCAAGAAAGCCGAGATCCACGGGATGAGCCAGCGCGGCGGCGCCGTGACGAGCGACGTGCGGTTCGGCCGACAGGTCTTGAGCCCGATGGTCCCGCGCGGGGAGGCCGATTTCATCGTGGCCCTCGATCGGGACCTCGCGCGCCGGGCGATCCCGCTCCTCGGTCCCGAGGGCACGATGATCAAGCCCGACGACATCGACCTCGCCCGGCTCCCGAGCAAGAAGTGCCTCAACATCGCTCTCCTCGGCCGCTTGAGCGACTGCCTCCCCTTCCCGCCCGAGGCGTGGGAAGCGGCGATCCGCCGCGCATTCCCCGAGAGGCATCACGAGATGAACTGCCACGCCTTCCGCATCGGCCGCACGGCACGTCAGGTGGCATGAGCCGCATCCTCCTGGTCAGCTCGAACCGGTCGCAGCGGCCCTACCCGGTCCCGCCGCTCGGCGTGTGCCTGCTCGCCGAGCGTCTGGCCCCGAGGCACGAGGTCGTGGTCTTCGACGCGATGTTCCGCGACCCCGCCGAGCTCCGCGAAACGATCGGGTCGTTCGGTCCCGACGTCGTCGGTCTCGGGATCCGCAACATCGACGACATGGCCCTGCACGACCCGCACTCCTTCATCGACGAGGTACGGGACGACTTCGTGCGCCTGATCCGGGAGACGACCGGCGCGCCCCTGGTCGTCGGCGGCGCCGGGTTCAGCATCCTGCCCGGGCCGATCCTCCGGTCGCTCAGGGCGGACCACGGTGTCGCGGGCGAGGGCGAAGCGACGTTCGAACGGCTGGTGGAGTCCATCACTCGGGGTGGCGACGGACGGGACGTCCCCGGCGTGATCCACCCCGGTGGCGAGGCCCCCCTCCCGGGCGCTGGCCACCTCGACTCGGAGGACCTCTGTCCGTCGCGGATCGACCGCTGGCTGGACTTCGGGCCGTATCGCGCTCGCGGGTCGTATCCGGTCCAGACCAAGCGGGGCTGCGCCCACCGGTGCGTCTACTGTACCTACCCGACCATCGAGGGACGAGCGTGGCGGCTGCGCCGGCCCGCGTCGGTGGCGCGGGAGATCGCCGAGGCAGCCGACCGGCTCGGCCCGGTCACCTTCGAGTTCGTGGACTCGACCTTCAACGACCCTCCCGGCCACGCCGAGGCGGTCTGCCGCGAGCTCATCGACCGTGGCGTGGCGGTCCGACTCCGGACCATGGGCATCAACCCCCGGGGGATATCAGCCGAACTGCTCGACCTGATGAAGCGGGCCGGCTTCGCCCAGATGGATTGCACGCCCGACTCCGCCGCCCCGACCGTCATCGAGCGGCTCGACAAGGGGTTCACGCGCGACGATCTGGAGCGCGCCGCGACGGCCATCGGCAGGTCGGGCATTCCCTGCATGTGGTTCTTCCTCATCGGCGGCCCGGGTGAGACAGAGGACACCTTCGCGGAGACACTGGATTTCATCGATCGGTTCGTCAGCCCCGACGACATGGTCTACATGGCGGCTGGGTTACGTATCTACCCCGACACGCCGCTGCACCCGATCGCGCGCCTCGCCGGGATGGTCGAGCCGGACGACGACCTGCTGCAGCCGCGGTTCTACGTGTCACCCGCGCTCGACGCGGGCCGCTGCATCGAGCTCGTCGAGGCGGCGTGCGCGGTGCGGGCAAATTGTGTCCCGGCGTGGGAGACGGCGCCAAGCCCGGAGATGGTCCGGCGTGCCCTGGCCATCCGGGATCGTCTTGGACCCGACGTCCCGATGTTCCGCGCGCTCATCCGGGTCCGCCGGGAGATGCTCGGGTTGTGAATTTGGATGCACAGCGATGTGAAAGCTGCTAGTGTGCCTTTCGTTTTATATGAGAGACAGCCTCGGCACGTGGCGCCGCGGCTCCGAGGAGAAGATCGACAGACCGCGTGAAGACGGTCACATCGTGTTCCTGGCCAGTCCGGGTTGGTCGTGCAGGGTCGCTTTGGTTCCCTCATCCTCCCCAGGTACGCAGGCACGTTCGGTCAGGCAATCCGCGTCGCTCAGAGAGGGACGGCGCGATGCTCAGGAAAGGCCGTAGAAACGGCAGGAGATCGGAGAGAGAAGCATGTCCAAGAAGATTTTCGTGGGTGGGCTGAGCTGGGGCACCGAGGAGGACGGACTCCGTGGTGCCTTCGAGAAGTTCGGCACGATCAGCGAGGCCAAGGTGATCACCGACCGCGACACCGGTCGCTCGCGCGGCTTCGGCTTCGTCACGTTCGAGGACGACGCGGCCGGCGACAAGGCGATCCAGGAGATGGACGGGTCCCAGATCGACGGCCGGAAGATCACGGTGAACGAGGCTCGCGCACGCACCGACCGCGGCGACCGTGGTGACCGGCGCGGCGGCGGCGGGCGCGGTGGCCGCGGCGGCCGCTTCGGCGGCGGCCGGGGCGACGAAGGCGACGGCGATCGCTGGTAGCAGCTCCCCACGGGGGAAACCCCGATCCCACATGGTTACGATTCTCATCCCATCGCGCTGAACCACGCCCAGTGAATCTCTGTCTCCTGCGCGTGGCGTCGGCTACACTGCGCCTCGCTTGAGAGGTCGAATATGAGGAACATGATGGTCTGGTTGCTCGCATGCATGCTCGCGGCGTGCTCCTCGGGCGAGGGCACGCCCGACGCCGACGGCGACGACGACGGCGACTCGGGCGCTGACGGCGATGGCGACGGCGACTCCGACGGTGACAGCGACACGGACGCGGACTTCGACACGGACGTGACGCCGGACCCGGGCATCGCGCTCCGCGACGACGGGTGGCTCCGCGGCGACCTGCACCAGCACACGGCGTACAGCGACGCCGGCGATCCCCTGGCGACGGTGATCGCCATTCACACGTACCTCTCGTCGGAGCTGTTCCTCTCGGTGCACCCGGAGTACGAGGGGAACGGCCTCGACTTCGCGGCCATCACGGACCACCGGACCGTGGGAGCGCTCGACGACCCGGCGTGGGAAACGGACGAGATCATCCTCGTGCCCGCCGAGGAGTTCGGCACCTCGTCGCACGCGAACCGCTTCGGCATCTCCGAGCACGTTGACGAGGATCCGGGAGACGACGGGATCACGCTGGACGACCTGGAGGCCGCCGTGACGGCGACCCACGCCGAGGACGGCATCTTCTCCATCAACCACCCCTTCCTGCCGGACCTCGCGTGGCCCTGGGACGTGCGCGACCTCGACAGCCTCGAGGTCTGGAACGCGGGCTGGGCGCTGATGTCGCCCGACTACACCCCTGAGGCCCTCGCCGCGTGGGAAGCCGCGAACGGGCCCGCGAGCCCGCTGTTCCGCCGCGCGGTCGAGGACCAGGGCATCGGCGGCTCGACCCAGTCGCTCGTCTGGTACGAGGCCCAGCTCGCGCGCGGCATCCACGTCGCGCTGGTCGGCGGGAGCGACCGCCACACCCTGCTCATGCCCGCGTTCCCGACCACGTGGATCAGGGCGGAGTCCCCGGACCTCGAGGGCCTGCTCCAGGGCCTGCGGGACCGGCACACGTTCGTCTCGCGCACCCCGGTGTCGACCCAGGTGCTGATGGAGGTCGAGGTCGACGGGACGACCTGGGAGATGGGAGACGCGATCCCGATCGCCGCCGAGGGAGCGTCGGCCGTGGTCAGGGTGCGCGTGGGACGCGGCGACGGCGGGCTCGTGCAGGTCGTCGCAGGCGGGGCCGTGGCGAGCGACGAGGCGCTGGAAGGAGCGCCGCTCGGCGAGGTGGTGCTCGAGGATACTGTCACCGACGCCGACTTCACGACCGAGGTGACCCTCGACGTGACCCCCGGGAGCTGGGTGTACCCCGTGGTGCTCGATCCGCTCGTGTCGCCCGGCTCGTCGGAAGAGCGAGCCGAGCGAGTGCGCGCGCTCGCCGAGGGCGCGGTCGCGACCGGTCCGGAGGACTACACGGCCCTGGCCAACCTGATGATGGACATGATCGACTTCGGGGTCGCGCTCGGCGTTGACGAGTGCGACCCGGCCGACTGGCGCCCCGAGCTCCCGCAGTGCGTCCCCATCGACGACGAGAACATGACGACGTACTTCCTCCCCGACTACATCGACCGCGCGTTCAACGCGATGATCGAGGACGGAGGGTTGACGGAGTGGTGCATGGGCGCCGTGGGCTCGGCCGTCATGTTCGTCGTGGAGTGAGCTCCGATACCGCGGAGACTCTGACCCCGTTGGTCTGTACCTCAGTCGCGATGGTTCGGCGCGCCAGGGCAGAGAGCTGATTCGGATCGTGTAGCCACCACAACCAGGCGTGGGTGTCCAACACGATCATCGGCCCAGCGCGTCCCAGATGTCCTCGAGGGGTTCGTCGAAGTCCTCGTTCAGCACGAGGGGGAGGCCTCGCAACGCAAGAGCATCAGCCCCCCCTGCCACCTGAGGGGTCGGGGACACGAGCTTCGCCAGCGGCCGCCCGCGGCGGGTGATGAGCACCGCCACGCCCGTCCTGGCGACCTCCTCTGCCAGAGCAGGGAGGTGTTTCCGTGCTTCGGACACCGTCGTGATCTTCACTTGGGTCTCCTCGATCTCAATCATTGCATACAGCGTATCACATGCCACCAACCCATTTCTGGGGGTACACACGATGGATGCGATGGGTCGCTTTGTGCGAATATCCGCACCGTGACTGACGAGACGCCACGCCCGAGCCGGGTCCCGCCCCCGCGCAGGCCCGAGCGGATGATCGACTGGAAGCTCCTGTTCAACCAGCTCTTCGCGCTGGAGATCGCCAAGGAGCACGTCCTCCCGCGATCGCCGGCCGACCCGAAGGAAGCCCTCGATCGCCTGTTGAGGGCGTACACCCAGTACAGCCCGGCGACCTTCAACGACGCGATCGACGAGATCTCCGCGGTCGACTCCTCGGACGAGGGGTACGCAGCCCGCGTCGCGTTCTTCGAGAACCCTGCGAACCGGCGGACCATCGCGGAGCTCGACTTCTCGAAGTGCGTGGCCGCGGAGGTGATGGCAGCCGAGGACGTGCGAGAGTTCCTCGATGTGATCTGGCGCGAGCGCGAGCGTCCGATCGCGGCCGGCGAGCGCTTCTTCGAGTCACCCGAGGGAACCAACGCGGTCGCGGCGTTCCGGCGTGACGGCGTCGCGGAGCGGCAGGAGGTCGCGCTCGTCTTCGTCCCGGGCTTCGCGGCCCACACGATCAAGTACTGCCTCTTCGAGGAGATCGTGCAGGACGTGAACGTGTTCCACGGTCGTCCGGCCGAGCGCCCGCTGCTCTCCGAGGACGGGATCGAGCTCGACTTCGAGGGCCACGCGACCTTCTACGGCCGGACCGGCGCCGGGCCCGGCGGCTTCGACATCCTGCAACCCCTGGGGAGGGAGCTCGGCAACACGGCGGGGCTCAACGCCGAGACCACCGACCTGCTATACGAGTGGATCAGGTCGCTGCCCGAGGACTACGCGCACACGAAGCTCATCCTGCTCGGCTACAGCAAGGGCGCTTCGATCATGCTCGACCTCGTCGCGCGCCACCCCGACATCGCGCCGCGGGTGCTCGGGTACGTGACCTTCTGCGGCGTGGTCCAGGGGTCGCACGTGGCCCGGCTCGCGCTCGAGCAAGCGGGCTCGCTGCTGCGCGACGTGCCGATCGGCGAGTTTGTGGACCAGATCCGCGGCGAGGAGCCCTCGCGCCTCGGCCGGATGCTCTCGCCGATGTTCGCCGACATCGACCTGAGCTGGCTCTCGATGCCTCGCATCCGGGCCGTGTTCGACACCCTCGGCCACGACATCGAGCCGGTCCGGCGGCAGCTCGGCCGGGTCCTCGGCGGACGCGAGGTCCGCGAGGTGCTGGACGGCGCGCGCGACCTGTCGCCCCTCGAACGGACGCGCTGGAACCTCGCGCACCTCGACAGCGACACGTTCGGCCGGCAGCCGACGTTCATCTTCAACATCTCGGCGATCACGGACGTCAAGGACTTCGTCCGGCCGCTCGGGGTCCGGCCCGATGGCTCGCCGATCGGCTCGCTCCTGACGCCGGCGCTCACGCCGGAGGGCGAGCTCGACTGGAACCACCTGAGCCTCGACGCGCTGTTCTTGTACGTTTCGTCGATCGAGGGGTTCAAGACCGCGCCGGCCGGGCTGTTCGACACGCAGGTCGACCTGGGCGGCACCAAGACGCCGCTCATCGATCGCCGCCCGCTGTCGGCCTCGCTGACCCCCGAGGAGATCGCGGACCTCTGGGCGGACGACGCCCTCCGCCCGGTCCTGCGGCGCAACGGCGTCCGGTCGCTGGAGGAGCTCGCCAACACGCCGCGCCGCGACCTGTTCCCGGCCGAGCGGTGCGAGACGATCCACGCCGTGGACCTCGGCGAATTCAAGGGGCACCACTGGAACCCGTTCGTCCAGGCGCTCCGGCCGCCGCCCGAGCTGTCGAAGGTCCACGCGGTCTGGGACTTCCCGCGCAAGGCGTTCATGCGCGCGCTGATCCAGGTGCTCGCGTTCCACAACCTGGTGCGGCACGTGGACCTCGGCGAGACGGAGCGGCTCGACGACGAGCTCGACGAGGCCGTCACTGACGCGGGGACCGCGGACAGCGACGAGCACCGCGACGTCGTGCTCCTGCGCACAGAGGGCGAGGAGTCGACTCGCGAGCACCTCGTGAACCTGTACAACCTCGCGGCGCGTGCCGCGTCGTACGGGCTCGTGGTGAACAGCGCGCGGACCGGGCTCGGGACGTCGCCGGCGCTCGGCCGCGCGCTCTCGACCGACAGCCTCTACTACCAGGCGCTGCGCGTGTACTCGTACGCCGACTGGGAGTTCGGGCGCGGGTTGCGGAGCGACCCCTCCGTGTGGCCCCTCCCCCGCTCGCTGGCGCTCCTCGTGGGCCGCTTCCCCGAGGAGCTCGCGCGCACGTTCCCCGACGAGCCGCTCGAGCGCATGGAGGAGATCCGCAAGGTGCTGGTGGTGCTGGCGCCGCACCTGAAGCCGTTCGAGCTGCGCCGCCTGGGCCAGGGCGACGTCACGTCCAGGCAGGGCGCGCGGAGCGTGTCGTTCTCGACCGCGATCCGGGACAACCTGTGGCGCGGGACCAGGGCCAAGCTCGCCTCGATCGAGCGCGACGCATACTCGCCCGACGCGGCCGACCTGAACGCCAAGCTCGCGGCCATGCTCGGCGCGTTCACGCCCCTGTGCACGGTCTTCTCCGCGGGATTCGACAGGGCCGCGCCCGAGCGGAGCTTCACACGGCTCACGCTGTACGTGCCCGCGTTCCACACGCTCCACGCCGAGGACTTCGACCACCCGCGGCGGTGGTACCTGGAGAAGGGGCTCCGCGAGCTCCAGCTCCCGCGGCCGGTCAAGCTCACCACGGCGGAGATCACGCGCCTCGTCTACCTCCAGGACGCGGACCTGAGCCGGCACCAGGCGCTCAAGGTCGAGCTGCACCGCGACTTCGACCGCGCCGACCGGCTGACCTCGGTCGTCAGCTTCGGCGCGATGTTCCGGGGGTCGGCCGACGAGCTGTTCGCGCTCGACACCTCGGACCACCGCGACTCGCTGAGGGTGGTCTTCAGGCCGTGGTTCTCGAGCGTGGAGGGAGAGACCCCCGCGGACCGCAGGTTCAAGGAGGCGTTCAACCGCGTGTTCGGCTCGTTCGAGATCGAGGCGCGCATCCACCAGCTCACGCTGCACCACCGCCGCACGCCGCACGGCGCGCTCGGCGCCGACGACGAGGACGCGGTGCTCCGGCCGCGCTTCTCGCTCCAGGAGTCGCGGATCTCGTTCCGCGTGCATCGGACCGTGGACACGGCGGTCGAGCGCCTGCCGCTCGTCGCGGCCGGGTTCCACTGCGAGGTCGACGACCGGAGCGCGCCGGCCCGCTTCCACTGCTGGCGCGACTTCTGGACGTGGGACCACCTCCTGGAGGAGTTCTTCGCGGGCCGCAGCCTGGGCGGCGGCCGGCTCCGGCTGCCCACGTACTTCCGTGAGCGGCTGGTGGAGCAGCTCGTCGGGACCGCGACCAAGACGGTGCTCGACCGCTCGATCGCGGCGATCGAGGACGCGATCGATCAGGAAATTGCCCGGCTCGTGGACGACTACTTCAAGCGGTACTCCCGCGCCCGATCGGTGCTCATCGACCGGCTCCACGACCACCTGATGTCGTTGCCTCCCCCGCCGCCGCGGCAGAAGCGGAAGCGATGAGGCCGCTCACCCCTGTTTTTCGATGATCGGGGACCCTGGAGGGGGGGTGCCCCCATGTT
>Ga0233425_10008302_pt1 | contig 13907 bp, 10 predicted proteins | sample Watercolumn_Towu_2_FD_181712 | JGI IMG/M metagenome (GOLD analysis project Ga0233425, IMG submission 181712) | Freshwater microbial communities from Lake Towuti, South Sulawesi, Indonesia - Watercolumn_Towuti2014_140_MG | ecosystem: Environmental > Aquatic > Freshwater > Lake | place...
AGCCCGTGATCTATGAAGAGCTGCAGCAGGCTGTCGGGGGAATCGTCGGAAAATGGCTTAAATAGATCGACACATGTTTTACCTCCCGGAGCTTTGTTTTCTTAATAAACGTTAAGGCGCCGATTGTTTTGCACAGGCTTTCTGTTTAAAAAATGGTGATTTAAACTTGTTTAGCCGCTTGTGCCGAAGCAGGGCTTTGAATATTTTTAGGCTATGCAAAACACTCAATCACCTCCACAAAACAGCAATTTTATTAAGGCGATGATCAAAATAGCCAACCCTGACTGGACGCCTGAACAAATTGAAGCCGAAGCGCAGAAAAAAATGCGTGAGATGGCAAATGATAACGGCGACGGAAGCTGTGAATTCTGCTCCAGCTAAAAGGCCGGATACCCTCTTGCAGGAAAGCCGTCAGCGGGTGCACCGTATGACGGCTTTTTTATGTTCAGGTATTTCCTTCAGGAAACGTTGGTATGCCTGATGAGGTCGAGGAAATCGCTGAGCCTGCGCTGGGACACGGGGATGACGGCATGGTTGGTCAGGTTGATCTGGCCGTTGCGCTTCACATCGATGGACCGGATCTTTTTAATGTTCACGATATAGCTGTGGTGTGTCCGGTAAAATTTATTTCCGGTGAGCTCTTTTTCCACCTCGCCGATATTTTTCGAAAGCAGGAGGCGCTCCGTTTCCGTTGCCAGGTAGGTGTGGGTTCCGGAGCTTTCGAAATACAGGATCTCATCGTAGCCGATGCTTTTTTTCTCACCGTTCGAGGTATACGTGTAGGTATTGGATGCCTGTGGCTGCCTGGTGGCCAGCAGCTTTTCGAGCTTGGCAACGCTGTTGGTAAGCTCCTGCTCGTCGATCGGCTTCAGAAGATAATCTACCGCATGTACTTTAAAGGCCTTGAGGGCATACTCGCTGTAGGCGGTGGTGAAGATGATCTTCGGGTGGTACATCAGTTTCTCCACAATGTCGAAGCCGGTGCCGTTCTTAAGCCGGATGTCGAGGAATACGAGATCGGGTTTCTGTAAATTGATCTTCTCTATGGCTTTTTCAATACTCCCTTCATCCACAACGATGTCGAGCTGCGGGCAATTGTTTTCAACGATTCTGCGAATAACAAGCCTGTTTTGCGGTTCATCATCAATAATGGCTATTTTCATAGGGCAGGGCTGATTTAGGATAAAGGTACTAATTTCCGGGAGAATATTTTTTTGACATCGTAATGGTGACCCGTGTTCCGCTGCTCTCCTGCGTTTCCGTATAAAGATCGGTGATGCCGATGCTGCAATGGTAATGGTAATACTGCTTCAGGAGCTGGCTTTTTTCCAGGGTAAGCCGGGTGCCTTTTGAAACGTGCGGTAAGCCGGCGGAGAGCTTTCCGGAAGCTTCCCGCCCGATGCCATTATCCTCCACCGTGCAGATGATGGCGTCTGCCGTTTGTGCAATATCTATCCGGAGGATGCCCTGTTTGTTTTCGAGGTTGGCGATGCCATGCTTGATGGCATTTTCGACGTAGGGTTGAATGAAGAGGTGAGGGATCGGGGTGTGGAGATCGATGTCGGGAGCTATGGTGACGGTATATTCCAGCTGTTTGCCCAGCCTCATTTTTTCCAGGTCGATGTAATTGGTCATGAAGGTCATTTCCTGCCCGATCGGGATAAAAAGCTTTTCCGAGTTCTCCATGCTGTTGCGGATGAGCCGCGAAAGCCTGTTCAGCCCCTCGTTGGCATTGGCGAAATCTTTTTCTAGGATGAAGTACTTGATCGTATTCATGCAGTTGAAGATGAAATGAGGATTCAGTTGCGCCTGGATGGCGTTGAGCTCTACCTCGCTGATCTTGCGTTTATAATATTCCTTCTGCTCTATTTTTTTCCGGTTGCTGCGGATGCGCATCATGGCGATGACGATCATGAGCACGATCAGCACCACAGCGGCCAGCACCTTAAACCAGAGTGTTTCGTGGATGTAGGGCAGGATCTCGAAAGAATAGGATGCCACCCGCGGCTTTCTGTCGTTGAAGCCATCGATGTCTCTTACCTGGAAGGTGTATTTCCCGGGCGGCAGCATCTTAAGGTACACCGAGGTTTGTTTTTGGGGAGGGCTCCATTCGTAATTCGTTTCGCCGATGAGCTTATGCTGGAAGTATACATTGTTCTTTGAGATAAAATTCAGGCATTCGAAGTCGAGCTGCACCGAATAGGTGCTGCGCTCGAAGGTGTTCTGTGTTTTGTCGGCCAGGGTATCGTTTACCCGGAGGCTGCTGATCGTAGGCAGCAGCTGCACGTAGGCCGGCTTTTCCGGGATGGTCTTTACCAGGCCTTCGATGGTTGGGAAAATGAAATAGCCGTGGGTCTTTACGAAATTGTTTTGAAAGCCTCCGTTGAACTCCGTGTTCAGGAAGCCTGAGGTTTCGGTATAATGAAAAGGAATGAGGTATGCCAGCTTCTTCTGGTAGAAGTCGTTGAGGTCATGCTCCGAAACGCGCCACAGGCCGCGGTTGGAGGTCATGTAAAAAAAGCCGTAGCGGTCTTTGGCGATGCAGAAGGCATCTTCATACAGCATGCAGTTCTTCATTCCGTTGATGGAGGTAAAGCCATGCTTGTCGTAGCAGAACAGGCCCGCGCCGTAAGTTCCTATCCATACTTTTCCGCCGGCATCCTCATGAAAGGCGCGCACCCCTTTGCCGTTGTAGCCGGCCGAGCTATCCAGCCTGGCAATGATGCTGTCGTTCTTAAGGATATAGGCGCCGTTGGCGCTTCCCACGCAGATGTTGCCATTCCTGAGCTCGTAAAAGCAAATGATGGATTCGCGGATTTTTGTATTCAGAAAGGGCCGGATGTCCCGGTGGCTCTTTCCCCGGGCCATTCCAAGCTCTGTGCCGATCCAGATCATGCCTCTGGAATCTTTGAAGCAGGCGTGCACGACATTATCAGGAAGCTGCTCCGGCCAGGAGAGGGTATCAAAGGGCCTGTTGTTCTTATAAATCAGGACGCCTTCCCCCCAGGTGCCTATGTACAGGTCATCGTTGATCTCCGCGAGAGAAGCGTGAGCTTCTGCTCCCCGTGAAAAGATCTCCTCCACATGTTCACCGATCCGGTAGAACGAAGGCCCGGCCACCGCCAGCACCTGTTGTCCGGAAGCTAAAACCACCGAGCTGACAGATTTCCGGTAACGGTTATCCGGCAGGTGAATGGCATAGTTATTCTTGAAGAGCAGCTTTAGCAGGCCTTTCTCCGTAGAGCCCGCAAAAATGCGCTGGTTCAGAGGGTCGTAGGTCAGCACCTGCAATCCTGTGGAAGGAAGCCCATCGGCCTTGGTATAGTGGAAAGTGGCATTCTTCCTGGTATGGATAAGCCCGTTGTCGGTTGCTAAATAGAAAGAAGCGCTGTCAATGAACAGCATGTCTGTCGTTCTTCCGTGCGGCACTGCGGTTTTAATGGCCTGCATGTCCCCGAGCCGGTCGTTGCGGATAATGGCAACGCTCTGTTGCAATACGGCATATACCAGGCCGTTGTATGGATTCTGCTTCAGCACATGGCATTCGAGATCGCTTACCTGCCTGATCGTTTTCAGGGCGAGGTCGATGCAGATGATCCCTTTTTGGTTGTTCAGATAGATCTTTTGTCCCTTTTGTATAACGCTCGTTTTAAAGTCATCCGAGTGCCTGAGTGGGGCGCCCGGGTTCTTAAACAGCAGCTTATGGGTTTGCTTAAAGGGATCATAGAGGTAGACGTTCCCGCTTCGGCTGATCACGAGCAGGGAGTCCTTATTGGAGACACAGGCCATCGGGTGGCAGCCTTCGATGGAAAATTCGCGGTATACCGGCGAGATGACGAACAGCTTGTCATACCAGTCGTAGCCCAGGAGCATATCGTTTTTTTCGAAATAGTGCAGGCTTTTAAAGTATTGTTTCTTATAGTGTTTGTCGGTGGTTACCGGCTTGAACCTGTAGCCGTTGAACTCTACAATGCCGTTGGCGGTGAGGATGATCAGCTCTCCCGACTTTTTACGGATGATATTCATGACCTGGTTCTGGGGCAGGCCGTCCCTGGTGGAGTAGCTGGTAAGTGTAAAGGGAATGCTCTTATTGAGCACGGAAACCTCGGCCACGCTCCCTTCGATCTGCGCAAAGGCCGGGAGGTTGCAGAAGATAAAGCAACACCATAAGCTTATGACGCGAAGAGCATACCGCATGAGTGATTTAAAGATACTAATCTTTAAATGATATGGCATAGCGGTTTTCCCCCAAAAGGAGGTAAGATGCGGCGGCCTTATTGTTTTTTCATCTGCTCGTCCGAGCGCTTCTGGATCTCCTCATAGCTGAGCTCTTCTATGTTTGTGGAAACGACCCAGATGTGTCCAAAGGGATCCACAAGGTTTCCGGAGCGGTCGCCGTAGAACTGATCTTTGACGCTCATGTCGCCCTGCACTTTGGCTCCGGCCCCGAGCGCCTGCTGAAAGACGCTGTCGGCGTCTTCTACGTAGAGGACAATGCTTACAGGCGAGCCACCCAGGCTTTGCGGGCTTTTATTGCCCCATTGCGGCATTTCCTCCGCCAGCATCAGGCGGGAGCTGCCTATCTGCAGCTCGGCATGGCCGATGACACCGTCGGGCATGGTCAGGCGCCCTATTTCGGTGGCACCGAAGGCCTTTTTATAAAAGGCGATGGCCTTGTCGGCATTCCTGACGGTAAGGTATACATTGAGGCTGTGGTAGCCTTGCGGAATGGGGTTTTTAGCTTTCATGGCAGTGGGTTTTAAGATGAAAAAAACAGCTTTGCAGGGAGAGTCCATGAAAACTTATGCCAGCCGCGCGCAACAGTCCGAAAAAGGGCTATGAAAAATTTTTTCAAAAAAATTTTGTCAAAGTAAAAAAACATATATCTTTGCACTCCCAATCACAACGATTGGCGTTCTTTCAGATAGGATTTTAAATAAGCGAAAGTAGCTCAGTTGGTAGAGCGTAACCTTGCCAAGGTTAAGGTCGCGGGTTCGAGACCCGTCTTTCGCTCGAAAGATAAGCCCTATGGGCTTATTTTTTTTACCCAAAATCCCGGTGTAGTTCGATATACAGGCAACACACCGTTTCATGCCCCGGTGGTGGAATTGGTAGACACGCAGGACTTAAAATCCTGTGCTTTCACGAGCGTACGGGTTCAAGTCCCGTCTGGGGTACAGAGAAGCCTTCATGAGTAATCATGAAGGCTTTTTTATTATATTCGGTATAAATAATAACGCACGGATTATAAATTCGCACGAACGGGCTTATTGCCAAGGGTGTATTATTTTATGCTGCAATACACCGATGTGGATGGAGGAAGCCAAAAAAGAAATGGGTATATTACGTTGTTTAAATAGTTATTTATTCACCGGAAAAAACTGAAACCAAAAATGCTTTGAAATATTCTTATCAGCTAAAGTATGTACAGATATAGTAAAGTATAATTCCAAGATCGCATTAAGATATTAAACTATGACTCCTCATCAGACCGCAATTTTAAAAAAAATGCAAGACCCAAAATTTCCAGAACTCAATTTTGAATTTGCGTTTAAACTGACTAATGAATCTGAAAGAGGAGCGCTTTTAATAGGCGCTGCAAAAATAGAAGAATACCTTGAACGATTAATTTTAACTATATTGCCGTCCAAAGCAAAAAGCTACATTAGTAAATTGTTCAATTATCCAGGACCTTTAAGTTCGTTCTCCGGGAAAATGGAATTAGCGTACGCTTTTAGAATTATCAACGAACGAGTTTACAATTCGTTAACGGCTTTGAGAAAACTTCGAAACGAAGCCGCTCATTCTTCAAATGAATTTTCTTTACAAGTTTATAAAGAGCGACTTGAAATGATTTATGACTTTGAAGATGGTTTTAAAGAAGTTGTACATAAAATTGCGTATAAGAATCTTATAGCTTTTAAAAAAGACAGATTAAAAGAGAGTTTTGAAACGGATGAAGACCTTAAGCACTGGGATCATGAAAAATTATGGAACGAACATGTTCCAAATCCTGATGATGACCCAATAATCCAAGAACATTTAACGGTGTGGAAATTAGCTTATGGCTTGACTTATTTGTGTACAAAAATTGAAGTTGTACGTGATGAATATGAAGATATGAAAGAATTTAATGGAACTTGGGAAGATCGAATACATTAGTTTTGTGTAATTAATAAATTATGATAGAAACTGAAGTACATTTTGAAAATCATAAAAGGGTAATTGAAGAAGAATTAGCTAAAGCAAAATTTTCCGTTCACATTGCCGTAGCCTGGATTAACTTTAAATCATATTTTCAGATATTCTGTACTATAATTAAAAATGGAGCAAAATTAAATGTAGTTTGTTCTGATAATTGGCAAAACAGATCTCACCAAAAAGAAATAGACGAATTAGCTAGCAAGGGTGCAAGCATTAGGTTGTTAAAAATGCCTAGCTTGAAAAACCATATGCATCATAAATTCGCAATTATTGATAGTGAAACGATTATAAATGGTTCTTTTAATTGGTCTCCAAATGCAGAAAATAGTATGGAGAATCTAATGGTAATCAGAGATGCAACTGATGATGTAAAGAAATTTTTAAATGAATTTCAGCGTTTATTAACCATTGAATCAGAAACAATAAAGAACTTACAAACGAAAATAAAATGCCCAAATAAGGGTTGTGATGGAAATTTATATAATGTTTTAGTTTTTAGTGAACGTTCTACAAAATATTTTGAAACTTTCGGTGATATAGTCTCCGTATGCAATGAATGTTATGAGTATTCTCAAGTGGAAGAGTGTATACCAAATAAACAAATAGAAATTTTACTTTCTGAGTTACGTTCAGCATCTGATGATTATGATTATGAACTAATTGACAAACATCTTTCAGATTTACTTTTATCATATCAGAATAACGACAGTATCATACATGCTATAGGTAAAGTAAAAACAACTGTAGACGGATATGATGAGGAATGTGTGAGTACCATAATTTTATGGAAAAACAAATTTGTTGGTGATAACCTTTTAGATGAATTTGAAAATGAAGATTTTGATGTTCTGTATGATAATTAACTACACATAACGGCACCCTATCTAAAAGGCGGGCTTTTGTGTTCCAAAAACAGTTTTATTGTACAAGCCCTTCGTAGCTGAAAATGAAAAAACGTTGTAACTAATGTTTTATTCGTTTTTGAGCTTAATCTTCTTTTTTAAGACGCTTAATTTTCTTATGGAGATTGAAATTTGGTTCGGTTTTCTGTCTGTGAGAGCTAAGGCGATGTAGATTTACGTCGCTTTTTTTATGCATTTGAATTTATATGTTGATTAAGCCATAAGCATTTACTTTTGTCATAGCAGTTAGATGCTTGGCAGCTCATTGGATAAAGTACTAGTTAAGTTTGAGCGGCGCATTGACGCAAGTAAACGGAAATAGCAACGGGTACTTTGAAAAAGCTACCGTCATGGCTTTTGAATTTATTCCAATACCAGTTTAATATTTTTTATTCCTGTATCGGTCGTTACGTTTATAACATACACTCCTTTGGCAAGATCCGAAAGATCGTACTCAAAACCGGAAGGTATAAATTCCCTTGTGAAAAGCATTTTTCCATTCATATCGCGTACCACAACACGGTTATACACAGAAAGGCCAAAAGAATTTGCAAGAACAAATTTTCCGGTAGAAGGATTTGGCCTTACAATAATGTCTGTAGCTGAATGAAAGGGAAGGCTGGTTTCTTCAACAAGTCTCCAGGTCTCTTCCGGATCGGAGCCGGAGGCCTGTCGCCAGACGGGGCCTGATTCGCGGATGGTAATGATGATACAGAACGATTTTTCACACTCTCTGCCGCAGGCACAATTGGTTGCATAGTGGCATATCATATAGGAATGGTCTATGATTCCCGTAAAGCTAAATGCGTTGCCAACATAGATCGTGGTTGCGGATCCTGAGAGGTCCTGTACGGTCCACCTGATCCCGCAAAGTGTTGTTCCGGGGCCCGGAACGGATACGTCCTGGCCGGTAATGAATTCCGGGTTGGTGGAATTCCAGGAAAGAATACTGGACCTTTCAAAATCGCAGGCTTTGTCTTCGATCTTAAATGAAAAATAGCATTCCCGGCAGTTGTCCCAGTCAATAATTCTCCGTTGATAAACTGTTTGACCATTCATGCTTGTTGTCTGCAAGGGCAGCACCTCGACCCTTGGATCGTCGCGGTAACAGTCGGGGCAGTTCTCCGGGCGGATGCCTTCCGGGTTCGGAATCACATCACAATAGTATTCCGTATACGTACAGGTGGTAGCCGCTAATACAGGAACAGGTACGACCTGCACCGTTGTGCGCCCGATCTGGCAGCCATTGGCATCAAAGCAATCCAGCAGGTAATTACCCGGGCTTAAAGGATAGCCATAGGGATAGTTCCTCGAGTCATTCCCCAGAAAGGTGTAGTAGGCTCCTGAGCAATGTTGTGAAGGCTCAAACCAGCGGCTGTTGTTTCCGTTCAAAGGACACATCGTAACTGTCACGGTATTTTCGGTGATGGCAGGCACACAGAAAAACTGGTATTGGGTAGTTGAATAACCGCAGGAGTCCTGCAGGTCCAGGGAAATGCCGTAACATTTGCCGGGAACAAAGCCGTTCCACAAGGTCTTGATGTCGATAGCCTGAGGAGGACCGCCGGCGGGAAAATTTCCTTTTACCACACGATCATCCCAGGCACCGTTTAGTTCAGTCACTACCCATTGGTGCCAGTTTGCCCTGCTCATGTCGCAGGTGAAGGCAGGAATTATAGGCTGATTGGTACAGATGGTCGCAGGCAGGCTGAAGCACGCTTCCGGTGGGTCGACAATGATCTCGATGGTTCTTTCACAGCGTATACAGCCATTGCTGTTATATTCCCGGGCAGTGCGTTGGGTAGACTGGCTCACGATAAAAGAAAGGGTGTGGGTGTTAGCGCCCGGAATCAGGGCCCCGTTTTCATCAAACCACTTTACCGGAAATCCATCACAATTGTTGGAGAGAACAACCCGCTCATGGCATTTGACATGAAGGGTGATATGGTCTACAGTAGGCTCGGGGCAATCCTGGCAATAAGTATGCTGCTGGAGCTGTGCATCGCTCAGTGTATAGCTGACATCTTCCGACAGTAAGACGCCCCCTGAACCGGCAGTGTCTGATATGGCAGGAATTACTGACAGGGCACTGACTGCTTGAGAATGCGGAATACAAAATTCGCTCATATCGAAACTACCTGTTGATGATTTGAACGCGCTGTCGGTGGAAATGATATGGAAGCGGTAATCTTCGTAAGGTTGAATTCCCTGTGCCGGTGAGTAGCCGCTCAGGAACAGGTAACCGCCGGCGGGTGTCCTCAGCATGCTTTTATAATCCATGGCATCCAGGTTTAATTTATCAGAAGTATAGCTTAAGTAAGCGCCATAAGCTGTTGTGGTATTCGTATAACAGTTCCGGGGTATAAACTTCAGAAGGAACACAGAGTCATTTTGCGTTTGCATCACTGAGCCGCCAAGGCTGATGCTGTTTGTGGCAGGATCTTTCATGAGGTTCCGGCCGGTACCACGGCCGAGCACATCACACCAGTTGAAGGTGCCGCCTGAGCTCACGGATAACAGTATCACGTGCCCGCCGGTACTGCCGGAAACGATAATGTTGCCGTTACAATCCTCTGTGATGCTTTCGCCGCTGCTGTTGGGGTCTGTGAGCGTTGCATGAGTGATGGTGTACCTGTGCGACCAGATGACGGCACCGTTGCTTTGATCGACCTTCATAATAAATGCCCTGTTGTCGCTTACGCCGGTGAGAATATAATTTCTGTCGGAGGACTGGTAAATGCAGTTTGCCCTTTCGATATGGGGGCCTGAAGAAAAGAACGTGTAAAACTTGCGCCACAGGGGAGTGAGATTGGTTTGCGTCTTTACCACAAAAATAGATTCCTGGCTGATAACGCTGCCATTATTGGCCGAATACATGCCTGCCGCCACATAGCTGACGGTATTGGTGGCATCTTTCGCTTCAATAAGACTTCTGCCTTCGCTGAACTTTGTATAAGGATTGCCGGGGCTATACATCTCGCCGTAGTTTTTCTGGATAAGCAGATTGCCGCTTTTGTCTGTTTTGTGCAGCATCAGTTGCCCGGTGAAATACGGGCTTCCGGAGCTGTGTCCGCCATGGCCGAAGTAACCTGTGACGGCCAGCAGATGGTTATCACTTGTAAGGATCAGTCGCGTGTACCTGTTTTGGCCGGCCGAGCTTATGCCGCTTATGCTGTTGTTTTTAAGCCACTGCGGATTTCCCGAGGCATCGAGCTTGCCGATGAAGCCGAAAGCCGAGTAATAGCCGGGATTGTAGATGGGCTTTTGTACTTCACCGACCATGTATATATCGTTGGTTTGGGCATCTACTACAAGGTCGTTCATCACGTCAACGGTTTCATAGATGTTATCCGGTGGAATAATCTGTGGCGTATAAAATTTATTGAATTTTTGCTGAGCGCTGATCGGTAAGGACAGCAAAATCAGGCAAAGCAGCATTGCCTGGGTCAGGTGTTTGATTTTTTGTGAGTCCATATAAGCTTAATTTGAAAGAGTTTTTAAGTGAAGTCAGGACCACTTGTGCAAATCGGTATGGAAAGGATCGTGGTATTCGTATAAAGTACCGAAGGAGGCAAGAAACCAGGAACGATGCTATCCTTTTTATTATTCCAGAATGAGCGTATTTCTTATTCCGGCAATAGTAAATGTACGCTATCCATGAGGAGATGTCAAGAGGAAAAGGCAAGATCCGATAGGTCCTTTATTGTAGATATGCTGTCAGTGTGGGAAGTGCTGCCACTAAAGAGTGTGCAATCAGATGGGGCTGTGCTGTTTCCTGTTGATAAAAGTGAAAAATCACAGGAAGTAGGGATAGCAAATCATCACTTTTAATGAGCTTTTCTTGATTTTAGTTGAATAACATTGTCGGATAATCTTTTAAAACTTAACACATGCCAACAACAGGTCAAATTTGCCAGCAATCAGGAGTATACCAATGCGGCACGCACTCAAGTCAACAAATTCCTTTGTCAAAAGGAGAGAAGTTCCCTCCCTGCTCAAACGGCGGCGGTCATGGGGCCACTTGGATTTTGGTCTATTCGACCTGATTCATTTAAAAGTTAAAAGGGCGTTTATCGCCCTTTTTTATTTTGAGATATTGGGAAATTATTTATGATAAGGACCTGATCTTCAGGAAATAGAGTTAGTAGAGATCATCATCAGAAAATATAAACGGATAATATGGCTATTCGAAGATTATACCAACAATTATTATTAGTAGAATTATGGTGATACGCTCATGTCAAATCCAGCATTCTCTTGATATGCTTTACCACATCCAGATAAGCTTCATCGGTATTTGGCCACAAACTGATCGGCTTTTTTCCTGTTGGAATAGCCAGGTGCTTATTTAGCGGAAGGCTGTCAAAATCACAAGGCCGGAGAATTACCGGAATGATTTTGACCTCTTTCCTGTCATAGCGTTCAAGGGCATGTTTTATTTCCACATCATGGATGTAATCGGAATCCATAAAATCAGAGCTTACAAGAAATAAAATGACATCCGCTTCCTCCAGTTTATGCTTTATTTCCTGGTCCCAATCCTCTCCGGGCAGAATAGCCCTGCCATCCCATGCTTTTATTCTTCCTTTGCCAATCAGGCCCTTGAAATGGCTTGTTAGCGCAACTTTATACCCCTCGTCCTTAAACGAATAGGAAATGAAAAAATTAAACCCACGCGATTCTGGGATTTCAACAGGCTTACTTTCGGGCGGTGAAATCTTAACGACAGATTCAGATACCTCATTTTTTGATGTTAAAATGGATCTGAAGTATTCTTCATACTTCTTTTCAACAACGAGCCTGTTCGGTAAATTCTGGTCAATGGTCACAATGCCAGCATTCAGCAGGAAAATCCTGATACATGAGAAATGTAAGGGAATCCTGTTGGAGTATAAGATCAAATCCTCATGCTTCCCGGGCTCTATCACTTTTTTTCCAAACACAAGTTCAAGCTGTGTGCTCTGTTCGAGATAGCTGAAAATTTTAGTAAGGATAAGTGTTGCCAGATCTTTGTGGGTTTGAATGGTTTCCCAGCTAATAGCTCTGCTTTTGCTGATTGATCCGTCTGAGTTGACATCAATAATGGAGAAGACACTCAGAAAAAGAACTGTGTTTTCAAACGAAAACCTCAGGTTGACGGATTTGCGTATACACAAGGAGCTTAAGTCTTCTTTTGGGATGCCTCGGGTATCGGTTAAAATTTCCAGCAATAAAAAGTGAAGCTCGTCCAGGCTGGCCAGCTTATCTATTTTCGATAGTTCTTTTGACATAATTTCTGATGAGGGCTTTAATATCATGTTGTTGATCTTCTTCATAATCCATATTCAGGTTAATTAAGGGGATTTCCTGTCCTTCTATGATTCCGGCCATCCTGGCTTCTTTTTCAGCAAGCCGCTCATGAATGGTTTCATCTATGCTTCCTTCCGAGATAAAATAATAGTAATTGATTTTGTCTTCAGGCTTTAGTCCAACCCGGTGAATCCTGTCTTTTGATTGTATAAAATGAGAGGCATTGAAATTCCGTTCCAGATAAATGGCATTGTGGCATTTTTTGTGCAGGGAAATGGATTCGGCTACTGCAAAGGGATTGGCGAGGATGACATTAAAGTCTGAATCGTCCCGGTTAAATTGCCGGACAATGCTTTCCCGGGTGTCAATGCCTTCCTGAATGGCGTCATCTGATTCTACCGGCGTTTCGCCAATTAACAGCTTGGATGCAATTCCCTGAGTGCTGAGGTATTCCTGTAGCTCCTTAATGCTTTGGACGAAAATTCCCCAGATAACGACCTTCTCTCCTTTGGTAATAATCTTTGACACCAGCTTCGCGATAGCCACATATTTTTTGGGAGTTTCCACCGACTTAAACTTAGCAATACGTTCAATCAGCACCGAATCGTCGCTGAATAGTTCATCGGAGATTCCAAGCCCACGGTAGTACTCATCGATTGGCTTTTGAAGCAGCGCCGGGTTAGTAGCCGCCTGCATGAGGCGAATCGTCCTGGATTTTACCAGAACCGCCTCTGCCGGGTTGATTGTTTTAACGGAGCTGGAAAAATAGGGCATATACTGCTTTTCAAGTGCCTCATAAATCTGTCTCTGGTATTTCCCCATTTTGATTGTTACAGGCGGATTTTCAATAGCTGGAGGCAGGTTCATGTAGTTCATTAAATCCTTTTTCGTAATCCGGATGAAAAACGGCGCGATATGATCTGCTAATTCAGGAATGCGGTAATCTGCGGGGTTTTGCGACATTTCTTTTAGCTGGTGCAAATGAAATCTGAGCACATCCTTGTCGGGCCAGATGAAATTGTAGAGATTATAGAGGTCCTCATAGCCGTTGGGAATCGGTGTGCCGCTCAGCACAACCCGGGATTTGCTGTATTTAGCCAGATTCAGAACGGACGTTGCCCAAATTCCTCCCTGTGTGTTTTTTATCTTATGGGCCTCATCAAGAACCATCATCATCCGGTTTCCGGGGCGTTTGAAATATGAAAGGATGTCCTCGTTGTTTGAACTGATGCCCTGGTATGAAATCAGGCTGATCTCGGCTGAGTTTGGAGAAAGCAAATGCCTGACCCTTTCTTCCCTGGAAATTCCTCCCGACAATCGCTGAATCTTTCCCTTTTTACCAAAACAGGCCTGGTATTCATCTTCCCAGGGACCGAAGGAGCTTAACGGACCAACAATAAACAGCTTGTTAACATGTTTCGGGTGGTTTTCAGGCAGACTGTTCAGATAGGCATAGGCGGCATATACAATGCTGGTTTTACCGGCTCCGGGCACAGAAAAGTTACAGGCATT
>Ga0233425_10008303_pt1 | contig 13905 bp, 13 predicted proteins | sample Watercolumn_Towu_2_FD_181712 | JGI IMG/M metagenome (GOLD analysis project Ga0233425, IMG submission 181712) | Freshwater microbial communities from Lake Towuti, South Sulawesi, Indonesia - Watercolumn_Towuti2014_140_MG | ecosystem: Environmental > Aquatic > Freshwater > Lake | place...
ACGGGCTGTGTTGCAAGCGGCGCCTATAACATCAAGGATGCCCTGGAACAGGAGATCGCGAAGCAGGGGTTGCAGAGCGAAGTTTCCGTGATTGCCACCGGTTGCAACGGATTCTGCGGCCAAGGACCGCTGCTGGTGGTCCAGCCCGACAAGATTTTTTATGGATCGTTGAAACCGGAGGATATCCCCACCCTTGTGGAGGAGCATCTACTGAAGGGGAGACCGGTCGCAAAATTCATGTTCGTGCCTTCCGAGCGGAAGGAACCGATCCCGCTCATTTCCGATATCCCTTTCTTCAGAAGACAGGTGCTTTTGGTGCTGAGAAACAAAGGGATCATCGATCCGGAAAAGATTTGGGATTATATCGCCCGGGACGGATATGTCGCCCTTGAAAAGGCCCTGACCCAGATGACGCCCGACGGGGTCATAGAAGAGGTGACGAAGGCCGGCCTCCGGGGGAGAGGGGGAGGGGGATTTCCCGCGGGCATCAAATGGAAACTCGGCAGGAAACAGCAAAATCCGATCAAATACCTGATTGCCAATTGCGATGAGGGGGATCCGGGCGCTTTCATGGACCGTAGTCTGATCGAGTCAGACCCCCATTCCGTCATCGAGGGGATGGCGATTGCCGCTTATGGCATCGGGGCAACCAGCGGGTTTGTGTATATCCGGACCGAGTATCCCCTGGCCGTCAAACGCCTGCAGATCGCGCTCGATCAGGCACGGGAACTGGGGCTGCTCGGTAAAAATATCCTCGGCACCGGTTTTGGTTTCGACATCGAGGTCAGGGAAGGATCGGGCGCCTTCGTCTGCGGTGAAGCATCTTCGTTGATACGCTCTATTGAAGGCGTCATTCCGGAACCGAGGCAGAAGCCCCCGCGCACCGCGGAGGTCGGTCTCTGGGGTATGCCCACCGTCCTGAACAATGTCGAGACATTCGCCAATGTCCCGGTAATCATCGGTCGAGGCGCCAATTGGTTTTCCAGTATCGGCACGGAGAAAAGCAAGGGGACGAAGATATTCTCTCTCGTTGGCAAGATCAATAACACTGGTCTGATCGAGGTGCCTATGGGGATTACCCTGCGGGAGATCATCTATGATATCGGTGAGGGCATTCCCGGAAACAAAAAATTTAAAGCGGCCCAAACAGGTGGACCTTCGGGCGGATGCCTCCCCAGTTCCATGATAGACCTGCCGGTTGATTTTGACAGTCTGGAAGAAGCAGGGTCCATGATGGGATCGGGCGGAATGATCATCATGGATGAAGATACCTGCATGGTCGATGTGGCAAAATTCTTCATCCAGTTCACCAATGATGAATCCTGCGGGAAGTGCACCACCTGCCGGGACGGAAGCGGGGCATTGCTTGAAGTCCTCACGAGAATCACCAAGGGCGACGGACAGGAAGGAGACATCGATTTCCTCGAAGAGATGGGTTCCGCAATCATAGACGGCTCCCTGTGCGGCCTCGGCACTTCGCTTCCCAATCCGGTCCTTTCGACGATCCGACATTTCAGAGATGAATATGTGGCCCATATTCAGGAAAAGCGCTGTCCGGGTCTTGTATGTAAAGACTTGATCAAATACTATATCCAACCGAAAAAATGTGTCGGTTGCCTGTTATGCGTAAAGAACTGTCCCACCGAAGCGATCAGGGGCGAGTTGAAGTATGTCCACATCATCGATGAAGTAAAATGCACCAAGTGCGGAACGTGTCTGGATGTCTGCCCGACCAAGATCGGCGCGATCGTGAAGGTTTCCGGGACAGAGTCAAGAAACCTTATGGTGCTGGAGAAACCGATTCCTGTTTCCGAGGCAAGGAAGCTGTCATGAAACTAAAACAAATAGTCAAGGTACTCAACGCGGAAATGATCAGCAGCAATGCTGGTGACCTCGATCTCAAGATGGCATGCGGGTCCGATCTGATGAGCGACGTACTTACCGATGTCAAACCGGACAGCCTCCTCCTCACCGGCCTGACCACCATCCAGGTCATCTATACAGCCAGTACGGCGGGCATCAAGGCAATTTGTTTTGTGCGCGGAAAGAAACCGCCCGAGGAAACGATCGAGCTGGCGAAGAAAAAGAATATCGCCCTTTTGAAGACGAACCTTTTCATGTTTGAAAGTTGCGGACGACTTTACGGTGAGGGCCTCAGCGGATGCTCGGAAGTTGAGGAGTATTGAAAGAATGAGCGGGACCGCCAAAAAGAAGGTCAGAATACAAAAGGTACAAGAACTGTCCTACGAGCTGAAGGTCAGGGAGGCGATGAACAAGAAAATCCTCACCCTCAATCCCAGACATACCGTGGTAGATGTGCGGAAAATCTTAAAAAACCGAAAAATATCCGGATTGCCCATCGTTGAGAAGGGACGCCTTCTGGGCATCATCAGTATCGAAGACCTCATCAACTGCCTGGCCTCAGGGACTATGGATAAAGGGGTGACGGATATCATGTCGGAAAAAGTGGTCGTTCTGTTTTCCGATGAACCCCTGATCCATGCTATCCATAAATTTGACCGCTATGGCTATGGCCGATTTCCTGTCGCTGATCGCGATAGCGGGAAGCTGGTGGGCATTATCACGAAGCAGGATATCATCCGCTGCCTACTGAAGAGGCTTGAGGAACTCTATCATGCCGAGGAGTATAAGGGGCATCGCCGGTACCATGTGACCAGTCTGTTTACAGACTTGTCTTCAGATCATACGATGCTCACGTTGAAATATCATGTGCCGGGCGGGGATTTTAAAAGGGCCGGGGAGCGAAGCGATCAGCTTAAGGAGGGTTTATTGACGTTGGGGTACACCAATGACCATATTCGCAGACTGATCATCGCTGTCTTGGAAGCGGAAATGAACCTGACCATCTTTACACTGGGCGGCGACATCATCGCCCGGATCGAACCGGGTAAGATTACCGTGAACGTGATCGACAAGGGTCCCGGCATAACAGACATCGCGCTTGCCATGCAGCCCGGATATTCCACAGCCCCCGATTTTATCCGGGAGCTCGGGTTTGGGGCCGGTATGGGGCTTCCCAACATCAAGCGGTGTACCGACGAAATGAAAATCGATTCCTGTCCAGGAAAGGGAACAAATCTGGAATTTTCAATCGGTGACTGAGATGACACTGAAAGAAGTGGTGAAACGGTTGGATCTCGCCGTACTGGCGGGGATTGATGAGCTCGGCAGAGAGGTGTCCGGGGGCTACGCGAGCGATATGCTCAGTGATGTCCTGACGCATGCGGGCGATGGATATGTTTGGATAACCATGCAAATCCATCCCAATATCTTAGCTGTGGCAAGCTCGAAGGACCTCGCCGGCATCATCATCGTTCATAGCCGGAAGCCAGTCGCGGAAACATTGAAAAGGGCGGAACAGAAAAGGATACCAATCCTGATGAGCGCGTCGTCAACTTACTCAGTCGCGGGAAGGCTTTACAAACTTGGAGTTGAGTGATCTCAAAGAATTCCATGGGGACTTGCATATCCATACCTGTCTCTCGCCCTGCGCCGACCTCGAAATGTCGCCGCGGAATATTATAAAGGAGGCGAAGAGATGGGGACTACATTTTGTCGGCATTTGTGATCATAACTCGGGGGAAAACGTTCGCGCCACACAAAAGGCCGGGGAGAGAGAACGGATATGCGTCATCGGAGGGATGGAAGTGACCTCGCAGGAGGAGGTGCATGTCTTGGCCCTTTTCGATGAATTAAGCTGCCTGCAGGCATTGCAGAAGGTCGTTTATGAGAACCTTCCGGGAACGAACGACAAGAGGATCTACGGTGACCAAGTCGTAGTCAACGAGGATGATGAAGTGATCGGATTTAACGAGAAACTGCTCATTGGCGCGACGGAGATAGCGTTGTACGACGTCGTCGATCTCATTCATCGATTGAACGGACTGGTTGTTGCTTCACATATCGACCGCGAAGGGTTCGGCATTATCGGGCAGCTTGGCTTTATTCCCGAGGACCTTCGTCTCGATGCGGTGGAACATACCGTGTCGCCGAAGAAAGATCGGGTTGCCTCGGCACAGGATCTCCCTGCAGTCGTCTCATCCGATGCGCACGTTCTGGAAGAGATCGGCAGGAAACGCACCCGTTTTCTTCTCGAGGAGATTACGGTTGCAGAACTGAGACGATCGTTTAGAAGCGAGGCCGGAAGGAGAGTTTTGCTGTAGCCATGGAAGATCTCTCTCTCCATCTCCTGGATGTTGTGGAGAACTCAATTCGGGCCGGGGCAAAAGAGGTGCGGGTAAGACTGATCGAAAATAGAGCAGAAGACCGCCTCATACTGGAGATCGAAGATGATGGCGAGGGCATGGATGAAGTGACGGCAAAATACTGTGTGGATCCATTTTTTACCACGAAATCGGGTAAACAGGTCGGTCTGGGACTACCCTTTCTCCGCCAATCCGCCGAGGAAGCGGATGGGGATTTGGTTGTGAAGACCGTGAAGGGAAATGGGACAACGATTATTGCTACCTATCGCTTGAGCCACATCGACAGGAGACCCTTGGGGGATCTCGACGGCACGATCCGGTGCCTGAAAGAAACCCATCCGGAAGTGAAGTTTCTTTATGAATACGTATCTAAAAGTCTCAAAGACATTCATAAGGAGTGAAACATGCCGACTCTCACCATTAATGATCAACGAGTGGAAGTGGTAGAAGGAACGAAACTGATTCGCGCTATTGAAAAGATAGGGATTAAAGTCCCCGCTCTCTGTGATCACAAGGCCTTAACCCCTTACGGGGCATGCCGGCTCTGTGTCGTTGAGATCCGCGCCAAAAACGGGACCCCGTCATTCGAGGCCTCTTGCTCATATCCGGCCATAGAAGGCAACAACGTTTTCACGGAGACGGACCGGGTGAAGCGAGCAAGAAGGATTACTGCGGAACTTCTGCTTGCCCGGTGTCCCGATTCGGAAGTGATCCGGAGAATTGCGACGGATCTGGGAGTGAAAGAGCCCCGGATCAAGAAAATTTACGACGATTGCGTTTACTGCGGGCTTTGCGTTCGCATGTGCGGCGAGAGAATGGGCAGAAGCGCCGTTGGCTTTTCGGGAAGAGGTCCTGGGAAAAAGCTGGTGTCGCCTTTCGGCAAGCACAATGAGATGTGTTGGACCTGCGGCGCCTGCAATTTTATATGCCCCGTCGGCAAAAAAGTTTCCTTGCTCTCAACGGCAAACGCGCCGATTCCGATTCCCAATTCGTATAATATGGGTTTGGATTCGCGGTCGGCGGCCTATATCCTTTATCCCCAGGCCGTTCCCAATAAGGCCACCATTGATCCGGATCACTGTCTCCATCTGAAGCATGGCGTTTGCGGCATCTGCAAGGAGGTTTGCGAAGCCGGAGCCATCGATTATGACCAAAAGGAAGAGATGATTGAATTGAACCTGGGCGCTATCATTCTGTCGCCGGGGTATGAGAATTTCGATGCGGGAGTGAAAGAAGAATTAGGGTACAACCGGTTTCCGAATGTCGTCAGCGCTATCGAGTTTGAAAGGATCCTATCGGCTTCAGGGCCTTATTCCGGAGAAATTTTACGGCCTTCCGACAAAACCCATCCCAAGAAAATCGCCTTCATCCAGTGCGTTGGATCGAGAGATTTCGAGAGGGATTACTGCTCTTCCATCTGCTGCATGTATGCGACTAAAGAGTCCATCATCGCCAAAGAACATGCCGGAGCAGATCTGGAGTGCGACATTTATTTTATGGACATGCGCGCCTTCAGCAAGGGTTTTGAGGAATATTACGAGCGTGCCAAGCAACTCGGGGTGAACTATATCCGGTGCCGCCCCGCTGCGATTGAAGAAAAACCGGAAAGTCGGAATCTCGTCATCAAATACCTCGTTGAAAACGAAAAAAAGGTCTCGCGTGAATACGACTTGGTCGTGCTTTCCACGGGCGTGCAGGCACCCAAGGATACAGACAAAATATCAAAAATATGTGAAATTGAATTAAATGAGTATCAATTCTGCGAGACTTCGACATTTCAGCCGGCTGAATCCAATCAAGCAGGGGTCTATGTGGCAGGACCGTTCACCGAGCCTAAGGACATCCCAGAGACAGTGATGCAGGCAACAGGGGCGGCATCCAAGGTCCTCTCGCTTCTGCACGACGTTCGGGGCAGTCTCATTGTTGAGAAGGAGTTCCCTCCTGAAAAAGATGTGGCGGGACAGGAGCCGCGGATTGGTGTGTTCGTGTGCCATTGCGGTTCGAATATTGCCGGTTTTGTCAATGTACCCGAGGTAGTCGACTACACAAAAACCCTTCCGAACGTGGTGTACACGGAAAATAATCTCTACACCTGTTCCAACGATACACAGGAGAGGATAAAAGGAATAATTGCGGAACATAACCTAAACCGGGTGGTCGTCGCCTCTTGCACCCCCCGCACCCATGAGCCTCTGTTTAGGAATACATGCAGGGAGGCAGGGCTCAATCCGTATCTCTTTGAGATGGCGAACATCAGGGATCAATGCTCCTGGGTCCATATGCACGAACAGGAAAAAGCCACCGTCAAATCAAAGGACCTGGTGCGAATGGCTGTTGCAAAATCCAGGCTGCTCGAACCTTTGAGCACGCAATCGGTTCCCATCAACAAATCGGCCCTGGTCATCGGCGCCGGGGTTTCCGGGATGACATCCGCCCTGGGTCTCGCCAATCAAGGTTTTGATGTCACACTTGTGGAACGGGAAAAAGAGGTAGGCGGCCACGTCAGAAATATTCATTACTTGATCGATGGCACAAAACTTCGCGAGGAGTTTCGGACTCTCATGAAACATCTGAAGCAAAACGAGAAAATTCATGTATTCACGCAGGCGACAATTGAGGGCATGGAAGGATCCGTCGGCCACTTTAAGACCCGAATTTCAGTGAACGGGATATCGCACGAAATCGAGCATGGAGCCGTCATCGTTGCAACGGGCGCACAGGAGTATCAACCAACAGAATATCTGTGTGGAGAAGATGAAAGGGTGATCACACAACTGGAACTCGAGCGCAGGTTACTAGTCGTTGATGATTTTGTTTCATCTCCACAGAAGGGTCCCGGTACGGTTGTCATGATCCAATGTGTAGGTTCCCGCGACGAGGAAAGGCCCTACTGCTCACGGTTGTGCTGCACCGAGGCGGTAAAGAATGCCCTGAAGATAAAAGAACTTTCCCCGACAACCCATGTTTATGTACTCTACCGTGACGTAAGAACCTATGGATTCAAGGAAGGCTATTATACGAAAGCCCGGAAACAGGGCGTTGTGTTCATCCGCTATGATAGCGATAAGAAACCAGAGGTTTCAAAAGGCAAGGCGGGATTGAGGGTTACTGTTTATGACCAGACCCTGGAGGTTCCTGTGGCAATAAACGCCGATCTGGTTGTCCTGTCAGTGGGGATCGTGGCCAATCCGGACAGCAAAACCATCGCCCAGTTCTTGAAAGTTCCGTTGAACAAGGATGGATTCTTTCTCGAAGCCCACATGAAGCTGCGGCCCATTGATTTTGCCACCGACGGCGTATTTCTGGCAGGTATGGCCCATTTCCCAAAGACAATTGAAGAAAGCATCATTCAGGCCCAAGCCGCGGCTACAAGGGCGGCCACAGTGCTCAACAAAGACAGCATAGAATTGGAGGGTAACATCTCCCAGGTTATTGACGAGAACTGCGACGGTTGCGCCTATTGCGTGGATCCCTGCCCATACAAGGCGATTACGCTTTTGGAATACATGCGCGACGGCGCCGTCAAAAAGACCGTGGAGGTGAATGAATTGGTATGCAAGGGCTGTGGGTGTTGTATGGCCACTTGTCCCAAAATGGGAATATATGTAAGAGGGTTTAAAATGGAACAGATTTCGGCGCAGATCAATGCCGCCCTGGGGGTGCAGTCATGACTGAAGAATTTGAACCGTTCATCATCGGTTTTTGCTGCAACTGGTGCTCGTATGCGGGAGCGGATCTGGCGGGTGTTTCCCGGCTGCAGTATCCGGCAAGCCTGCGAATCATCCGCGTCATGTGTTCAGGCATGGTGCATCCCAATCTGGTTATCGATGCCCTAACGAAGGGCGCCGACGGCGTCCTAATCTGTGGGTGTCACATCGGGGACTGCCATTATCAGAACGGCAATGAGAAGGCGCAAAACAGGGCCGACGCGATCACTTTGATGCTGGAAGATTTCGGCATCGAACCCGAGCGGTTCCGTCTGGAATGGGTTTCCGCCGCGGAGGGCCCTCGCTTTGCCCAGGTTGTCAGCGAATTCACCGAGCAGATAAAAATACTGGGGCCCAACCCCAACAAGGTTTGAAACCTTACCTCAGATCAGCCGAACACTTATCAAAGGAGGAAACTATGACGCATTGGATGTGTACAACGTGCGGCTATCATCTGCAAATAGCGGCTCCGCCTAATAAGTGCCCGAGTTGCGAGCAGAGTTGCGTCTTTAATAACGTCACGTGCTATCGGCCTGGTTGTGAGGAGCAGATCGACCCGGTGCTGATGGGCAACACTTTAAAACTGCTCAAGGGAGTTTCGGCGCCGGGAACCCAAATGGAGCCCACCCAGCCTTCCTCACCAAAATCCGCCCTGCCTTCAGAAGATATCCAGGTTGTTGATATTTTGAGTGGACTGCTCGAAGAACAGCGCCGGCGGTTTAAAAGTTTAGGGGCTGTTGAGAATTACGATGCGGATAGGGCTATCTTTACAGAGGGTGCAGAGGCGCGAAAGCTCTATATCGTGGAAAAGGGCCAAGTCGCCCTTACCGCCCAGTTGGTCAAAGGAAAGCGTTTGCCCATCAGTATCATTAACCCTGGCTATGCCTTTGGCTGGTCGGCCTTGGTGACGCCTTACCGGTACACGGCCACTGCCACGGCGGTGTTCAAGGCGAGGGTCCTCGTCTTTCAACGTGAAGCTCTGTTGTCCTTGATGCATGCAAACCCCCTGTTAGGTCTCACGGTCATGCAAAATATCGCCAGTACTGTTGCCTCAAGGCTGCGCACCGTGGAGATGGTTCTGGCGGGGATGCTTCGCTAAGAATGCCCATATCATCGTTTTATGGGAATACCATGCATGAATTCGGTCTCGGCGAGGAAGTGGTCAAGACTGTTCTTGAGGAGATGAAGCGTATTTCACCGCCGCCGCACCGCCTGTTAAGCGCGCGGATAGTGGTGGGGGCTCAGCACAGGATAGTACCCGATCACATGCGCTTTATCTATGAGGTTCTGACACGCGATACCCTTGCGGCCGGCTCCTCGCTGGAAGTCTCGGTGCTGCCCTCCACAGCATTATGCCCGGATTGCGGATGGCAGGGACTCATGGATGAGAGCGTTCTTCTTTGTCCTGGCTGTGATACGGGTAATCTCCGGACGCTCCATGGTATGGAACTATTCCTCGACCGGTTAGAGGTGGAGTATCGTGACACAAGTGACTCGGAGTGAAATTAAAGTCTATCGCGATCTCATGGGCGCCAATGCGGAATGGGCCGGCCGCTCGCGGCAGATGCTTGAGCGGCTTGGGATTGTCATGATTAACCTTATCGGTTCGCCCGGTTCGGGGAAAACGACTTTATTGGAGCGAACCATCGAGCGACTGCGCGGGTGCTTGCGTATTGCTGTGCTGGAAGGAGATATCGAGACGACATGCGACGCAGAACGCCTGAATGCCCTGGGGGTTCCCGTTAGCCAACTACTTACCGGCGGCGGGTGCCACCTGGAAGCAAAGATGATCCACCACGCCCTGTGCGACCTTCCGCTATCCGAGTTGGAGATGGTTATCGTGGAGAACGTTGGTAATCTGGTTTGTCCAGCGGAATTTGACATCGGTGAACTGACTAAAGTTGCTGTGCTGAGCGTAACGGAAGGGGAAGATAAGCCGCTGAAGTATCCGCTGCTGTTCCATGAGGCCCGCGCGGTGGTCATGACGAAAACGGACTTACTGCCCCATATTCCTTATCACCTCGCCCTTTGCCTGGACAATCTTAAACGGGTGAATGGGACCATACCGGTGTTTCAAATATCAGCGGTAACCGGGACCGGGTTTGACGCATGGATTGATTGGCTCAACGGACTGTCGGCATAATTGAGCGAGTGGTCTTACCCAGGATGACAAGCGGGGAGAAAATGCGGTTGCGCGTCTCGATACGGGGCGCTGTGCAGGGGGTGGGGTTTCGCCCCTTCATCTACCGCTTGGCTGCAGACATGGGGCTAACCGGTTGGGTCGGCAATACATTGCAGGGGGTCTGCATCGAAATCGAGGGGACTCAGGAACAGTTGGGGGTGTTCCTGCTCGATATCGAGCGGGAAAAGCCGCCCCACGCCTTCATCCAGGGCATGGAGCCCTCTTTCCTTGATCCTATCGGGTACACGGATTTTACGATTCGCCGCAGTGATGCTTCTGGCGCTGCCACGGTAATCGTGCTGCCGGACATCGCCGTCTGTCGCGACTGCCTGAAAGAAATATTCTCCCCCGGTGAACGCCGCTACCGCTATCCCTTTACCAATTGCACCAACTGCGGGCCGCGCTTCAGTATCATCGAGGCCCTGCCCTATGATCGTCCCCACACATCCATGAAGGGGTTTGCCATGTGTTCGGCGTGCAGGTCGGAATATGAAAACCCGTTGGATCGGCGCTTTCACGCGCAGCCCATTGCCTGCCCGGTCTGCGGACCTCACCTGGAATTGTGGGATCGGGATGGCTCTTCGCTGGCGACGCACAATGACGCATTACATGCGGCGGCTGACGTCTTACGACGGGGGCATATCTTGGCGATCAAAGGGTTGGGAGGCTTCCAGCTTCTGGCGGATGCGCGCAATCATCAGACGGTGCGAGTCTTGCGAGAGAGGAAACATCGGGAAGAGAAACCCTTAGCCCTGATGTATCCCTCGCTGGAGGCAGCGGCCCAGGATTGCGAGATCGCTGATATCGAAGCACGCCTACTTGCTTCACCGGAAGCGCCGATTGTGCTATTGCGTAAAATAATCGGCAGGAGCGGCATCGCGCCGGCAGTCGCACCGGGCAACCCGTATCTGGGCGCGATGTTGCCGTATACGCCGCAGCATCATCTTCTGATGGCCGAGCTGGGCTTTCCCGTAGTGGCAACTAGCGGGAACCTTTCCGATGAGCCGATTTGCATCGATGAACAGCAGGCGCTGGAGCGGTTGGGTAGTATCGCTGATCTCTTTCTGGTACATAACCGACCCATCGTCAGGCACGTCGATGATTCCATCGTGCGTATGATGATGGGGCGCGAGATGGTGTTGCGCCGCGCCCGCGGGTATTCGCCGCTGCCTGTCCATCTCAAGGACCCCGTGCCGACGTTGCAATCCGTCGGCGCCCATATGAAAAACACCGTAGCCCTTGCCAACAACCAGGAAGTCGTTATCAGCCAGCATATCGGCGACCTGGAGACCGAGTCAGCTTATGAGGCATTTCGCTCAGTGATTGATGATCTCCAACGGTTGTATGATGTCCGCCCTGACGCCATTGCCTGCGATGCCCATCCGGATTATCTATCGACCAGATATGCTGGGGAGACCGGGTTACCGCTCGTATATGTGCAGCACCACCTGGCGCATGCATTGGCCTGCATGGCGGAGAACGAACTCGATGGCCCGGTGGTTTGCGTTTCCTGGGACGGCACGGGTTACGGTCTGGACGGCACGAGCTGGGGCGGTGAGTTCATGCTCGTGGAGGATGGGCAGGTGACCCGTGTAGCCCATTTCCGCTCCTTCCCCCTGCCGGGCGGAGATAAAGCAATAAAAGAACCACGGCGCTCGGCACTGGGCATATTGTACAGACTTTACGGCGATCGGGTTTTCCAGCGCGATGATCTTGCCCCTCTCAAGTCATTCACATCGCAGGAACTGACAATACTGCGCAGCATGCTTGCACGGAACATCAACTGCCCGTCGACGACCAGCGTGGGACGTCTCTACGATGCTGCGGCGGCCATCTCAGACCTATGTCTGCAGATACGTTTTGAAGGTCAGGCGGCAATGGCACTGGAATTCGCGCTCAGCGGCATCGAGACCGATGAAGCATACTCGTTCGATCTGGATGTTTCATCGTCGCCCGGTTTATTGAAGTGGGAGCGGGTGTTTGAAGCGCTGATTCAGGATGCAGCACGGGGCGTGCCTGCAGGAAAAATCTCGGCAAAATTTCATAACGGGCTTGTGGAAGCGATCGTCGCCGTCGCCGGACTGGCGAGCATTGAACGCGTGGTTCTTACAGGAGGGTGTTTTCAAAATAAATACCTGACGGAACGCGCTGTGACTTGCCTGCGGACGTCGGGATTCCGGCCATACTGGCACCAGCGTGTGCCCCCGAACGACGGAGGGATTGCTCTGGGTCAACTGGTTGCCGCATCTCAAAGAAGGACATGGATCAATGTGTCTGGCTATACCGGGTAAAATATTGGGTATTTTCGGTGACGATCCTCTTTCCCGCATGGGGGAAGTAAGCTTTGCCGGAGTGAAGAAGGAGGTCAGCCTGGCCTTTGTTCCCGAGGCAAAGACAGGCGACTATGTGATCGTCCATGTGGGTTTTGCCATCAGCATCCTCGATGAAGAGGCGGCCATTGAATCTCTGAATTACTACCGGCAGTTGGATGAAATGGTAGAGGATAGTACCTTAGGATGAGGTATATTGACGAATATCGTGACGCCCACATCGTCAAACGGATCGCCGATGAGTTGAGCGTCATTATGACCCATCCCTGGACGATCATGGAGGTCTGCGGGGGGCAGACCCATGCCATTGTGAAGTTCGGCATTGATGAACTCTTGCCTCCCGGCCTCACGCTGATTCACGGACCGGGCTGCCCCGTCTGCGTTACACCAGTGGAGATGCTTGACAAGGCCACTATCATTGCCGCGCGAAGCGATGTGATTTTTTGTTCCTTTGGCGATATGCTGCGGGTGCCAGGTACGGCGCGCGATCTGCTTACCGTGAAGGCAAAGGGAGGCGACGTCCGCACGGTCTATTCCCCCCTCGACGCCCTGATGCTGGCGCGGAATAACCCGGAGCGGGAGGTCGTTTTCTTCGCCGTCGGTTTCGAAACCACGGCGCCCGCAAATGCCATGGCCGTTTACCAGGCGCACCGATTGGGGCTGCGCAATTTCTCCATGCTTGTAGCCCATGTGTTGGTGCCGCCGGCGCTAAACGCGCTCCTCTCCTCGCAGAACCGGCGCATCCAGGGCTTCCTTGCCGCCGGTCATGTCTGTACTGTGATGGGTTATACAGAGTATGAACCCATTGCCCAGCGTTACGGGGTGCCCATCGTAGTGACCGGTTTTGAACCTGTGGATATCATGCAGGGCATCTCCATGTGTGTGAAGCAGCTTGAAGGCGGCAGGGCGGAGGTGGAAAACCAGTACACCAGATCGGTTCGCCGCCAGGGAAATATCCAGGCCCAGAAACTTATCCGCGATGTCTTTGCCATAACAGCACAGAAATGGCGGGGCATAGGGGAAATTCCGCAAAGCGGACTTTGTCTGCGCGAACCCTATGTTGCCTATGACGCCGGGCTGCGTTTCGGCCTCGCCGGTTACAGCGCGGAAGAATCCACCGATTGCCGGAGCGGACTCATACTTAGAGGAGAAATAAGACCTTCCGAATGTCCAGCCTTTGGCGCCCACTGCACTCCGGAACAACCGCTGGGGGCGCCGATGGTCTCGTCGGAGGGCGCCTGCGCGGCCTATTACCGTTACAGGCGGTTTCAATACGAAAAGGGGGAAGCGAAAGAATCAAAATGATGGATAATGCTAAAGACTTTACCATGGTCTGCCCTGCATCCGCTTCCGACTACGGGCTGGTTCTTCTGGCTCATGGGGGCGGCGGGACATTGATGCACCGGCTGCTCGACCAGGTGTTTTATCCGGCTTTTGCCAACGAGATGCTGGAGCAGAGA
>Ga0233425_10008304_pt1 | contig 13904 bp, 10 predicted proteins | sample Watercolumn_Towu_2_FD_181712 | JGI IMG/M metagenome (GOLD analysis project Ga0233425, IMG submission 181712) | Freshwater microbial communities from Lake Towuti, South Sulawesi, Indonesia - Watercolumn_Towuti2014_140_MG | ecosystem: Environmental > Aquatic > Freshwater > Lake | place...
TGGCGGCGATCTGGTGGGATTCTGGCGGACAACCCGGGACGTGGTAATCCACCTCCACCACCTGGTCCAGGGTGCGCACCACGGCTTGCAGGGGCGGCAGGGTCAGGGTGCCTTCCGGCACCTGGCTGACGGTCTGGGGCCGCACACCTTCCGGGTTGGGGGTGCTGGGCGTGGCATAGGCCCGCTCGAAGATCTGTTCGCGCGGGCTCAGGTTGGCCAGACCCGGAATGCAGCCCTCGTTGGCGCAGGAGCCGAAGGCCACCAGAATCTTCGACTTCTTCCGCAACAGCCTGGCCAGGTGCTCGTTCTCGTCGGTGCGGATGCTGCCGTTGAACAGGGTGACCAGGATGGACTCGTCCGCCATGGCCTCCACGTCCTTGTACTTCGCGTCCATGGCCGCGGGCCAGAAGGCCACGTCGAAGTTGGCATCCAGGTCCAGCACCTTCTCGTCGATGTTGAGCACCGCGATCTCGCAACCACCGCAGGAAGCGGCCCAGTACATGGCGAATTTGGGTTTGCTCATGGGGTGTCCTTGTCATGCCTTGTCTGGGATGGGGAGGAGGAATGAATCCCCCCTGTCCCCCCTTTGGAAAAGGGGGGCTGGGGGGGATTCCGGTGGAGCTTCACGCCGCCACCTCGCTCAATTTGGGAATTTCGGCGGGCGCCGTGGCCACCGGCACCGGCCGCGCCGGCCAGTTGAGGGGCCCCAGTTGCCTCACCTCGTCCACCATGGCGGCGATCTCCGCGGCGAACAAGGCGCCCTCGGCGGCACTGGCCCAGGTCAGGCGCACCCGCGCAGGTTCGATGCCGAACTGGGCCAGGGTCTTCTGCAACAGACGATGCCGCCGCAGGGCCTTGTAGTTCTGCTCCAGGTAATGGCACTCGCCCGGATGGCAGCCGGCGATGAGCACGCCGTCGGCGCCCTCGGACAGGGCCTTGAGCACGAAGGTGGGATCGATGCGGCCGCTGCACATGACCCGGATCAGGCGCACGTTGGGCGGGTACTTGATGCGCGCCGTGCCGGCCAGGTCGGCGGCGCGGTAGCTGCACCAGTTGCAGGTGAAGCCGATGATGACGGGCTCGAAGGGGGTTTGCGTGGATGCCGTGCTCATACGACCTCCGGTTCGCGGCTGAAATCGCGCAACAGGCCCTCGATCTGGGCAAACAACTGCTCGTTGCTGAAGCCGGTGCCCTGGATGGCGCCGGCCGGGCAGGCCGCCACGCAGGTGCCGCAGCCCTGGCAGAGGGCGGCGTTGATCTCGCTGACCTTGCGCTCCGCGATGAAGGAGATGGCATTGAACGGGCACAGGCCGTTGCAGATGCGGCAGCCGGAACACTGTTCCTCCAGCACGCTGGCGCGCACCGGCTCCAGGGCCAGCTCGCCCTGGCGGATGTAGTTCAGCACCCGCGCCGCCGCCGCCGAGCCCTGGGAGACGCTGGCCGGGATGTCCTTGGGGCCGCCGGCGCAGCCGGCGACGAAGACACCCTCGGTCATGGTGGCGATGGGGTCCATCTTGGCGTGCTTCTCGATGAACCAGCCGTTGCTGGAGCAGGCAATGCCGAAGGTCTTGCCCACTTCCGAACTGTCCCGGCGCGGTTCCAGACCCGAGGCCAGCACCACCATGTCCACCGGGATGCGCCGTTGCATGCCCGCCAAGGTATCTTCCACCTGGATGTAAAGCGTGCCGGCGCCGTTGCGGCTGGCCTCGGCGGGGTCGAGCGGGATGTCCGTCACCTCCGCCACCTTGCCGCGGACGAAGTGCACGCCGTCATCCAGGATGCGCTGGTAAAACTCGTCGTATTCCTTGCCGGGCGTGCGGATGTCGATATAGAAGTTGTAGACCTCGGCCCCGGTGCGCTCCTTCACCAGGTGCGCCGTCTTCAGGCTCTGCATGCAACAGATGGCGGAGCAGTGGCGGTTGTAATTGCGGTCGCGGCTGCCGACGCAGTGGACGATACCGACGCGCCTGGGCGCGGTCTGCCCGTCGCGCAGCACGACCTTGCCGCCGGTGGGGCCGGCGGCATTGCACATGCGCTCCAGTTCCAGGTTGGTGAAGACGTTGGGAAGCCGGCCATAGCCGTACTGGGGGATGCGCCGGGCGTCGAACAGGTCCCAGCCCGTGGCCAAGACAATGTTGCCGACGCGCAGGGTCACCCGCTCCTCCGTCTGGTCGAACTTGATGGCGTTGGGCACCGTCGGGCAGAACTTCTCGCACGCCTTGCAGCCGCCCTTGCCGCCCACGTAGTAGGTGCAGGTCTCCGTATCCAGCACCGGCAGGTTGGGCACCGCCTGGGCGAAGGGCCAGTAGATGGCCTTGCGGTAGCCGATGCCGGCCTCGAACTTGTCGTCCACCACCATGATGGGGCATTTCTCGACGCAGATGCCGCAACCGGTGCAGATGTCCTCGTCGACGTAGCGCGGCTTCTTCTTCACCGTCACCGTGTAATTGCCCACGTAGCCTTCCACCTTCTCCACCTCGCTCCAGGTGAACAGGTGGATCTTGGGATGCGAACCGGCCGCCGCCATCTTGGGGGTGAGGATGCAGGCGGCGCAGTCCAGGGTGGGGAAGGTCTTGTCGAACTGGGCCATGTGGCCACCCAGGGAGGCTTCCCGCTCGACCAGGAAAACGTCATAGCCGGCTTCCGCCACTTCCAGGGCTGCCTGGATGCCGGCGATGCCACCGCCCACCACCAGGGTCTGGGCGTCGATGGGCACCCGGATGGCCTCCAGGGGATCGTTCTTCAGGACCCGCTCCACCGTGCCGCTGACGATGGCCTTGGCCTTGGCCGTGGCGGCCGTCTTGTCGGTATGCACCCAGGCGACTTGCTCGCGGATCGAAGCCAACTCGGAAAGGTAGGGGTTCACACCGGAACGCTCGCACACGCCCCGGAAGGTCTTCTCGTGCAGGTGGGGAGAGCAGGCGGCCACCACCACGCGGGTCAATTGCTGCGCGTGGATGTCCTGCTCGATGAGCTCCTGGCCAGCCACGGAACACATGAAAGTGTAGTCCCGCGCCAGCACCACGCCGCGGTCCTTCAGCGCCTCGGTGGCGAATTTGGCCACGGACTCCACGTCGACGACCCCGGCGATGTTGGTGCCGCAATGACAAACGTAGACGCCGATGCGTTCCTGGGTTTCGGGTTTGCTGTCAGATGCCATATCGAACCTCGTTCATACCGCCACAGGCACTCCCCCCTTTGAAAAAGGGGGGTTGGGGGGGATTTAGCGCGGGCAGGGCATGGAACGTCGGCTGATGAATCCCCCCTGCCCCCCTTTTCCAAAGGGGGGTAATGGTGGCGGATGAAATCGGCGTCCTCATGGCTCACTCCATTCCCGGCATGGGCAGGGCGTCGCCCGGCTTGGGCCGGCGCTTGCGCTTGGTCTCGGCCACCTTGGGCGCCTCGGACTGGATCTTGGCCAGGGCCGGGGCGGCGGCGACGAATTCCTTGCCGATGCCCAGATCCTTGGCCTGCTTGCCGAAGGCCAGACCCATCAACTGGGTGAAATACAGCACCGGCACCCGGTAGTCGGTGTGGAAGTGCTTGTTCATCTCCACCTGGTAGGCATCCAGATTCAACTGGCACATGGGGCACAGGGTCGCCACCAGGTCGGCGCCGGCTTCCTGGGCACCGTGGATGAGGCGCCGGATCAGGCCGAAGGCCACCTCGGGGCCGATCACCGTCATGTGGCCGCCGCAGCACTGGGTCTTCAGTGCCCAATCCACCGGCTCGGCACCCAGGGCGGCGAGGAGCTTGTCCATTGAGGTGGGATGCTCGTGGTTGTCCCAGCGACCGTCGTAATCCGGGCGCACCACCTGGCAGCCGTAATAGGCGGCCACCTTCAGGCCATGCAGGGGCTTCACCACCCTGGACTTCACCGCCTCGTAGCCGATGTCGTGGCAGACCAGGTCCAGCAGATGGCGCACCTTCATCGAACCTGGCTGGTATTCCAAGCCGCCGGCAGCCAGGGCCTCGTTGACCGTGGCCTTCAGGCGGGCATCCTCGCGCATCTGGGTGTCGGTCTTGGCCAGGTTGAGATAACAGGCGCTGCACCCGGCGGTGAGCAGGTCGGTATCCCGCGCCTGGTCCCGGGCCAGGGCCAGGTTGCGGCCCACCAGGGAATGGGCGGCGATGCGGTGCACCGACATGTATTCGGTGGCGCCGCAGCAGTTCCAGTCCTCGATCTCCTGGAGTTCCAGATCGATGTCCTCCCTGATCGCCAGCAGGGAATCGAGGTAGGGCCGGGCGTTCTTCTGCATGGAACAGCCGGGATAGAAAAGCGCTTTCATTGCAGCCCCCCTTCCAGAGCCTTGGCCTTCTCCAGAATGGCCGTGAGCTGGGCCATGCCATCGATGCGGTGGGGCGTCAGGTCCATGCGGCCGCGCTTGAGCATGCCCAGGCCCATGGGCGCCATACCGGCCAGGCTCAGGGGATGGTGGCGCAGGTTGAAGCGGGTGGCGATGCCCAGTTCGAAGCTGCGGCCGTATTTCTCCACGTAGTCCACAAAGGTCTCGGAGAAATCCGGCAGGGCCGCGTCGTGGAACAACCCGGCCCGGATGGCCATGGACTTCAGCGTGTACATCACGTCGGTGATGTGCACCTCCTGGGGACAGCGCACCGTGCAGTAGTAGCAGGACACACAGTACCAGGGCGCATTGCTGCGCAGCACCGCGTCGCGCTCACCGGCGCGGATCAGGGCGAACAGCCGGCGCGGCGTGTGCGCCATCTCCGGCCCGGACGGACAGGAGCCGCCGCAGGAACCGCACTGGATGCAATGGTCGAGCCGGTTGTCACCCGGCGTGGAAGCCATGACCTCGCCGAGAAAGCCGCTTCGGCTTGGGATGGAACTGCTGGCGTGTGCCGCACTCACGATCAACTCCCCCAAGTAGAGGATTACGCGGCCGCCGGACAAATCGCGGCAGCGTCGGAAGTCGTGATGACCGGCGGCAGGAAGGTATAACTGGACGTTAGTATCTGCTTATATTCTTGTCAAAGCCCGAAGTCCCGGGTTAGTTCAATAGTGAGTATTGCCCAAGAAAAAAGGCGGCCGCCCTCGCGGGTCGGCCGCCCTGGAGAACCGGGGTCGAGACTCAGTCGAAGGCCGGCACGGACGCCGGGGCGACCACTGCGGCGGGGGTTTCGCCGTACATCATGTTCGGCAGCCAGAGGGAGATCTCCGGCACGTAGGTGATGAGGATGAGGTAGCCCAGCATCACCACCAGCCAGGGCGCCGCCGCGATGGACACCTCCGTGAGCCCCATCTTGGCCAGGTGGCTGGCCACGAACAGGTTCAGCCCCACTGGCGGGTGCAGCATGCCGATCTCCATGTTGATGGTCATGACCACCCCCAGGTGGATGGGATCGATGCCCATGGTCTTGGCGATGGGCACCAGCAGGGGCGCCAGGATCAGGATGATGGAACTGGGCTCCATGAACTGGCCGGCGGCAATCAACGCCAGGTTCACCACCACCAGGAACATCCAGGGCTCCAGCTTCTGGGCGATCACCCACTCGGACAAGGCCTGGGGAATCTGCTCCGAGGTCATCAGGAAAGAGAACAGGATGGCGTTGGTGATGATGTAGAGCAGCATGGCCGAGGTGTTGGCCGCATGCAGCAGCACCTTGGGCACGTCGCGCAGCTTGAGGGTGCGGTAGATGAAGGTGGCGCAGACGAAGGCGTATACCGCCGACACCGCCGCCGCTTCCGTGGGGGTAAAGATGCCACCATAGATGCCGCCCATGACGATGACGATGATCAGCAGGCCCCAGAAGGCCTCCAGGAAGGTCTTCCATATTTCCCTCAAAGTCGCCCTGGGCAGGGTCGGGTAGCCCCTCTTCTTGGCGATGAAAAAGGTGATGAACATGAGCAGGAAGGCCAGCAGGAAGCCCGGCACCACCCCTGCCATGAACAGCTTGCCGGCGGATTCCGAGGTGGAGACCGCGTAGATGATCATGACGATGGAAGGCGGAATGAGAATACCCAGGGAGCCCGCCGTGGCCACCACGCCGACGCCGAAGCGCTTGGGGTAGCCCTGCGCCACCATGGCCGGCAGCATGACCGAGCCGATGGCCATCACCGTGGCCGGACTGGAGCCGGAGATGGTGGCGAAGAAGGCGCAGGCCAGGATGGCCGACATGGCCAGGCCGCCGGGCATCCAGCCCACCAGGCTGGTGGCGAAAGCGATGATGCGCTTGGCCACGCCGCCGTCGGTGAGGAAGGCGCCGGCCAGCACGAAGAACGGCACCGCCATGATGGCGAAGCTCTCCAGGCCGGTGAACAGGCGCTGGGAAATGATGTTCACCGTGGTCATGTCGAAGGACGAGAAGACCAGCATGAACGACAGCACGGTCATGCCCAGGGCGATGGAGATGGGCGTGCCGGTGAGCAGCAGCACCACCAGGATGGAGATGATGATGGCGGCGGTCATTCGTCTTTCTCCAGTTTGCCGCCCACGAATTCCTTCTCGACGGTGTGGGTGTGCACCGTGCCGGAGCGGTGATACAGCATCAGGGCCTGGATGAAGCGGTAGCACATCAGGCTCGAGCCGAGGGGGATGGCCAGATAAATGATCCACATGGGCCATTCCAGGTCCGGGGCCACCTGGCCGGTGCCGTAGATGAAGACCACCCAGCGGGCGCCGAAGAAGGCGATGACGCCGGTGAAGATGATGCCCAACCACATGGCGGTGACGATCAGGAATTTCTTCATGCCCGGGCCGGAGTAGTTGACCAGCACGTCGACGCCGATGTGGATGCCGGTGCGCACGCCGTAGGCGGCGCCGAACTTGGCCATCCAGATGAACAGGTAGATGGTGAGTTCCGTGGCCCAGGGGAAACCGGTTCCCATCAGATAGCGCATCGCCACGGAAACGAAGGTCACCAGGGTGGCGGCCGCCATGAAGCTCAGGATGAGCCACTCCTCGAGGCGATCGAGTATGCGGTGGAACATGGTGCTTCCCCTGTCTGGGTGGGAAACACGCCCCGGCACAGGGCGGGGCGGACTATGGACCTAGTCTGGCTTACTTCTTCTCGGGCTTGGCGGCGGCCTTCGCCTTGGCCGGGCCGGGCTTGTCCTTGGCGGCGGGGGCGGCGGCCTGGGCGGCCTTCTCCTTCTCCACTTGGGCGGCGACGTTGTAGGCCGCGAGGATCATGTCGCGACCGATCTTCTCCTCGAACTCCTTGTGCACCGGCAGCAGGGCCTGTTGCCAGACCACACGGTCCTTGTAGGGCAGGGTGTAGATCTGGGTGGTGCCGGCGGCCTTCACCTTGGCCAGAGCCTCGTCGTTCTCCTCCTGGGCGATCTTGCGCTCGAACACCGTGGTGTCCTGCATGGCCTTCTCCAGGGTGGCCCGGACGTCGGCGGGCAAGCCGTCCCAGAAGCCCTTGTTGACGATGACCGCGTAGCCCAGGTAGCCATGGTCGGACAGGGTCAGGTGCTTCTGCACCTCGTGCATCTTCTGGGTGTAGAGGTTGGACATGGGGTTCTCGGTGCCGTCCACCACGCCCTGTTGCAGCGCCGAGTAGACTTCGGAGAACGCCATCACCTGCGGATTGGCGCCCAGGGCCTTCATCTGGGCCTCCAGTACCTTGGAGGACTGGATGCGCATCTTCAGGCCCTTGAAGTCCTCCACCGTCTTCATGGGCTTGTTGGCGCTCATTTGCTTGAAGCCGTTGTCCCAGAAGGCCAGCCCCTTGATGCCCTTGGCTTCCAGCAGGTTGAACAGCTTGGCGCCGATGTCGCCGTCCATCACCCGGTACAGGGTTTCCTTGTTGGGGAAGATGTAGGGCAGGTCGAACAGTTCGAAGGAGCGCACGCCCAGGGGGCCGAACTTGGCCAGGGAAGGCGCCAGCATCTGCACGGCGCCCAGTTGCAGGGCCTCCATTTCCTCCCGGTCCTTGTAGAGCTGGCTGTTGGGATAGACCTCGACCTTGACGCGGCCCTTGGTGCGCTCCTCGGCCAGCTTCTTGAAGTGATCGGCGGCGCGGCCCTTCGGCGTGTCCGGCGCCACCACGTGGGAGAACTTGATGACGATGGGCTCGGCGGCCTGGACAGTGAAGGCGGCGAGGCCCAGGGCCAACGCCAGTAGCGAAGAACGCAGACGCATGTGATTCCCCTCTTCTGAAACCGGTCGGAAAGGTTGGGGAGGCCGGCTCTCAAGCCGCCTGCGGCGGATTAGCGGCCCCTTGTGAAGGATGCTAGAGCGCCCGGCGTGCGATGGCAAGATGCATTCAGGCGTTTGCTTGAGCGCCGCGCAGACTGAGCACCGGCCAGCCCCGGGCTTCGGCGTGAGCCCTGAGGACGGGGTCGGGATCCACCGCCATGGGATGATGCACCCGGGCCATCAGTGGCAGGTCGTTCAGCGAGTCGCTGTAGAACCAGCTTTCCGTCACGTCGGCCCACGACTTGCCCTGCTGCGCCAGCCACTGCTCCAGGCGGGCGACCTTGCCCTCCTTGAAGGAGGGCATGCCGACGGGGCGGCCGGTGAACTCGCCCGCCACTTGCTCGGGTTCGGTGGCGATGAGGTGCGGCACACCCAGATGAGCGGCAATGGGCGCGGTGACGAAACTATTGGTGGCGGTAATGATCACTTGCGTATGGCCGGTGTGGCACCGCAGCAGTTCCGGCGTACCGGCGGCGATGATGGGAATGATCTTGCGCGCCATGAAATCCCGGTGCCAGGCGTCGAGTTGGGCGCGGGGATGACGGGACAGGGGCTTGAGCTGGAAGTCCAGGAACGCGTGGATGTCCAGGGTGCCGGCCTTGTATTGGTCGTAGAAGTGCTGATTGCGCGCCTCGTAGACTTCCCGGTCGAGCACGCCCCGCTCGATCAGATACTGGGCCCATTCGAAATCGGAATCGCCGGCGAGCAGGGTGTTGTCCAGATCGAAAAGGGCGAGGCGCATGACAGGGTCCGGGAACGTTATCCAATAGAATCGGCAGGATTTTATCCGAGACAAAGCATGAACCTGGTTTCCGCCAACATTCCCGCCACCTGGCTCTGGATCCTCTGGGTGCTGGCGGCGCTGCTCGCCGGCCTGATCCTGCGCCGGGCGGGCTGGGGTATGCTGCGGGACGCGGCCAACCTGAACGTGTTTCTGGCCGCTACCGTGATCGTGCTCGGGCTGTGGCTGATCAAGACCGGGATCAAGCCCGGCCTCAACTTCCACCTGCTGGGCGCCACCGCCCTGACCCTGATGTTCCGCCCCCTGTTCGCCCTGCTGGCCATCGCCCTCATCACCGCCGCCCTCAGCCTCTGGCACGGGGAATACGCCGCCTTCGCCGCCAACTGGCTGATCATGGGGGCGGTACCGGTGGGGGTGTCCTGGGCGCTGTACCGGGTCATCGACGGCAAGCTGCCCAATCATTTTTTCGTCTACGTCTTCCTCAACGCCTTCTTCGGCGCCGCACTGGCCATCACCGCGGTGGGTCTGGCCTCCACCGGCTTCGCCGCCCTGGCAGGTGCCTACCCCCTGGCCTACCTGCTGGAGGAATACCTGCCCTATTACCTGCTCATGGCCTGGAGCGAGGCCTTCGCCACCGGCATGCTGGTCACCCTCATGGTGGTCTACAGGCCCGCCTGGGTCGCCACCTTCGACGACCGCCGCTATCTGCTGGGCAAGTAGGCCGGGCTCGCCTGCCCGGCCTGGATCGGTTCGTAGACGAAGAACAGCCGGGCACGCTGCAGCAGGTTGGAGCCCGGCGCGGTGCGTTCCGGTGTCGGCTCCAGCACCGCCTCGACCAGGCGCACCCTCGATGCCGGGTTGCCCGCCGCCGGACCGCTCCCGACTCCGGGCGGAAAAATCCAGGTCGCGGTGACCGTCTTGCCCGCCTCCCCCCGCAGACTGGCCACCGGTGCAGCGGGTTTGGGCGTGGCACAGGTGGCGGCCAGGCGCTCCAGGGGAGCCCGAGCGCCACGATTGAGCCCGCTCAACGCTGCACCGAGGCTTGCCGCGTCGCCGCACGCCTCCCATACCACCAGACGCGCCGACACGCCGGCCTCGCCCTCAGGCAGGGTCAGGCGCAGGGTCCAGGACGACGCATCGCCCAGTTCGGCCGGCGCCTCCACCACCAGGCGCCCCTGGGTGGCCCAGGGCAGCCGCGTCACCCGACCTTCCTGGGTCTTCCACTCGAACCCCTCCAGGAACCACGCGACGCTGGCTTCGCCATAGTCGAGACCGTAGCCGGTGAGCATACCGTCCCGGCCCAGGTGTTCGGCGTCCGCCATCACCACGGCTTCCAGGGCCTCGCCGGAAAGCATGAAACGGTAGGTGCGGGCGCGCCGCCACGCCGGCTGCGCCGCAGGGAGCGGACCGGCCGCGGCCCGGGTTTCAGGCAATGGCGCGCCAAAGCGGATGACGCTCAGCATTTCCATGACGGGGGGCGGCAGGGTGGCCTGGCTCCCCGGCACGAACACCAGCAGGCTGTAGGCGCGCCCCTCGAACACGGTGGACAGCTGGAATACCCCCATGGCGTTCTCGCTGGACGGCCGCCGCAGGTAATGCCACTTGACGCCGCCGGCCTCCAGCCAGTCGATGCGCACCGCCTTGCCGTAGGCGGCGCGCCAGAAGCGGGCGAGTTTGTCATGGTAGGCGTCGGCATCGCCCTTGATGACCGGTGCCCGGCGCAGCAGCAGGACCTGGCTGACATTCGCCGCGTCGACGTGGTCCAGGATGAAAACCTCGTCCGCCCGCTCCTGTTCGGCCGGGCCCCGCCGCCAGGCGGCGTCGTGCTCGACACGCATGGCCTCGATGTCCAGGGACCCCGCCCACCCCTGTCCGGCCAGACACCCCAGGGCCGCCCACACCAGGCCACGCCACCACCGTTGCCTCAGAATCATGCTAAAACCGCCTCATGTTTCCCACCCCCACCACGATACCCGAGCTCGGCTTTCCCGAGCACCTGCCCGTCTGTGCCCGCCGCGAGGACATCGCCGCCGCCCTCAGCGCCCATCAGGTGGTCATCGTCTGCGGCGAGACCGGTTCCGGCAAGACCACCCAGTTGCCCAAGATCGCCTTGAGCGCCGGACGCGGCGTGAAAGGCCGCGTAGGCATGACCCAGCCCCGCCGCATCGCCGCCAAGAGCGTCGCCGCCCGCATCGCCGAGGAGACGAAATCCCGCCTGGGCGGCCTGGTGGGCTGGCAGGTGCGCTTTACCGACCAGGTGGGGCCGGAATCCCGCATCAAGGTGATGACCGACGGCATCCTGCTGGCGGAAACCCAGTCCGATCCGGAATTCCGCGGCTATGACACCCTGATCCTGGACGAGGCCCACGAGCGCAGCCTGAACATCGATTTCCTGCTGGGCTACCTCAAGACCCTGCTGCCCCGGCGGCCGGATTTGAAGCTGGTCATCTCTTCCGCGACCCTGGAGGCGGACCGGTTTTCCGCCTATTTCGGCGGCGCGCCGGTGGTGGAGGTGTCGGGGCGGACGTATCCGGTGGAGATCAGGTATCGGCCGGTCGAAAGCGCTTCGACTCCCGCGAAATCCCCCCCAGCCCCCCTTTACAAAACGGGGGAGCAATCCCCCTCGGATCAAGCGTCCCCCCCTTTGCAAAAGGGGGGGCAGGGGGGATTTGCCAACCCCAGAAATAAGGAGCAAATCCAGGAAGAACCCGACCTGGACCAGCCCCTGCTCGACGCCGTGGACGAACTGGCCCGCGAAGGCCCGGGCGACATCCTGGTGTTCCTGCCCGGCGAGCGGGAGATCCGCGAGGCCCAGGAGGCCCTGCGCAAACACCATCCGCCCCAAACCGAGATCCTGCCCCTGTTCGCCCGCCTGTCCGTCGGCGAGCAGGAAAAGGTGTTCCGGCCCCACGGCGGCCGCCGCATCGTGCTGGCCACCAACGTGGCGGAAACCTCGCTGACCGTGCCCGGCATCCGCTACGTGGTGGACGCCGGTCTGGCCCGGGTGAAGCGCTATTCCCTGCGCAACAAGATCGAACAGCTCAAGATCGAGAAGGTGGCCCAGGCCGCCGCGAACCAGCGCGCCGGCCGCTGCGGCCGGGTCGCCGCCGGGGTGTGCATCCGCCTCTACGACGAGCAGGATTTCCTCACCCGGCCGAGGTACACCACGCCGGAGCTGCTGCGCTCGTCCCTGGCCGGCGTCATCCTGCGCATGAAGTCCCTGCGCCTGCCGGAGATCGAGGCCTTCCCTTTCCTGGACGCGCCGGAGTCCAAGCGGGTGCGGGACGGCCGGCAACTGCTGACGGAACTCGGCGCCCTGGACGAGGCCGGTCACCTGACCCAGATCGGCAGACAGCTCGCCCACCTGCCCGTGGACCCGCGCATCGGCCGCATGCTCATCGCCGCCCGGGATAAGGCCTGTCTGCCCGAGATGCTGGTCATCGCCGCCTCTCTCTCGGTGCAGGACCCGCGCGACCGGCCCCTGGAACGTCAGGAGGCCGCCGACCAGAAGCACAAGCGCTTCGCCGACGAGAACTCCGACTTCGTCACCCTGCTCAACCTGTGGCGCCACGTCGATCAACTCAACATCCACCGCAAATCCCAGCGCAAGTTTCGGGAAGCCCTGCTGGCGGATTTCCTCTCCCCCAACCGGGTGCGGGAATGGCGGGATGTTTATGGGCAGTTGACCACCCAGGTGAAGGAACTGGGTTGGAAAACCAGCAGTCAGTCGGCAGTCGCCGGTTTTCAGCAAAACCCCGGCGCGCCGCAGGCGCACGAGGCAGCCACTGATAACTGCCAACTGAAGACTGCCTACTCTTCTTTGCACCAGGCCCTTTTGCCCGGCCTGCTGGGCAACCTGGGCATGCTCACCGAGGAAGGCGTCTACCTGGGCGCACGGGATATGAAGTTCGCGCTTTTCCCCGGCTCCGGGGTGAAGAAGAAGCCAAAATGGGTCATGGCCGCCGAGATCGTCGAGACGCGCCGTGTATACGCCCGCACCATGGCGAAGATCGAGCCGGAATGGATCGAGCACGCCGCGCGGCACCTGCTCAAGGTGAGTTACAGCGATCCCCATTGGGCGAAGAGGCCCGCCCACGTGGCCGCGTCCATGCGCGCCACCCTCTACGGCCTGCCGGTGGTGAACGGGCGCAAGGTCCACTACGGCCCCATCGACCCGGTGAAGTCCCGCGAACTGTTCATCCGCGGCGCCCTGGTGGAAGGCGAATATGAATGCCGCGCGCCCTTCTTCCTGCACAACCGCAAGCTGCTGGAGGAGATCGACGATCTGGCCCACCGCTCACGCAACGCCCGCGTCGCGGTGGACGGGGAGACCCTCTACCGCTGGTTCGACGACCGTATTCCCGAGGACATCCACAACGGTGCCGCCTTCGAGAAATGGCGCCGGGAAGTGGAGGCGAAATCGCCGCGCCTGCTGCACCTGGCGCGGGAGGATCTGCTGAAACAGCGCGGCGCCGATGCCGTCGACTTCCCGCCGGAGTTGGGCCTGGGCGGGGTGCGCTTCCCCCTGGCCTATCGTTTCGATCCCGGTGCCGGGGACGACGGCGTCACCCTGCTGTTACCCCTGGCCGCCCTCAACCAGATTCCCCTCACCCCCTGCGAATGGCTGGTGCCCGGCCTGCTGGAGGAGAAGATCACCGCGCTCATCAAGGGCCTGCCCCAATCCCTGCGCCGCGCCTTCGTGCCGGTGCCGGAATATGCCCGGGCAGCGGCGGCGGCCTTGGGGAATGAGGGATGGGGAATGAGGAATGGGAAACGCGAAGCCCCCCCCATCCCCCATCCCTCATCCCCCATTCCGCCCCTCACCGATGCCCTGGCCGACTTCCTCACCCGAACCACCGGCCAGGCCATCCCCCGCGACGCCTGGCGGCCGGAGGCCCTGCCGCCCCACCTGGCGATGAATTTCCGGGTGCTGGACCCGAGCAACCATGCGCTTGCCGAAGGCCGCGATCTCGCCGCCCTGCGCCGGCAGTTGGGCGGCC
>Ga0233425_10008305_pt1 | contig 13903 bp, 22 predicted proteins | sample Watercolumn_Towu_2_FD_181712 | JGI IMG/M metagenome (GOLD analysis project Ga0233425, IMG submission 181712) | Freshwater microbial communities from Lake Towuti, South Sulawesi, Indonesia - Watercolumn_Towuti2014_140_MG | ecosystem: Environmental > Aquatic > Freshwater > Lake | place...
GCTCCGCTGGGCTAAACTTTGCGGGCTGTAATCTCCGCCCGCCACGCCGCACATTCTGCGCGTCGTGACGGGCTGGGCTGGACTTTTGGGCCTACTGCCCCTCATGCGCCGCCGCTGGGGCGGCTACTTTGGTTAGCCTGCCACCGTGAGCCCACGCTTGGGCGTGGTCTCACTGCCGTCCCGCTGGGGCGGGACTGACGCCCCGACGACGTTTGTCGGAGCAGTTTACCACAGTGCATCGCCTCAGACAGCTCCAACGAGAGACATGCTACTCCTCATTCTGGTTAAAGAACTATTCTATTTTCCTTTGCGTTTATTTTGCTTTTTTACCCTTCGTTCCACAGCCGCATATCTCTCTTGGAGCTTTTTTCACGCCCCGATCTGGACATCGTGGCGCGTAAGGAAAACTAACTCATTTGTTTTCTTTTTTCATCCCCACACTTGAGGGAAAACGTGGTTTTCCCTCTCATCTTTCAGATACTCCCTTTCCTTAAAAACCTTAAAACTGCTCCTTGTTCATTATAAGACCTCCCATAGGCGGTGTCAATAGGCATTTTCCTGATCTTCTTTTTGTGCTACTATAGAAGCCAAATGAAACCAAAACCAATTCAATTAAAATTATCTGCAAGGATAAGACAACTCCGCAAAGACTACGGCTATACCCAAGTGAAACTTGCTGAACTATCCGGCATTGAGTATAAGCATATCCAGTTACTTGAAGGAAAGAAGCCAGATAATGTCAAGATTACCACCCTTGAGAAACTTGCCAAAGCATTCGATATGAAGCTGTCCAAGTTTATTGATTTCGCATAACTTATTTTTTCTTCCTCGCGCTATTGTGCTCGCGTTGTTACGGTTTACTCTACTCCGCTTCGCGGTTCCCGACACCCCAGTGGCTCCGCGGTGGTCTAAAGACCTTTTCAAAATGCTTCATTTTTTTAGTAATCATTTTTAATTCTATCGTTTCGCCTTATTAGTCCCTGCGCCTCCAAAAACACTGCAAAGAAAAAAGAAGTTTCTACGCCGATGGTGATTTTTTAAGGAATGCATAGAAACATCTTTTCTCTTACGTTACGCCGAAAGACTTTGAACTAGCAAAAACAGAATTCAAAGACTTTCTTTTCAGCTTCGCTGAAATTCGCTCACTTACAGTATTTTTTGCGGCTCCATCCGACATTAAGGTACCGCTCCGCTCCATTCCGTACATAGATCTGTTTTTTTGTTTTCGCCCGACATGCAAGACTCAAAAAAAAATACGTTCGCCAATGCTTTGTACTTTTAACCCCGCTTACAAAACAGCAGGGACAAAAGTACAAGGCTCAAAACAGAACTATTTACACTACATTCCACTTCACTAATTATTTCCTTCTCCTTTTTTCTCTTTTTCTTTTCTCCTATTTCTTCTTTTTTCCCTCTGTTCCTGTCTCTTCTCCCTCTTATCACTTTTTTCCCGCACTAGGATTCCTCATTTTACAGCCTATTTTCATCTGTAAAGGAATTTCCGTTTATTATTTTAATTTTTCCGCTATGGGAAATGAAATGTTTAAGGAGAAAAAATTAAAAAAATAAGCCGTTCCTCCGTTGACAGCTGAAAATCCCCAAAAAATGCGAGCCACTGTTTTTAAAGGTTAGGTTATCTGTGTGTCCCGCATTTTTATGGGGCGGCTGGTCTCTACTATCGTAGGTGCGGGGGTTCCGCACTTTTGTTGTTCTCGTTTCATTACTTTTCAGGAGGTCGTATATGACTACTGATTTTGTTTTTCGCGGTTGGCTGGTTGTTTCTCGTTATCATTGTCATCTCTCTGCTTTTGCTCTTCGTCACATCAGATCCCAGTTATCTGATTTCTGGGCTGGCGGTGATGATTCATTGATCACCATTATTCAGTATTGGTCTTTTGTCGTTTTCGTTCCTATTTCTTTTCATTCACTTTTATTTACAGGAGGTTATTTATGATTATCAATTATTTTTCCACAGACTTTATCAGAGAAGAGGCTGTTTGTCCTCACTGTGATTCTGATCTTCTTTTTCGCTTTGAGGGTGGTGTGTTATTTGTCCTTTGTGTTCATTGTGATTATAGCCAGATTGATGTCCCTTTCTATCCACAGCGCAGACATTCTCAGCAGATTACTCATTCTCATCAGTCTTCTTTATCGCTTGTTTAAGTTTATCTATGGGTTTTGGCAGTTTCTCCCTTGAAAATCGCCAAAAGGAGGTTTTGTTATGGATACGTTAATTGATCTTAGTTTGGAATTCTCCGGTTACACCGGAAGTGAGAATTTCTATCGCCACTGGCTCGGCGGTATCTACACTGATGGCATTATGGCTGTTGCAGAGAAGTTTCAGGCATACTGGCTTATTGATGCTGTTTTCTCTTACAGAAGATCTGAAGAATTTCAGACATGGATCCTTGAAATAAAGAAAAGGCAGGGTATTCTTACCATGAAAGAGGATTCAGACAGAAAGCCCCTTGTAAAACAATTCATTCCGTATACCGATTTTCCGGAGGGCATTCTCAAGATGTACTTCGTAAATGGTGTTCTTCATCTTCCTTCGGAATACTAACCCTTCAACTCAGCTTGTTCGCCCTGTTTACGCAGGGCGAACAACCATCCTCCCTAATAGTCATTTTCACAAATATTTTGTAATTCTTTTTCTTTATGGCAGAAAATTATTCATCGGCGGATAATCTACATTGCTTTGTTCAGCTTTAATAATATTTTTCTTCGGTATATTATAAAACCCCAAGTAAAATAGCCATCCTATTGCCGGCAAACATAATATAACAGTCCAAAACGCTTTTTTCATTATTCTGTCGCTCTTGTTTTTAGCCCACATATAGTAAATCAGCAATAAACTTACTATCGCACTGAAAATCCACCCAACTTTATACATAATTTCTACGTTTATCATTTATTATCCCCAATAACATACAAAAATATTTACTACTCACTATACTTATCTTTCAGTTTAGAACTTTCCTCATCATAACGAGTATGATATGTTCCATCTCCATTTGGTTCATGAATCTTATATGGTTCTCTATTTTTATTCATTTTTATTCTGGCTTTAATAAACACATCCAGCTTCCCTTCTAAAAAACCCCCGTTATATTTAATTAGATCTTCTTTCGCTCTTTTCATGCTATTCTCTATAAATGGCTGATTATCCGCTAATCCATAGTTGTCTGTCTCACTATTCTTTTCAATTTCATCCGCCATACGCCAAAGAGTTACCGCATTCCAGTCCACATCTGGCCATTCTGTGCTTCCTTCCCCAAGTTTTAAAACAAAATGTTCGGGTGCGTCTTTAAAATGTGTGTTTGCGCTAAACTCTATGTATAAATCATCTTTGACATAAATAATATCCCAAAACCATTTTTCAGACGCAGCATTTTTTACCAATTTAAAACCATATTGTTTCAGAAAATCGTCAAAATACTTTAGCACCATTTCACTGAAATAAATTAAAGATTCCTTAAGCATAATATTCCTCACAATATTACATCTAATATTTTATCGCATGCTTCTACAGCTATTTTCATCCGCCCTGCATGGCTCCCCGACAACAAAACATAATGTTTTCCCCTTTTTTTCAATTCTTCCTTAAATCTTTTGTGCATATTATCGCGTATATGTTCGCCGTCCCTAGTCCCGTCCTGCACAAAAGGGATATCGTTATCTGTTAGAAAATATAAATCATAATATCTTCCCATCCCAATCGCATCCACTTCCGGAGAAATAAACCCCAAATATCTCTCATGCCATAATGTAGTCGCGAAAGAATCGGTATCGCAGATCAATATTTTATTACAAATGCGAGCCAATTGGTCTTCCAATTCATTTTGTTTTTTAGCTATAAATACAAATTCGTCCGTTTTCCATTCTGAGGCATTTTTCAATTTCATTTTTGCGTCAGTATACAAGCGCCCATACTCCGGAACCCAAGTAGTTTTATAATGTTCCGCCAGCGCCGTGGCCATAGTTGTAGTACCCGTAGATTCTGCCCCAACTACGCAGACCCTTTTTGCGAAATACGCTCTTACACATGGCTCAAGATAATCCCAATGTTTTAATGGATTATTCCTAATTTGCGATGCCGAAATGGGAACATGTATCCGCTCTTTATCTATAAGATAATGTTTGGCTCCCATGAAACCCGCATAACGTTCTCCATAATCTTCTGAGGTAAATACGGCATCGGGAATATACCCCAATGTTTTTACCGTATATTCTGCCCATCCTTTAGAATCGTTGTCGTCTAAACAATCATCTACCACTATCACATCTGCTTTAGGTATCATCTCTTTAAGCCACACCGCTCTTAATTGTGCTGATATCTTTTGTGTTCTATTATCACAGACAATTACAGTTAATTTGTCTACATGAGAACACGCGGTTTCTATTAAATATTTGTGTCCTTTATGCGGCGGATAAAATTTGCCTATTACAATTCCTTTTTTCATATATTTACCACATAAGTCCTTTGGATCCTTCTCCAATTAAAAAATCCATTAGTTGCCAAAACCAAAAAAATACAGTAAAGCAACGCCACAAACACCACATTCTTGGTGTAATAGAGCCCGATCCCTATAACATCAACCAATATCCAAAGATACCAACATTCAATTCTTTTATATGCCATTAATATCGTTGCCGCAAAACTTAAAATAGTTGTGAATGCGTCTAAAAAGGGGAAGGAAGCCGGTTCCGGAAATATTTTCGGTAGATACCTATGAATATTTCCCATAATATACCCCATCAAAAAAGTTCCGGTAATTATGATGAACAAATACACAATATTGCTTTTTCTCGAATTATTAGTAATCGGCATTTCTAGTTTATTGCTAAATATATTTTTCCGTCTAAAATGAATCCATGCCCACCATCCGTAAAAACCGGTTATTAGAAAATAAATCTGTTCCAATAAGTCCGAATAAAGCCTTATCTGATAAAACAAAACTCCAAAAAGAACGACACCAATATTACCCACAGGCCAATTCCAGATATTATTACGCGTTACCAGCCATACGGACAATAAATTTAAAATCGACCCGTAGAACTCCAGATAACTCATCTGGTAACCCAGAAAAGTGAAAAACACGTTATTTATATTTAATAAATGAGTCATTGTTTCCATTTTACATCCTCACACAACAATCTTTCCCCTTTTCTCCGCTAAATTGATAATCGCTTCCACTCCGGAATTAAAAGAAACATAATCGCTTTCAATCCCGTCGCTAAAAATAACACCGCCCTCCGCCATTTGAGAGATAATCTTTAAAGGCGCGTCACGCCTTATCTTGCCAAATACAAGGCTGGTTGTAGATATCTTGCTGGGGAAGGGTTCCCTCACAGAAAAATACAACTGTTCAGTATCCCACGCGAAACGCACAGAAGACTTTATTTGCATATTCTTTCCAGCGGCCCCGCTTACAACTCCAATGGCCCCGGCAACAATACTTGTCAGCCATCCGGTAGACCCAAGCCCTGTCGAAACAATAATACCGCTTGAGGAATGATTTTCACAAACTTCACCGTGTTTAATCTGATACCGCGCCGAGACGTGTGTCTTTTGTCCGATGAATAAATCATTAACTCCATAAATACACTGCCCGTCATTAAGAGAAGCCTTCGCCATAGTGATTTCTTTCACCGGCCTATTTTTGCAAAACACATCAGGAACAATCTTTGCCAAATCACTAACCTCAAAAGGCAGTAAAATCCCATCCCATCGCTTTGGATCAGGATTAACGCCTATTATGGGCTGTGCCGAAAGGTACTTAAGCGTGTTGACAACAAGCCCGTCCTGTCCCAAAGCGATAATGACATCATCTACGCCAAAAATAAAATTCGGCACAAGCGTCCGGTCAACTATCTGGACTCTTCCCAGTTTCTCAAGTATCTCTCTTGCTTGTATAACCGACTTTTTGTAATTATCATGCTCGTTTAAATAATCCGAAAAATCAGCGCCAAGATGCTCTACATAAAACTGGGCCTGCGCGATAGTATTAAACCGGGCGACCAGATCATCCAATCTGGTTTTTCTGACTACCAACACTATTTTGTTTTCAGTCATCCGTTCCATAATTATTTCTTGTTTAATAATTCTCTTAATAAGTCTGGGGAAACATTCAGCTGTCCTATTTTATTCGCCTTATCAGCCAGAGTTTGAAATGCCAATGCTATCAATTGATCAGGTTTCATTCCCATCCCCGCCAGCGACTGAATAACATCGGGATTAACATCTCTAAGTGCGTTCATCGCGGCGGAGATTCCATACGCCTTTGCGTCCGATTCCGCCTTCGTGTTTTCAACCGTCAGAGCCACAAGATCCTTATTTTTCTTTTCTTGTTCGATTTTAAATTTCTTTTCGTTCTCTTCAAGCTTGTGCCTCTTTTCCTGAACAGATTGCTCCGCCTCCATTTGCGCTTCCCGTATTTGCCTCTTCTTGTTTTCTACGGCTATTTCTGTATTAAGCTCATTCTCCTTAATCTCGCGTTCTTTCTCAACCGCGGAATTACGTCTCGTATAAATCGCGTCATCGGCTTCTTTTAATATCTGTTCTCTTGCCGTGGCCTCAAGCGCCCTGCCTGTTTCTTTATTTGGCTTAACAGCAATTAAGGAAATACCGAGTATCTCTATCCCCAAAGATTTTAGCTCTTCGCTTGCTTTTAACTCCGCGGCCGCTTTCTTTACTATATCCTCGCTCGATACCAAAGCGTCTCTCAGCGACAGGTTCACCAACTGTGTTTTTATAAGCACTTGTGTAACATTAATAATTCTTTGCGGCAGTTTTACCGGATCATCGCAAATATACTGCTGTCCTTTAGCATCAAGAGTAAAATTCATAAGCTGTGTAATCTTAGCCGGATCCGAAATCCTGTAAATAATCTGACCTTGAACAGTTAATGTTTGAAAATCGGCCGTAACCTCCTCGTACATAAACGGTACCTCAATACTATTAACAGGCACCGCCACGAGAGAAGTTGTCGGTGCGTAATAAAGAAACGACAATCCTTTTCCTTCCTGTTTCACCTGTCCATTTCTGTACCTAAATACATAAACATTTGGCGCGAATTTCGCGAATTTAATTCCCAACATGGCACACCTCCTTTTTGATAATGATATTTTATTACAGTATTCTAATTCCCGCGTCCCGCATTGCATTAATCGCATTTTCAATATCACCGGGAACGACATCAACCCCTCGGCATAAATCCGTAATTACCGCGGTCCTAAATCCTAGCGTAACGGCATCGAGCGCCGTATGCTTCACGCAATAATCCGTGGCCAATCCCACAATATGTACATCCAAAACTCCTTTATCTTTTAAATACTTCCCTAATCCGGTATCCTTCTTTCGTCCGTTATCAAAAAAACCGCTGTAACTATCAATATGCTTCTCCGTACCTTTTTGAAAAACTTTATCAATATGCTTAACTTCCAAGGTTTTAATAAACTCCGCGCCTTTTGTATCCTGCACACAATGATCCGGCCACAAAATCTGTTCTATCCCATTTAGAAGAATCTTTTCTCCGGGCTTCTTATTGTGGGCAGTTGCGAAACTTCCATGGTCTTTAGGATGCCAATCCTGCGTTGCCACAACCAAATCATATTTATCATGTATACCATTAATTAGTGGGACAATATGGTGTCCTTCTCGAACAGGCAAAGCGCCTCCGGGGCAAAAATCATTCTGTAAATCCACCAAAATAAGGGCTTTCATATCCGCCTCCTCTAAATTTCAAAATTAAAACCTTTTTTCTTAAGCTGGTTATATCTATTTTCATCAAATTTATAAAGCTTAGCCGCTCGGTGCGCCACATCCTCTTCCACTTCGTCTAACGGGACAAGTAAATCCATACTTAGTATCCTCTTCCTAAAATTTCTTTTATCCAGTTTCTGTTCTAAAATAATTTCATAAAGACTTTGCAATTGTGTCAATGTAAACTTTTTAGGTAACAGCTCAAATCCTATCGGTTCATAACGTACCTTATTGGTTAATCTTCGTACCGCCATTTCTATAATTTTCCCATGATCAAAAGCGAGATCAGGCATATCATCTATAGAAAACCATGCCGCCTTGGCGGCATCAGTGGATGCCGTTATCTTATGTTCAGAAAGATTAACCAACGCGTAATACGCCACAGTAACAACCCTGCCTCTTGGATCCCTATTAACATCGCCAAAAGTATAAAGTTGTTCAAGAAAAACTTTATCTATCCCGGTCTCTTCCTTTAGTTCTCTTTTAGCCGCGTATTCCAGATTTTCATCCATGTGAATAAAACCTCCCGGGAGTGCCCATTTATTCATGAAAGGCTCCGCCGCTCTTTTTATAAGCATTATACGTAGTTCTTTTTCGTCTAATCCAAACACAACGCAATCAACCGTAACACTCGGCCTTTCGTATTTATATGTATAATCCATATCGCCTCCTTATTGTATCTTCTACAATAAGTTTAGTGTATTAAGCACACTATGTCAAGTAAAAAAACGATTTTTTTATTCTTTTGTATTTTCCTTAAACCGGCACTTCTCTTGTCTTAAGTATCAACTCTGTCTTTAAAGAATATAGGGACTTTTCTATTCCTACCGGATATTGATGTGGGTTAATAAACCTTTTCACTCCGTCGTGAAAATGTCTTAGATTGTCTTTAGTATTCTGCTTTACTTCGTGTACTGTCAGGGACTTAAACACCTTATTGCCTTTACGAAATACAGGCACAAGTAAATCCTTAAATTGTATATCAGAAGTTATTCGTTTTTGCCTTGTTATATCAAAAGGGTCAATCATTATACACCCGTGCGCTAAATCTGTTCTCTCATCATAAATAACATCCGCGACGCTCTCATTTCCTTTAAAATAGCGCCTGACCTGCAAAATCCCCGGATTCGAAACCTTAATAGATTGTTCGGACAATTTTACTTTATATTTCCATTCGCCGCCGCGGTTTCGGATAGCGGAAAGCTTATAAACTCCGCCTAACGCCGGCTGGTCGAAGCCGGTTATCAATTTCGTTCCGACTCCCCAGATATTTATCTTAGAATTCTGGTCTTTAAGGCTAGTAATAATACCTTCGTCCAAATCATTACTGGCAACGATCTTCGCGTTTTGAAAACCCGCCTCATCAAGAATTATCCTTGCTTCCTTGCTCAAGTAAGCCAAATCCCCGGAATCCAGCCGTATCCCCATCATCTCAAAACCTTGCTCTCTCAAAGTCTTTCCTGCAATAACAGCCTTTTTGACTCCCTCAATTGTATCGTAGGTATCTACCAGAAAAACGCAATTATTCGGCATCGCCTCCGCGTACGCCTTAAAGGCCTCAAGCTCATCATCAAAAGACATAATCCAGCTATGAGCGTGAGTTCCTTTTACCGGTATTCCGAATATTTTGCCTGCTAAAACATTTGACGTAGCATCACAGCCACCGATATACGCCGCTCTGCTTGCGGCAATAGCGCCGTCAATGCCTTGAGCCCTTCGCAGGCCAAACTCCAATATTGATTCGCCGTTTGCCGCGACGCACATGCGGGCTGCTTTTGTAGCTATTAATGTTTGAAAATTAATAATATTAAGTAATGCCGTCTCCAAAATCTGGCACTGAACAATAGGCCCCCGAACACGGATTAGCGGCTCATGCGGGAAAACAACCGTGCCTTCGGGTATCGCGTCAATATCGCATTCAAACTTCATATCGGAAAGATAATCAAGAAACGCCTTGTCAAACATAGGCTTACCGTCATTGCCGTTTAAAGAAGAGAGATAATCTACGTCGCTCCTATCAATCTTAAAATTCTCCAGAAAATCAATAACATATTCCAAACCACACGCGATCGAAAATCCGCCCTTAAAAGGATTATTCCTGAAAAACAAATGAAACACCGCTTCCTTCGTGTCGGTCTTAGTCTTCCAATACCCATACGCCATAGTAATCTGGTAAAAATCCGTCAAAAGCGACAAAGATTGATTATAGGGAATAAGTTTATAGCTCATAAATTCTCCTTCTTTATGTTACCCATAATGGCATTAGGCTAATAATAGAGCCAACAATTATTGAAATAAGCAAGCTAAAACGTATAGAGATTTTGTTGCGATAAAAAAATGAAACGATAGAAGTAACTATAAACATCCCAAAAGCCATTTGGAACATAAAAACCCCTTTAGTAGAAGAGTATGCAATTAGTGGATATCGAAAGCCGATTCCAGCAACAGAAGAAAAAACAATTATGCTACCTATCCAAAGGCTTTTGACGCCGTACTTTTTTGTAACATAGTGTGCGGATATAGTATAAATTAAAATTATTAATACCAGCTTCCATTCAGAAATATATAGCATAAAGATTTTTATCCCGTTTTTCCTTTGATAGTGAATACATACCTATATTGTTTTTACTTAACATCGCTCTATATTACTTTTTCAAAATATTTGACAAGAAAATCTTGGTCGATTGTCCACTCATCATTATTTTTCTTAACATTCTTCAGCCAAATTACATCTTTCCCACAAGATGTGCAATATGGAATAACCTCCCATATCTGTCCCAAATTTTTGCCTTGCTTTTTTGCATGCGGCCATAATTTTACTAATCTTAATTTATCTCCGGGCTTAATGATAACATTTTTCATTTTTACGATCTCGATTTCATTTGCGTTTTTAACCAATATAAAAAAAATGCCGCAGCCTAATCTTTTTCAGTTATTGCGTTTTCTCTGATCGGGAGTTGATCATTCTGTAATATCCTACTCTTTTTGGAACAAAATAATGACCATGTAAAAAGCCTTGTTACGACATCGGTTTCCCACCGTCCGTTTACATTTGTTTGCATCGTCCATTTATATGGTTTTTCTGATACAGAATATTCTATCACCCTCATATTCTTTGTAAGTAAGTCATATGTTAATTCCAAAGCAGAACTCACTACGTCGTCTGAATTGCGTTCATTGTACAAATGAACATGAGCGCCTTCAGCAAAAACAATTATTTCCTGATTGCTGACGCACAACACAACATCAAAACCTTCGTCCTTCTTTTTCATTATTGTAAGCTCTATACTATGCTTATCAGGCACATTGGACCAATTGGCCTCAAGATTCCTATATTGTTCAAGAAACAATTTGATGCTTTTCTCAAATTCTTCAATTAAACTTAATTTTGTATTTATTATCATTCGCAATAATCCATTAATGACCTTTTGCACCCCGAAACCACTTTTCCCAAACAATATATTGTCTCATGGGCCGTCCATTATTTTCCATGCCAACAATATAATCCTATACTTATGCATTCTCTTTATCAATTTTCATTAGTTTTTAGCAACGCAATATTCTCCAAAGCACTCTTACATATGGATGAACCGGCCATAGCGTACAGGTCATAATAATGCCGAGACATGCGCGGCGGTATATTTTTGTCATGCGGGTAATGATAAAGCATATGCAAAATAGTCGCTTTTTCCCAAAATGTCCTGTTCGCTGACAAAACCCTCACTGGGACACCTGTAATTTTATATTCTCTTGAAATGCAAGCTATATACGGAGTAACAATAATGGACTCAACCGGCCAATGGTTTGCGCGAGCTCCAAACTCAATCTTAACCGAGGGCCTTATATAATTGTTTGCATTGCTTATTACGATTTGAGGAAAAGTAAATAGGACCGTTTGCCCGCTCTGATCTTCGCTGGCAAAATCAATATTCCAGCCTTTTTCACTGGAAAACGCTACAGCCAGTTCATTTCTTAATTTTGGAAAAATAGCCTCATGAATTCTATTCCTGCATATTAATTGAAGTTCTTTTAGCCTTTTCTGATTCTCTTTGTTGCTCGCGTTTTTATCCGGTTCTATAGTTTTGGATTTTGACAAATAGAGTCTTTCTATTGAAATATCAATATCTTCCGAAAAACGTTTAATAACATTATAGCACTTAGAAAGCGAAGTCCCTCCTTTAAAGGTTAAGTGCTCCCCGATACCCTTAAGCGAAAAAAGTGCCTTAAGTACCCAGCATACCCAAAAATCCTTTTCAATCAACTGCGGCATTATATTTAATTTTTCAGCGGCCGACTCAAAATAAGCGCGTTTATCCTTCTTGCCAAGTAATAAAAATTCATCCATAAATTTACTTATTCTTCAATTCCCTTAAAATACCACCTATCCATGCGGGAGCATAACGCAGATCGCGAATAAGACATTGCTTATCCTCTGTTTTCAATTTCTTTTTTAATATCTCAATCACCTTGTTGTCTACGTTTTTCATTCCTAAATATCGCAGAGCCTGAATAACCAAACCGCTGATTTTCCCGGCAGTTGCCATATTCTTGGGTGTTGTCCTCTTTAAAATAATTTGCTGATTATTGACACGCACAATCTTATTTGCGCCATCTGTAAGGAAAACAATCTTAGCCGGCACTTGATCGGTAAGTCCAAGTAAATTAGCGGCGTACGCGCCTGAAGGTTGGATTCTTAAACTATCTCTGCCCGCTAAGGCTTGCGCTATGCGTTCATAATTCGGCGGGAGGCACCCGAGTACAGGATGTTTCTCCGGGTAATCATATAAACCTCTCGCCAAACGGCGTATTTCCCCCGCGTCCGCTATACGTTCTAGTGCCTTAGCAACTGTTACACGGCTTCCAATTCCAAGAAAGTGGCTTTTTGTAAAAACGAACCCCTTTCCCTTACTAAGTATTCGCTTTTTCAATTTTACGGCAACGCTTTCCATCGCTTCCTCCGTCCAACAATGTCGCAAATACTATATATTATTTGCGACATATAGTCAACATATTATTAATTTAGTCGCTTCAAACGTCCTATAATTTATCTTTTCATTTTTCGACTCTCCGAACTTCCTCCCTATGCCCATATTTAGTAATCGTATTAAATGCGCCGCGTTTTTACAGTCATAGCCGTATTTACTTACAAGTTTTTTTCTCTTATCGCCCATGTATCCCTGATACGCACCGTGCGTCATCCTGTGTAATTGATCCTTCGCATATCCACAAAATGTTTTATAAGCAACTTTGCAACTGAATATATCCCTGTTTTTAATAATTCTTTCTCCATAAATTGTTTTCTTTATATAATGTTCATCCTTTAACCATAATAATGACACAACGTTTGGGTTGTTTTTGAAAAGTAGCTTGACGAATTTTTTAAGAGAATAAATGACAACATCCCATTCTACGACAAACTTTTCAAACTGCTCAAATTCTTTCAGCCCGTAAAAATATCTTTTTGGCGGCACGCATATACCCATGACATCCTTATCATCAATACTGTCTTTTTCTTTTTTGGGAATATACGTTCCGTGAACAATACTACCCCTATACCCTATGAGTATTGATCTCTCCTGTAAATCAAAGTCGTAATCCTTTAATAACTTTTTCAGTTCTTTACTTATTTTACTTTTTAGGCGGCGAAATAGTCCACGTGCTTATAAAATCCACATTTTCAATAATTTCTCCGGTTGACTTTAGTTTATAGGTTGCGTCAAGTTCGCCTTTTGTCATGTTTTCTGCATCAAAAGGTATCGAAAATTTCCCTCTGCCATCAGCCCGCTCAAAAACTAAAGAATTACTTGATACATTTATTATCCTGCCGTGGAGCTGAATCCTTTCTTTCACCTTATTGCCCGCATCTATATAATTAAGCCCCACCAAAATATGTTTTCCAATAAATTTATCTTTATCTTTCATATAATTACTTTGCTTTTTTTAAATATCGATAAAGCTTTTTATATAAAAACATACTCGCTTTAACTACAATTGCTACAGGGAATAAAAGTATGGCAGCAAACCAGTGCTCTTTCCAGAAATAATTCTTTTGAAGTTTTCTCTGCCATTTCTTAGCCACCTTTTCGCGCTCATTATATTCCGGGGAATGCACTTTATGTATATGATGCCCTACTTCAT
>Ga0233425_10008306_pt1 | contig 13903 bp, 14 predicted proteins | sample Watercolumn_Towu_2_FD_181712 | JGI IMG/M metagenome (GOLD analysis project Ga0233425, IMG submission 181712) | Freshwater microbial communities from Lake Towuti, South Sulawesi, Indonesia - Watercolumn_Towuti2014_140_MG | ecosystem: Environmental > Aquatic > Freshwater > Lake | place...
TCGGTCAGGACAATCACATCGCCTTCCATGCCTGCAACTTCGGTGACGGCAGTCACCTTGCGTTTGCCGTCCTTCAAACGGGTCTGCTGTACGATTAAATCCACCGCCGAAGAAACCTGCTGGCGTACGACCTTGAGCGGCAAATCCATGCCTGCCATCAGCACCAGGGTCTCGATGCGCGAAATGGCATCGCGCGGCGTATTGGCATGGACGGTGGTCAGCGAGCCGTCATGACCCGTATTCATGGCTTGCAACATGTCCAGCGCTTCGCCGCCGCGCACCTCGCCAACGACGATGCGGTCGGGACGCATCCGCAGGGAGTTCTTCACCAGTTCGCGGATGGTGACGGCATGAAGACCTTCGGCGTTTGCCACTTTTGTTTCCATGCGCATGACATGGTCCTGCTGGAGTTGCAGTTCGGCGGCGTCTTCGATGGTGATGATGCGCTCATTTTCCGGGATGAAGCCCGACATCACATTCAACAGGGTGGTCTTGCCCGAACCCGTGCCCCCGGAGATGATGATATTGAACCGTGCCTTGACGCACGCCTGCAAAAAGTCTGCCATTTGCCGGGTGAGCGACCCGAACTTGATCAGGTCTTCGACCTTGAGCTTGTCTTTTTTGAATTTGCGGATGGTGATGGAGGGACCGTCGATTGCCACCGGGCGCACCACCGCATTGACGCGCGAACCGTCGGGCAGGCGGGCGTCCACCGTCGGAGAGTCGGCGTCCACGTGACGCCCCAGCGGCAGGATGATGCGGTCTATGATCCGCAGGACATGGTCTTCATCGTCGAAGGTGACGTTTGTCTTGGTCAACTGCCCTTTTTTCTCGATGAAAATCTTCTTGGGACCATTGACCATGATCTCCGAAACATCTTCATCGTCGAGCAGGGTTTGAATGGGACCGAATCCCAGCAGGTCGTTCATCACCTGGTCGAAAATCTGCTTGCGCAGGTCTTCGGGTAGTTTCAACTGGGTTTGGTTGTACACCAGGGCGATGTTCTGCTTTACGAAAGCCGGGCGATTTTCGGGGGAAATTCCCTCCTGTTCGAGGGCGCGCATGAGGTTGTCGGCAAGGTATTTCTTGAGACGGATCAAATCCTGGCTTGTCAGCCGGCTGGGAGCGGATGAACTGGCAGAACCCAGGGTTGTCATTGGCTGTCCCCTTGCTGCTTTTGCTCATCAACCGGGAGAATCCAGACAATCTGCGTGCGCCGCACCGCCATGAACGGAGCGGTAAAGAGCAGTTTGTCCTCCGCCCCATAGACGGTGGCGGTTGTTACGGCGAGGAAAGCCTCCTCCCGTTCCAGTTCGTTCTTGATGCGCTCCCCCTCGCGGACATGCACCCAACCGCGCACCAGGTGACTTGTGGTTTGGATGACAACCGGCACCGGGAATTTTTTCACCACATCGGTGTAGTACTTACCCTTTTCGTCGTATTCGATGGTCACTGCGTTGCTCCTTTTTTACCGGCAGGGAGGGAAGCGCCAGCCGGTCAATTTGATTCCGAGCGCAAAGTACGCGCCAGGGTAACCATTTCCTTTGCCGCCTCCTGAAAGACGATTGCGGCAGAGTCCTTTGGGAATTTCAATGAGAAGGGTTGGCGCTGGCTGTTTGCAAGCGCCATGTTGCCGCCCAGGTAGGGCAGCGCGGCGCGAACCGGCAGGTCGAGGGCTTTTTCGACATCGCCCTTGCTCAGTCCTTCCAGCCCGACTGCGCGGTTCAGAATGGTGAAGATCGAAGACGGGTTTACGCCCTTGCCCTTTAAATATTCCAGGATCGTCTTCGTCAGGGATAGGGCGCTGATATCTGTGCTGACCACGATGACATTCAGGTCCGCATTTTGGACAAGCGGCAGGGTGATGCGGGAGAGGGAGCGCCCAATATCCACCAGCACATAATCGTAGGATTCCCTCAACGCCGAGAGGATGTCCACGATGCGCGCCGCCTTCAAGTGGATGCTGCTTTCCGGATCCGGTGAGCCTGCCAGCAGGTTGAAACGCCAGACGCCCATCTGGGTGAGCGTGTCGAGGAAAAATTCGGGAGTGGCAACCTCGGAGGGCAGGTCGGAGACGGTGACGATGTTTTGCATCCCCTCATAGCCGGTAATGGACGCAATCGAGCCGATGGGCAGAACCAGGTCAACGACAACGGCGCGGGCCTCGGGCTGGTTTGCCAGGATATTCATGGCGATATTGGCGCAGATGGATGAAGCGCCCGTGCCCCCTTTTGCGCTTTGGAAAATCATCAGGAGCCCGCCTTTTTTGACCGCCATGGCCGAGCCTCCCAACAGGCGGTTGGCAACTTCCATTAGTGCGGGCATTGCCTGACCCGACTTGAGAATGTACTCGTTGAAACCGGCGTCGAGACAGGATCGTACCCGCGCCGCGCTCGAATCGCCACTGAGGGCGATCAACGGCATGGCAGCGGAACGCGAATCCTGCTTTAGTTTTCTTGCGAGTTCCTCGCCGGTAATATCCTTGATTGTCGGGTCGATCACCACCAGGCTTGGGCGGTCACGCCATGCATAGATCAATCCCTCCTTGCCGGAGCCTGCCTGAATGACCTCGTATTTTTGGGCGAGGAAATGGCGGGCGACGAAATTGCGGCTGGCAACATCGTGATCGACAATCAGAACTTTTTTCTCGGGCATGACTCACCTTCCAATAAAACCAAGGGGTGGAAATCTACTCCTCGATGGGTGGCATCAAATATCCCAGCCCGGACCGCGTAACGATGTGCGACGGGGCGTGGGGGTCGTTCTCCAGTTTTTGCCGCAGGCGGGCAATGCTCACCCAGAGGATTTCCTTGTCGTTTTTGTACTCCGCGCCCCACACGCTGCCCAGCAGGTCTTCAGACGTGAGGATCTTGCCGACATGATGTGTGAATTGAAGCAGGAGACGATATTCGGTGGCGGATAAAGAAACGGGGTCTTCACCGCGCCAGACTTCGGCGCGGGCAAAATCGATTTTGAGGTCGCCGTGGATAAAGAAACGGGCCTGCCCGGTAGCCGTTTCAACGGGTGGGCGGGCGCGCCGCAGCACGGCACGCACACGGGCAAGCAATTCGGTGGCGGAAAAGGGTTTGACGAGGTAGTCATCCGCGCCGAGATCGAGTCCGCGCACACGGTCCTGTTCCTCGCCGCGCGCGGTCAGAATCACAATTGGCACGGTGGAAAACTCCCGCAGGCGCTGGCAGACGCCAAACCCATCGAGGCGCGGCATCATTACATCGAGCAGCACCAGGTCTATCGGTTGGGTTGAGAACACATCCAAAGCCTGCATACCATCCTGCGCGGTGGAAACCTCGTAGCCTTCGGTGCGCAGGTTCGCCTCCAGAAGGCGCAAATAACGGGGCTCATCATCCACAATCAAAATCCGCTTGGGCATAACGCTCTCCTTTGTGAGTAAAAACTGGGGTGGTTCAAAGCGTTGAAGAGACAGGCAATTCGATCACAAAGGTTGTGCCTTCACCCAACACCGACTCTACCCAAATATTACCATGATGCGCCATAACAATTTGCTTGCAAATATAAAGCCCCAGCCCGGTACCGGTGACGGTACGCTCGCCGGGGACGCGGTAAAACCGCTCGAAGATGAAAGGCAGGTACTCTGCAGAAATTCCCTCGCCCCCGTCAGCAAAGACAATGCGGACCTTATCATCCGTCGCCTCTGTAACGATGCGGATTTCGGAGTTGGGAGCATATTTCAGAGCGTTATTGAAAAGGTTTTCGAACACCTGCGCCATGCGTGTTCCATCGCCACGGATGGGCGGCAGCGGCTGAAAATCGAAGTTGACCTTCAACCCGGCGTGACGCGCGCCGATGCGCGTTGCCACGTCGCGCATCAGGGCGTCCACCCGGATGGGGGAGAATTTGAATTGCAGGGTCTTGCTTTGCAGGCGCGCCGATTCGAGCATGTCTTCGATCAGACGGGTGAGGCGGTCTGCCTCCTCGTCTATGATGTTGAGGAATTCACGGCGGGTGGCTTCGTCCCAGGTGGTATCTTCGCGCAGGAGGCTGGTGCTGTACCCCTTGATGAATCCCAGCGGGGTGCGCAGTTCGTGCGAAATGGTGGAGACGAAATCGTCCTGCAAACGCATCTGCCGCTGCACCGAATCGAGTTCGGCGCGCGCCTGTTGCAAATCGCGTCGTTCGATCAAAGCCGCAGCCCAAAATGCCTGGAGGGATGCCAGTTCGATGTGCAAGGGCGTGTATTGGGGTCCGCCAAAGCGGACAAAGACCAGGGCGCCGCTCAACTTCGCGCCAATGTGCAGGGGAAATCCCAGCAAACACGCCAGGTTGAGGCGTCCGGTTGTTTTCTTGAGCGGTTGAGCAGGCTGACTCAACACCATCGTATCGCGCGCGATTGCCTCGGATGCCACGCTGTCACCCCACACGGCGTCGGCTTCGGCGGTCTTGCCGCGTCCGACCGCGCGGGCATAGACCACCTCGCGGCTTTTATCTTTTGGGTTTTCGAGAAAAACCGCGACATTGTCGAAAACAAAAGTATCGCGCAGCGATACAAAGAGGGTATCGAGCGCGACCTTCCAGTCCTGTTTCTGTTGGACTTCCCGAAAGATGGAATGCAGTGTGGATAAGGTGTGCAGGTCCATGTCAGTCACGCACCGCCAGCAGGGGGAATTTGAAGGTGGAGCCCTTGCCTTCCACAGATTGCACGTCCAGCATGGAACCGTGCGCTTCGATAATCTGGCGGACAAGTGAAAGCCCCAGTCCTGTGCCGCCATAATGCCGCGTGGAGGAGCCGTCGAGTTGATGGAACGGCTCGAAGATTTCGTTCAGGCGGTGGGGCGGGATGCCGATGCCGGTGTCGACGACTGAAACCTGCACGAGGTTGGCTCCCTCTTCTTTGAGGGTGACGACTACATTGCCTCCCGACGGGGTGAATTTGATTCCGTTATCGAGGAGTTGCCCCAGCACCCAGCCGATTTTTTCGGAGTCCGCCTGCACGGGTGGGATGCCCTCCGGGATTGCCGCCAGCACTTGTACGCCGCGATCTTCCGCCTTGGGCAGGGACGATTTGACCACAAGCGAGACCAGGCGGCGGAGGTCCACTTTTGCGAGTTTCATGCTCATCTCACCGCGCGAGGCAAGCGAGAACATGATCAGGTCTTCGATGATGCTTTCGAGTTTTCCGGTGGCTCGCTGGGTGACCTGCAAGGCATGGCGCTGTTCAGTGGAAATTTCACCCAGTGATTCGGTCACCAGCAGTTCAAGATACCCCTTGACGTGGGTCAGCGGCGTGCGAAGTTCGTGCGAGATGTTCGCCACGAAGTTCGCCTTCATCTGGTTGAGTTCTGAAAGCCTGCGCAGGGCTTCGTTCAATTCGGCGGTGCGTTCGCGCACGCGCTGTTCGAGGTTTCGGTTCGAGGATTGCAGCGCGGATCGCAACTGGATGATTTGCTCGGTGATGACCTGGTCGAGCGCGTCGCGGCTGAGCATGTTCAAATCCATCAACGCCTGACCCAGCAGGCAGTGTTCGCCCAGCGCAACCTTTTCCTGCTGGTAGGCAAGCGCCTGATGTAGCTGCTCGTCGGTGATGATCCCTTTTTGGACGATGTATTCGCCCATGCGGGGGATCAACATTTCAGGGGTTAATTTGGAGAGGTTTTGCGACATAAATCCATCCATTCTACTCGTTTGTCGATTCAGGATGCGGCGTATACCCATTCGCCGTCGATCATGGTTGCGCTGACTCTTACGGCTGGCAGTTCGCCGGGGTCGATGGAAAAGATGTCCTGTTCCAGGACGATCAGATCGGCATGATATCCGGACGAGAGTTTGCCGAGGCGATGCTCTGCGTTGGCGGCGTAGGCTGCGCCCAGGGTGTACGCAGACAAGGCTTCGGGTAGGGTCAATTTCTGTTCGGGGTACCAGCCTTCGGCGGAGGGGGAGCCATCTGTCCGTTGGCGGGTGATTGCGGCGTGGAGTCCCAAAAACGGGTTGGGAGATTCGACCGGCGCGTCCGATCCAAAGGCAAGATGCGCGCCGTAATTCAATTGAGTCCGCCAGGCATAGGCAAACGCCGAACGTTCCCCCCAAAGACGGTCGGCGGCATACATATCGGAGGTTGCATGAATGGGCTGCATGGAGGCGATGACGTCAAGTTCCGCGAAGCGCGGCGCATCATTGGGGTGAAGGATTTGGACGTGTTCGACGCGGTGGCGCAGGCGGGGCAATCCCTTTTCGGTTTCATATTTGCGGAGACGCTCGTAGGCGTTCAAGACTTCGTGATTGGCGCGGTCTCCAATGGCGTGGACGGTCATTCCCATCCCAACATCGGCGGCGCGGCGGCAATGCTCGAAGAGTTCCTCGCCATCCATGTTAAGAATACCGCGATTTTCAGGCTCGTTCAAGTAAGGCTGGAACATTGCCGCTGTGCGCGGACCCAACGCTCCATCCATGAAGGCTTTGACCGAGCCAATCCACAGCCAGTCATCGCCGAAGCCGGTTTGCAAGCCAAGTTCAAAAGCGTGGTCGAGGCTTTCGATGGGGAGGTTTTTGTTCACACGTAATTTTAGCCGCTCCCGCCTGTGTAATTGTTGCAAAGCCATGAAGGATTTGCGGCGGTCGAAATCGTGGATGCCGGTCAAACCCATCTTCCATAAAACGGGCTGGGCGGCTTCGATGGCGGATTCGACTACGTCAAGCGAGGGTTCGGGGATGAGCTTCTCGACCAGCGACATGGCGGTTTCGAGCAGTGCGCCTGTGGCTCGTCCCGACGGGTCGCGCTGGATGACTCCATCTTTCGGGTTGGGCGCATCGCTGGAAATCCCCGCCAGTTTAAGCGCGGAGGTGTTTGCCCAGGCGGCGTGAAGCGATTTGGCTGTGAGGTAGATTGGGTTGTTCGGCGCAAGCGTATCGAGGTCGGCGGCTGTGGGGAGTTCCCCGTCCCACTCGTTGTGATTCCAGCCGTGACCCAATACCCACTCACCGGGTTTTGCAATCTTTACCCGTTCTGCTACACGGCGCAGGCACTCCTCCTTCGTCCGGGTCTCGCAATCGATCTTTGCCAGCGAGAGGGCGTATTGCTCGAAGTGAAAATGCGCGTCGGTGAGGCCGGGCAAAATGGTTCTGCCCTGCATGTCCTGCCTCTCCACCCTGCCATGTGACACGGCTTCAAGGGCATCCTTTTCGCCCACAGCCAGAACCCGTCCACCATCGAGCAGCACGGCGGATGCTTGGGGGAGGGATGAATCGAGGGTGTAAATTTTGGCGTTGTAGAGCAGTTTCATATTTTTTCTTGCCCAACACAATTGACAAAATTACAAGGGCGGAAACAATGGCGTAGTAGGGGCGTAGCATTGCTACGCCCCTGCGGGTTACGTCAATTTTTCCAACAGCGCGTCCAACTCTTCATCGGAATAATAATAGATGGTGACCGTGCCGCCCTTCTTGCCGTGTTTCAATGCGACTTTTGTGCCGAGACTGCGCTGGAGTCTTTTTTCGACATCGTGGGCGTCGGCGCTTTGGGTTGGTTTCTTTGCCTTGATCGGTTTCTGCCCCGCAAGTTTTCTGATCAACTCCTCGGTCTGGCGGACGCTCAATGAAAGGTTGATCACGGTTTGCATTGCAGAGGCTTGCGCTTTTTGCGTGGACAAAGCCAGCAGGGCGCGGGCGTGACCTTCGGTGAGTTTCCCGTCCACCAGAGCCTGCTTGACCACGTCTGCGAGTCCGAGCAGGCGCAGGGTGTTGGTCACCGCCACGCGGCTCTTGCCGACACGCTTTGCAACGGATTCATGCGAGAGCCCAAATTCCTCGACCAATTGGCGGTAGGCTTCGGCTTCTTCCAGCGCGTTCAAATCCGCCCGCTGGACGTTCTCGATGAGCGCCACTTCGAGCATTTCCTGGTTATTCGCCTGCCGTGTGACAACGGGGACGGTGCGCAAGCCTGCCCGCTGTGCCGCCTGCCAGCGGCGTTCGCCCGCGATGAGGACAAATTTCCCATCGGGCTTGGGGGTGACAATCAGCGGCTGGATAACCCCGTGTTCACGGATGGATGCCGCCAGTTCCGCCAATTCCTCTTCCTTGAAGTGGATGCGCGGTTGGCGAGGGTTGCGCTGGATTGCCTCCACCGAGACCTGTTGCACGCCGCCCGTCGAGCCTGTCGAAACAGGCGGGGGAACCTTTCCGCCCGCCGGGATGAGCGCATCCAATCCTTTACCGAGACCTGTTCGTTGAGCCATTTGCGATTCCTTTTTTATTGGAACTCTTGCATAAGTTTTTGGGAGGGCAAAAAAGAAAATCTGGTAATCACTGAGACGCGAAGCCACGGAGTTTTTTTATTGGTCTTCTCTGTGACACGCTGTCTCCGTGATTAGGGCTTTAGACTCTACTAATGCATCTTGTCTCCCGCAAGCAATTCCTTTGCCAGCGTTTCGTATGCCACCGCGCCAACCGAGGTGGGAGCGTATGCCGAAATGGGCAATCCATACGAAGGCGCTTCGGCAAGGCGGATGCTGCGCGGGATGACGCTCTTGAAGACCTGGTCGGGGAAGTGCCTGTTGACTTCGGTGACCACGTCAGATGAAAGGTTGGTGCGGTTGTCGAACATGGTCAGGACCACGCCGCGTACGTTCAATTCGGGAAAGAGCAGGGAGCGTACCCGCTCGATGGTCTGGGTCAACTGTCCGAGTCCTTCGAGGGCGAGATATTCGCATTGCACGGGGACGATGACCCCGTCCATCGCCGCCATCAATCCGTTGACGGTCAACAGCCCCAGCGAAGGCGGGCAGTCGATCAGCACATAATCATATTTATCGGCAAGCGGCTGGATGGCTTTTCGCAGGCGGGACTCGCGAGCCAGTTCATCCACCAATTCCACTTCGGCGCCAGCCAGCGAAGGCGACGAAGGCAGCAGGGAAAGCCGGAGTTTCTCGTTCAATAAAACATACGAGGCAATGCTGGTATCGCCCAGCAGGGCTTCGTATGTTCCGCCCGCCACACTGAGTTTGTCCACACCGAGGCAGGAGGTGGCGTTGGCTTGCGGGTCGAGATCCACAACCAGCACGCGCTGTCCCAACTGGGCGAGATAGGCGGCAAGGTTGATGGTGGTGGTGGTCTTTCCCACGCCGCCCTTTTGGTTGACCAGGGTATAGATTTTCGTCAAGATAAAACCTCCATCGAACATTCTTCGATTTCGCGCAAGGTGGGAATGCCCTTCAAGCCGGCGCGTGTCACGGAACGCGCCGCGAGTTGGGTGGCGAACCGCGCCGCCTCCCACGGGTCGCGGGTGTGATACAGGCGGACGAGAAAGGCGGCGGCGTAGATGTCGCCCGCGCCTGTGCTGTCAACTTCCTGCATCGTCTGCGGGCGGAAACGGCGGCGATCCCCGTTCCAATGCAAAACCGATCCCGCTTCCGCCTCCGTCAGGCATAGGATGCGGGTGCGATGCGCCATCTCTTCGATGAGTTCCAGGTCGCGGTTGATATCTTCCACGCTCAAAATGACCGCGCTTGCGTGAGGGAGAACCTGTGCGCTATTCTCCCAGGGTTTGGCAAAGACCCGCCCGCTTTCGTCCCAAGCCCTCATCCAGCCCTGCGGGGTGACGCCCAGCAGGGAACCCGAAAGCGCCTGCGCCATGGAAGGGTCAACTTCATCGGTAAGGGGTCCAAGGTGAACGATGGGGGCGCTGCGCCAAACTTGCGGAATGTGTTCCAAAGTCAGCGGGGCGGCGCGGTGATGCAGAATCTGTTTGCGCCCGTTTTCGGTTTTGATATTTTCGAAGGTGGAACTATACGCGGTTGGGACATTGACAATGGGAATGCCGTTCAATTCAGCCAGCGGGGCGTCTTCTGCCGCCGAGGTGACAATGCCCACCCGCAATCCCAGCGCCCGCGCCGTCAAGCCCGCATAGGCAACCGTGCCGCCAAGCCGCAATCCGTCGGGAGTCACATCGGCAGCGGCGTGACCGATAACCAGGTAATCGACAGGCTGGAGGGGGACGAGTTGAAGCATGGGGGGATTATACCGTAGGGGAAAAGAGATACGAGTTACAGATGTGGTTGCGAGGTATGAGATGACGAGATGCGAGATGCGAGTTGCAAGTTGACGAGTAAAAAAAGAGTAGTGGTTAATTCGTAGTAAAAAACCTTAACGCGAATTTCTCGAATGTGGCGAATGACGCGAAAAAGAACAAAAAGATTCGTGAAATTCGCCCAATTCGCGTCATTCGCGTTAAAAGCTTTTGGGCTTTTGAGTACGTCACTTATGTCCTAACCACCGCCAAAAAAAGACCGCCTTGCGGCAGTCCTTTTTACTCGTCACTCGTTACTTGTTTCTCGTCGCTCACTTTACTTCTTCGGCAAAATCACGACCTTGCGGTGCGGCTCTTCGCCGGTACTTTCCGTGGTGACAGCGGGATGTCCGCGCAGTTCGATGTGGATGGCGCGGCGCTCGCTGGCGGTCATCGGCTCGAGGGTGGCTTTCTTGCCGGTCTTGATCACCTGTTCCACCATCCGCAGGGCAATCTGACGCACCTGCTTTTCGCGGCGTTCGCGGTAGCCTTCCACGTCCACCGCCAGTTGTACCCATTGCTGGGTCTGCTTGCCCACCATCAGCGAGGCGACGTGCTGGAAGGCGGTCAGCGTTTCGGCGTGACGCCCGATCAACGCGCTCAGGTTGTCGCCATGCACATCCACCTGAATGATGCGGCGGTCGTCGCTGCTGGATTCGTCGTAATGAGCCGAGACCTGCGCCTCCATCCCCATCAGGTGAATCAATTTGGAGACGATGGCTTCGGCGGATTCCAACACCGTGTCGGAGGGGCGGGATTCTTCCTTCGAGGGAAGCGGAAGGGTTTTTGACGGTTCGGGTTTCTTCTCGACGCGCTGGGGCTTCGCTTCGGGTTTCGATTCGACCTTCGGCTGGGGCTTGGATTCTTTTGCCTCGGGTTTGGGTTGCGGCTTGGATTCCTTTGCCTTCGGTGCAGGCTCCGCCCGTTTGACGGACGGCTTGACCTGCTTCGCTTCGGGCTTGGACTGGGTCGCGGGCGCGGCAATTTCCGATGGAGGCGGATTCACCGTCAGGCGCACGCGCACCTGGCGTCCACCAAAGCCAAACAAACCTTTGCTGCCCGAATCCAGCACTTCCACCGAAACGGCATCCGCTGTGAGACCCAATTGAGCCAGACCTTGCGCAAGCGCCTCTTCAACCGTCGGGGCAATAATCTCGAGCGTGGTTTTTTCGTTCATGAAGCCTCCCTATTTTTTCGCAGGGGATTTCTTGTTTTTGTTTCCGCCGGGGATCAGGCTGCTCCAATTGGCGCGTCCTGTCGCGGCATATTGAACAATACCCAGCACGTTGCTGGTGATGAAATAAACCGAGATGCCCGAAGCAAAGGTCAACGCAAACCAGCCGAGCAGGAGCGGCATGTAAATGCTCATCATACCGGACATCTGGGCGCTTTGGTCGTTGGGGTTGGTCGAGGTCGGCATGGTCAGCTTGGACTGGACGTAGGTGGTCAGGGCGACGATGATGGCAAGGGTCGGCAGTGCAAAACCAAAGACCGGGATGGATTCGGGACGGCTTAGATCCATCCACAGGAAGGTGCTGTTGAGCGGGATAATGCCTTCCACGTTCTGGAATGGATACGCCGTGCGCGCCAGCTTGAGCATGTCGAAGGGGGTGGCGGAAAGCGCGCGGATGATGCTCTGGTACAAGCCGATGATGATGGGGAATTGGATCAGGGTCGGCAGGCAGGAGGCAAAGGGGTTGATGCCCTTTTCCTTGTAAACGCGCATTTGTTCCTGCGCCAGTTTTTCCCTGTCCTTCGCGTACTTCTTCTGGATTTCCTGCCATTCCTTGTCGTTTTGCAATTCCTGCATGGCCTGGGCGCCCTTCACCTGCGAGGCGTTCAGGGGCCAGGTGATGGCGCGGATGGCAACGGTAAATAAAATAATCGCCAGACCAAACGTGTGCGGACCATGACCGAGGGCGTCATAAATCCACAACAACAGGTTGGTCATGGGCTGGATGATGATGGTTTCCCACATGGGTCAGTTTCCTTATTTGGCTGGTGTAAACGTCCAGGCTTGTTTGCCCGTTACATCGTAAGCGGCAAGGGCAATATCTGCCTGGTACGGGGAGACGAGAATTAAATCCCCTGCGGCCACGGGCGGGGTGTAGATTGCCTTATCGAGAGTCTTTTCCCAAACGACCTTTCCATCGCGGTCCAAAGCGAAGAAACTTCCTGACTCGGTCGCGGCGTAGAGTTGGTCGCCTGCCAGGAGCAGGTTCGCCACAATCGGGCCGTCGGGCTGGACACCGTCCCAATTTTGTTTCCCGCTGGCGAGGTCGAGCGAATGGATCCCGCCATCGAGATCGGCGTAGTACAGCGTTTCCCCGTCCACCACAGGCGAAGCCCAAACCCAGTTCCCGGCATTGGCAACGATTTCATGGCTGCCATCGGGCTGGACGAATTCAACGGTGGAGGCAAACGAACCGACATACGCGCCGTTAGCGCCCACAGCGGGGCTGCTTGGCACCGCGCCGCCCAGGTTGACGGATTCGACAATGACTCCACGCGCGGGGTCGATGACATGAACGTTGTGGTCCAGCGAAGCGACGTAGAGCAAAGTCCCATCGGTGGTGGGGGCAGACCAGAGCGCGCCGCCCAGTTTGATCGGGTCGGCAGCTTCCTTCCCGTTCAAGTTTCGGATGTAGAGAAAGCCATCGGTGTTGGGCGCAAAGATGGTTTCGTTCAAAACCAGTGGCGAAGCCAGCCATGTGCCTTGACCAAATGTCTCCACCCAGTTCTCCCTGCCCGTCGCCGGGTCGAGGCTGACGAAGGAATGAGTGGTGCCGGCGCTACCGACCAGCAATTGGCCATCAGCGGTCAGGACAGGATTGGCATAGAATACAATCTTGTTGTCGGCTTCGGCAGGGTAGCGCCATGCTTCGCTGCCGTTTTTCAAGTCCACAGCATAAACAAAAGAACCGCCGGAGACGTAGGCGTGTTCTGCGTCTGCGGCGAGTCCGTACCAGTTGTTGGCAACCGGGGCGCCGGAGCACGCGCTCAAGGCAAGCGCTCCAAGTGCAATCAACGAAATCAGGAGTAATCGTTTTGTATTCAAGTTGAAACTTCTCCTCGTCATGACAAAGGTGTCATGTGAAAATTGTCAGGGGACGGGATCATACCCGCCGGGGTTGAACGGATTGCAGCGCAGGACGCGCCATGTCGCCATCAATGAGCCTTTCAACGCGCCGTGCTTGTAAACGGCCTGGTATCCGTAGTGGGAGCAGGAGGGGTAAAAGCGGCAGGTGTTGGCGGGCAGGCCGGGAGAAATGACCATCTGATATAAACGAATCAATGCCAGCACAAGGATGCGCGGCAAATTGCCCAACGTGCGCGGCAAGTCCCGCAGGCGCGGCTCGTTGGGGTAATCGTGCAGATGGAATTCGTGTTCAGGATTCATCCGTGGGGAGGATTTTGGCGCGGCGAAGGAGGTTTTCCAATGCGGCGCGGGTTTCCTGCAAAGTGGCGGTGACGAGGGGCGGGCGGGCGATCAAAATCAAATCCAGCCCGGCGGTAAATGAGTTCAAGTAGGGACGTATCGCCTCGCGCAAGAGCCTTTTGGCTCGATTCCGCTGCACTGCCCCGCCAGCAGACTTCCCTGCCGCAACGCCGACTCTCACATGCGAACACGCATCGCAGGTTTGCGCCACCAACACAACAAGCGGGTGGGCATAAGACTTACCGGTCCGCCGCACCCGCTTGAAATCTTCAGATCGGGTCAGGCGAAATTTGCGCTGCACCCGCGCCTCGATGGGTATCCCTGCAAAAAGAGCAGAGACCTACCAACGGACTTTCTTGACGTGCTCGTTGGATCTGACCGTCAACTGGTGGCGGCCCCGCAGGCGACGTCGCTTCAACACATTGCGC
>Ga0233425_10008307_pt1 | contig 13899 bp, 13 predicted proteins | sample Watercolumn_Towu_2_FD_181712 | JGI IMG/M metagenome (GOLD analysis project Ga0233425, IMG submission 181712) | Freshwater microbial communities from Lake Towuti, South Sulawesi, Indonesia - Watercolumn_Towuti2014_140_MG | ecosystem: Environmental > Aquatic > Freshwater > Lake | place...
AGGGCTGATCTCGGCCATCTCGAAACCTCCTGTTTGAGAGTGGGTTGTCACGCCCAAATCCTCTCAGACAGGAGGCCAATCACCAGACCTCGCCGCCCCCGCCGCGGCTAGCGGCTTCGTTCAATCGAGACGATGCGCGGCGCGCAAGCGCAAGCGCGATTCACGGCAACTTGCCGCCATGAGCGAGAACTTTGCGAAGCTCGCATACCGCATTCGCCCAGACGCAAGGCGGCCGGCCTCGCGCCGTTTCAACCCTGGCGCAAGCCTTCGCGCAGCGCCGCGAGATCGGGCGGCAGCGGACTTTCGAACAGCAGTTCCTCCCCCGTGACCGGATGCGCGAAGCCCAGCACGGCGGCGTGCAGCGCCTGGCGGCCGAGCGCCTCCACTGCGGCGCGGGCGGGCGCAGAGAGCAGCGCGGCCTTGGTCTTGAAGCCCGCGCCATAGGTCGGATCGCCGATCAGCGGATGGCCGACATGCGCCATGTGCACGCGAATCTGATGGGTCCGCCCGGTTTCGAGACGGCACGCCAGCAGCGACGCGGCGCCGTAGGTCTCCAATGTCTCCCAATGCGTGACCGCCTCCCGGCCACGCGCCGGGGGCGTCACCGCCATCCTCGCGCGCTGCGTCGCGTGGCGACCGATGGGCGCGTCGACGGCGCCATGCGAGCGGGCGGGAACGCCCCAGACAAAGGCGCGGTATTCGCGTATGAGAGGCAGCGTGCGGCCGTGGTCGGCGAACAGCCGCGACAGGCCCAGATGCGCCGCGTCGGTCTTGGCGACGACCAGGAGCCCCGACGTGTCCTTGTCGATGCGGTGGACGATTCCCGGTTTCTTGACGCCGCCGATTCCGGAAAGGCTGTCGCCGCAAAGGGCGATCAGCGCGTTCACAAGCGTGCCGCTCTCATGCCCGCTCGCGGGATGCACGACGAGCCCGGCAGGCTTGTCGACGACGACGAGATGCGCGTCTTCGAAAACGACGTTGAGCGCGATGTCTTCCGCCTCCGGCGCGGCGGGAGCGGCGGGCGGCAGATCGAGCGTCACTTCGTCGCCCGCGGCGAGACGGCGACCCGCGTCCGTCGCCGCGCGCCCGCCCACGCGCACGCGTCCCTCCTCGATCAGCGTCTTGATCCGGCTGCGCGAAAGATGCGCCGCCGCGGCCTCGGGCCGCTCCGCGAGAAAACGATCGAGGCGGCCGCCGGCGCTCTCCTGCGGGACGACGAAGGCGAGCAGGGCGCCCTCGCCGCCCGATTGCTGCGTCCGCGATCCGTTCCCGCTCATCGAAGACTTCTTCCGGGCGCCGCCCGCCCCGTGCTAATTATCGTCGGCGAGATGAGGGCATAACCCCTCCGCAAGGAGGCCTTAGACATTTCCAACGCCGTCGCTCCGTTCTGCGCCGTCATCGGCGCGGGCCCCGCCGGCCTGATCGCCGCCGACGTGCTTGCCCGCGCGGGAGCGCGCGTGACCATCTATGAGCACAAGGCGAGCCCGGCGCGCAAATTTCTGATGGCGGGGCGCGGCGGCCTCAACATCACCCACAGCGAAAAGGTCGACCGCTTCGTCGCCCGCTACGGCGCAGCGGCGAAACGCCTCGCGCCCTTCATCCGGGCGGCGCCGCCGCAGGCCTTGCGCGACTTTTGCGCAGAACTCGGCGAGGAGACGTTCGTCGGCACCAGCGGCCGCGTCTTTCCGGCAAGCTTCAAGGCTTCGCCGCTGCTGCGCGCCTGGCTCTTGCGCCTGTCGGGCCTCGGCGTGTCCATCGCGCCGCGCCATTCCTTCGAGGGCTTCGGCGGCGCGGGGGAACTGCGCCTGCGGGGACCGGAAGGCGAGGTTTTTTCCCAGCGCGCGGCGGCGACCGTCCTCGCGCTCGGCGGCGCCTCCTGGCCGCGGCTGGGCTCGGACGGCCTGTGGGCCGAGCGTCTGTGCGCCAGAGGCGTCGCCGTTGCGCCCTTCGCCGCGGCGAACTGCGGCGCGCTGGTGGAGTGGTCCGGCTTTTTCGTCCAGGATTTCGAGGGGCAGCCTATCAAGACGATCACGCTGCGCCTCGGTCAGGAGACCGCGCGCGGCGACATGGTGATTACCCGGACGGGCCTCGAAGGCGGACCCGTCTACGCCCTCTCTTCCGCTCTGCGGCGCACGTTGGAGCGCCAGGGCGCGGCGACGCTGCGCCTCGACCTCAAACCGGACACGACGGCCTTCGTTCTCCAGCAAAAGCTGCATCGGCGAACCTCGAAGCAGTCGTTGACGAATTTCCTGCGTAAGACCGCCGGCCTGTCGAAGGTCGCCGTGGCGCTGCTGCGGGAGTTTCAACCGGGCGGCCTGCCCAAGGACGCCGCGGCGCTGACGGAACTGATGAAGAATGCGCCGATTCCGGTGCGCGGTCTCGCGGGTCTGGAGCGCGCGATTTCCAGCGCCGGCGGCGTCTCCTTCGACGAAGTCACGCCGGATTTGATGCTGAAAAAGCTGCCCGGCGTCTTCGTCGCCGGCGAAATGCTGGACTACGACGCGCCGACGGGCGGCTATCTGCTGCAGGCGGCCTTTTCGACCGGCGTCGCGGCCGGCCGCGGCGCGGCGCATTACGCCGGGCTTACGCCGCCGCGCTGGCCGCTCGCCGCCGAAACCGCGGATCACAAAGGCTTGTCGCCCTGGAATTTGGCAAAGGGCCGGGAGCCCGACGCGTCGAACAGAACGACCTCGTAAACGTCCTGTTCCCCGCCCGTCTCCATACCGGGGGAGCCCGCCGGCATTCCCGGCGCGGCGATCCCGATCGCCTTCGGTTTCTCCTTCAGCAGGCGTTCGATCGCGGCGATCGGGACATGGCCCTCGATCACATAGCCGCCGATCTCCGCTGTATGGCAGGAGGCGAGCTTCTCCGGCACGCCGAGCCGCGCCTTTACGGGCTTCATGTCCGGTTCGTTGACGACTTCGACGGCGAACCCGGCCGCCTTCAGGCGCTCCGCCCATTTGCCGCAGCAGCCGCAGGTCGGGCTGCGATGGACGAGCGCCTTGACGGGCGCTTCCGCAGGCGCCTCCGCGCGGGCCGCGGCGGCGCCACAGGCGGCGGCGACCGCGCCGCCGAACAATACGAAGGCGTCGCGCCGAGTGAGGGGGGAAGTCGCCATTGTCGAAGCCCTTCGCTGGAGTTGGGACACTCAATATGGCCTCCGCGCCGGATCGCCGCAACCGCGCCGCTCGCGAACCGTTCGCGAAACGCCCCCGCGCCGGCCTCTTTGTGCTATGCTGACCGCCATGAACATTCACGCGCGCCCCGCTTGCGTTCCTGCAACGACCCAGGCCGCCGACGGCCTGCCGCGTCGCTGCTGGACCGTGGCCGAAATCGAGGAAATGGTCCGCGCCGGCATCATCGACGAAGACGAGAGATTTGAGCTGATCGGCGGGGAGGTTGTGCCCATGTCGCCCAAAGGCGTCCGTCGCGAATGGGTCAAGATCGAACTCAATCAATATTTCCAACGGATCGCTCAAAATCGCTTGACCATTGCCCAGGAAACGACCCTTCGGCTCGACAAGCACGCCTTCCTTGAGCCCGACTTTTGCGTCTTCCGTCGCGACCTGGATTTGACGCGCCTCGACGGCCCCGCCGTGCTGCTCGCCGTGGAAGTCGCGGACACGAGTCTCGCTTACGACAAGGGCCGCAAGATCGGGGTCTACGCCGCCTATGGCGTGCGCGAAGTCTGGGTGATCGACGCCCGCCGCGCGACGACATGGGTCCATCGCCGCCTGGGCGCCATGGGCTACGACGAAATCGCCGAACATCCCGCCTCGGAACGGCTCACGCCGACGCTCGCGCCCGAACTCGCGGTCCGCCTCGCGGATCTCGGGATTACGCCGATCGGCGAAAGCGCCTGACCGCTTCCCTTTGCGCGCCGCGCGCGATAACGAAGCCTGGTCCCTCCTCGCAATCCCTGCCGCCCATGCTCCAGCCTGTCCCTAAGCCCGCCGCCGAAGTCTCCACGCTCATGGCCAATCTTGGCCGCGAGGCGCGCAATGCCGCGCGCGTCGTCGCGCTGGCGTCGAGCGCGACGAAAAACCAGGCGCTGCGCGTCGCGGCCGGCGCGATCCGCAAGGAGACGCCGGCAATTCTCGCCGCCAATGCGCTCGATGTCGCCGATGCCCGCGCACGCGGAACCGCTGGCTCCTTCATCGACCGCCTGACGCTCGACGAAAAGCGCATCGAGGCGATGGCGCGCGGCCTGGAGGACATCGCCGATCTTCCCGATCCCGTCGGCCGCGTTCTGGCGACCTTCGAGCGGCCGAACGGCCTCAAGATCGAACGCGTCTCGACTCCGCTCGGGGTCGTCGGCGTCATCTACGAGAGCCGGCCCAATGTGACCGCCGACGCCGGCGCGCTGTGCCTGAAGGCCGGCAACGCCGCGATCCTGCGCGGCGGCTCGGAAGGTATGCGCTCCTCGCACGCCATCCACGAATGTCTCGAGGCGGGCCTTAAGGCGGCGGGTTTGCCCGAGGCGGCGATTTCGCTCGTGCCGATAAGCGACCGCGCCGCAGTGGGCGCCATGCTCGCCGGGCTCGACGGCGCCATCGACGTGATCGTGCCGCGCGGCGGCAAGAGCCTCGTCGCCCGCGTGCAGCACGAGGCGCGCGTCCCGGTCTTCGCCCATCTCGAAGGGATCGTGCATGTCTTCGTGCACAAGGGCGCCGATCTCGACATGGCCAAGACCATCGTGCTCAATGCCAAGATGCGGCGCACGGGAATCTGCGGCGCGGCCGAAACGCTGCTCGTCGATGCGGCCTGCGCCGGAACGCATCTCGCGCCGCTCGTGAAAATGCTGCTCGACGCCGGCTGCGAAGTGCGCGGCGACGCAGCGACGCAAGCCGCAGATTCGCGCGTAAGACCCGCGAGCGAAGAGGACTGGCGCACGGAATATCTCGACGCGATCATATCTGCGCGGGTGGTCGACGGGCTCGACGCGGCGATCGATCATATCGAAACCTACGGCTCGCATCACACCGACGCGATCGTCACGAACGACGAAGCGGCGGCGGCGCGCTTTCTGAGCGAGGTGGATTCGGCCATCGTCGCGCATAACGCCTCGACGCAGTTCGCCGACGGCGGCGAGTTCGGCTTCGGCGCCGAGATCGGCATCGCCACCGGCCGTATGCACGCGCGCGGACCGGTCGGCGTGGAGCAGCTCACGTCGTTCAAATACCGGGTGCATGGCGCGGGGCAGACGCGGCCGTAACGCTGGCGTCATTCGAGAGCGATCAGCCCGCGTTCCGTGAGGACGTAGTCCAGCCGCTGGTCGTGCGCTTCGGTCGGCACTTCCGCCGCCTCCTGGCAGGCGTAGGCGACGCCGACGGCGACGACGCGCTTCTTCGCGCGCAATTCGGCGAGGGTCGCGTCGTAAATGCCGCCACCGTAACCGAGCCGGAACCCGCGACGGTCGAAGGCGGCGAGCGGCGAAAACACGATGTCCGGATCGAAGGCGGGCTTGTCGCTGGCCGGCTCCGAGAGGCCGAACGGGCCTTTGACCAGATCGTCGCCCGGCGCGAAGGCGCGAAACACCAGCGGATGCTTGACCTTGTGCATGACCGGCAGGACCGTCGTCCAGCCCCGCTCCGCCAGCGCTTCGATGAGCGGACGCGTGTTGAGTTCGCTGCGGATCGGCCAATAGACCGACACGACCGGCGCCGCGAGCCCTTCCCGCGCACAAATCTCCGCGGCCAGAGCCGCGCCGCGCTCGCGCACCGCGGCGGCGGCGCCATGCGCCTCGTCATGGGCGACCAGATCGCGACGGGCCAGCGCATGGCGGCGCAGTTCGGTCTTTGGATCCTTGGGATCGGTCATGCGTCGAAAAGCGCCGGGGTAAGACGAGGTGCGGGCCGCAAGAGCCGTGGGACATCGATCCCGGGAACCTACAACGTAGGTGGGCGCCGTGTAGCCAAGCCCACGGGCAAGACCAGGGACAGCTCCCGTTAGGATCGATAAGGCCCCGGGGATTATGCGTCCTGCACGCGCCCCGCAGCGCCGCGGCTCCTATGTAGCCTTCCCGGCGTCGAAGAGCCAGAGGCTCGCGGCAGGGCGCGGCGGCGCAGGAAATCGCTCAGCCTTCGCTCAGGCGCCCGGCGAGCCGGATCGCCTCGATTAGGCTGGAGGGATCGGCGACTCCCTTCCCGGCGATCTCGAAAGCCGTGCCGTGGTCCGGAGAGGTCCGCACGAAGGGCAGGCCGAGGGTGACGTTGACGCCGCGATCGAAGGCCAGCGTCTTGATCGGAATCAGCGCCTGATCGTGCGTCGGGCAGAGCGCAACGTCGTAGTTTGCGCGGGCGGCGGCGTGGAACAAGGTGTCGGCGGGATGCGGTCCGCTGGCGTCGATCCCGCGCGCGCGCAGCGCCGCGATCGCCGGCGCGATTACGTCGATCTCCTCGCGGCCCATCGCGCCGCCTTCGCCGGCGTGCGGGTTGAGCCCAGCAAAGGCGAGGCGCGGACGCGCGATGTGGAAGCGCGCCGAAAGGTCGCGCGCGACGATTTCGCCGGTCTCGATCAGCAGATCGCGGGTCAGCAGATGCGGGGCCTCGGTCAGCGCGACATGGATGGTGACGGGCACGACGGCGAGCGACTCGTTTTCGCTTAGCTGCGCCCACAGCATCATCACCGGGCGCGGCCCGCCACCGTAATGGCGGCGCGCGAGTTCTCCGAGGAATTCGGTGTGGCCGGGGTGCGGAAACCCCGCCTCGTAGAGCACGCTCTTGGCGATGGGGCTGGTGACCAGCGCGCGCGCCGCGTCGTCGACCACGCATTCCACCGCGCGCTCGATAGAGAGAATGGTCGCCCGCGCGTCGGCGGGGTTGGGCTTGCCGGGAGCGGCGCTAACTTCGACGCCGAGCGGAACCACGGGCAGCGCACGGGCGAAAACCTCGTTCGCCTGCAAGGGCGTCGTGGTCTCGATCGGAACGGCGAGAGAGAGAGCCTTCCCGGCGCGCGAAAGATGCGCCGGATCGGCGAGCGCGAAAAACGGCGGCAGCCCGCGCGCGTCCCGCAACAGCCACGCCTTCAGCGCCAGTTCGGCGCCGATTCCCGACGGGTCGCCCTGCGTGAGTGCAAGGGGAGGGAGCTGTCGGTCACTCATGCGGCGAGGTCGTGGTTCTATGCTAGTTGCAGCGTTTCCGTGGTTCGAATCCTATCAGGCGCCGGCCGTCATTGCGAGCGAAGCGAAGCAATGACGGAGGCAAACCGTCGTGAGATCAATATGACGAGTTCCATGGGATCGACGTACTCGTGATTTCCGACAGAGCGGTATCGTTCGGTCGATAAGATATCGGGCCAGACCATAGGGCCGGAGCGAATTCTTGTCGAAAAAGTCCGTCAACTTTTCGCCAAATGCACTCCGACGGAAATTTGGCGATGACCGCAGCGTCGGCCAAGAATCATCCATGTCCCTGCGCCTTCGGGAGGCGGACTTCGCCGCCTTGTATCTCTCGGCAGCTCGTCGGCGCGACGCCGGCGAGGATAAAAACGCAAGCCAGCCCGATCCCCCTTGCATCGAGCCGTTCGCGGGCCTACCCAGCGCCAATGACCGCCGCCGACCGCCTCGCCGCCACGAAAGCCGCTATTCGCCGCGCCGCGCAGGACTGCGGACGCGATCCCGACTCCGTCATGCTCGTCTGCGTCACCAAGACTTTTCCGGCCGAGGACGTGATCCCGCTGCTCGACGCCGGCCATCGCGTCTATGGCGAAAACCGCGTGCAGGAGGCCATGGGCAAATGGCCGGCGCTGCGCGCGCGCTATCCCGGGGTCGAGCTCCATCTCATCGGCCCGCTGCAATCCAACAAGACGCGCGAGGCGGTGGAGACCTTCGACGCGATCCAGAGCGTCGACCGCGACAAGATCGCCAAGGCGCTGGCGGCGGAAATCGCGCGCACAGGCAAGCGCCCGCGCCTCTTCGTGCAGGTCAACACCGGCGCCGAACCGCAGAAGGCGGGCGTGCTTCCCGACGACGCCGACGCGTTCATCGCCGCCTGCCGGGAGAAATACGGGCTCGAAATTGCCGGCCTCATGTGCGTGCCGCCCGTGGACGAGCAGGCCTCGCCGCATTTCGCGCTGCTCGCCGACATCGCCGCACGCAACGGCGTCAAGGAGCTCTCCATGGGCATGAGCGCGGATTTCGAGCAGGCGATCCAGTTAGGGGCGACCTATGTGCGGGTCGGCTCGGCGATCATGGGCGCGCGGGATTACGCTACCCCACAATCAGGGTGACGCGGCGGGCGAGCCGGGGCGCCAGCCGCGCCATGTCGCGCGCGCGCAAAGCGACGCAGCCGGCCGTTGGCCCGAGGTCTCCGGTCGCGATGTGAAAGAAGATGGCGCTGCCCCTGCCCCGCACGGCGGGCCGGATGTTGTAGTCCATTACGCCGACGAGGTCGTAAAGCCGGTCTTTGCGCCACATGTCTTCGTGCGAGAGGCGCGCGCGCGCCAATGGGGCCTTGAGCGGCCGATTATAGAGGAACGAGCGCGCGTCGTCGCACCAGATGTCGCCCGGCCGCGTCAGTCGCCATGGCGCGCGCAGCGGCGCCGGCTTGCGCAAATAGAAATACAAGAGCCGCCAGCGTCCAGCCGGCGTCGCGCCGTCGCCCTCCCGCTTGTTGCGGGTTATCCCCGCGCGCCCCAGCGCGCAGGGAAGGACGAGCGAGCCGGCGATCAGCCGTCCTTCGTGCGGACGCGCGCCGGGGCGGCGGGCGACGAGAAGACGCGTCACCCCGCAGCGTCGCCGCTTTTCCCATTCGTTCATTCGCCGTTTGCTCCTGGGGCACGCGGGATTTTGCGCGCCCGGGCAAAGAAGCTATGAGACGCCGAAGTTCTGGGCAAGGACGCTGGGCGGAACGTGACGGCCAATCAGGAGGACAGCGGCGGCTATGCGCTCGCGGCGGCGATGTTCGCCGTCTGCGCCTTGGCGCTCGCCTGGCCCTGGCTGTCCGGCCGCGCCACCATCCCCTGGGACGCCAAGGCGCATTTTTATCCGCAATTCGTCTTTCTCGCCCACGCGCTGCGCGACGGCGAGGCGCCCTTCTGGAACCCGCATGTCTTCGCCGGGATGCCGCAGATCGCCGACCCGCAGTCGCTGATCTTCGCGCCCGTCTTTCCGATCGCCGCGGCGCTCGTTCCCGAGCCCTCCTTCGTCCTCGCGGACGGCCTCGTCTTCGCGATGCTGGCGATGGGCGGACTCGCCTTGATCGCCTTTTTCCGCGATCGCGGCTGGAGCGCGCCGGGCGCGCTCGTCGCGGCGCTGGCCTTCGCCTTCGGCGGCTCGGCGGCCTGGCGCATTCAGCATGTCGGGCAGATCATGAGCCTGTCGTGGTTGCCCGTCACGCTGTTCCTGCTCGCGCGCGCGCTGGACCGCCGCTCGATTCTCTATGGCGCAGGCGCGGGCGTCGCGGCGGCCTGTCTCGTGCTGGGCCGCGATCAGGTCGCCTTTCTGTGCGTGCTGCTGCTTGCCGCCTACGCGGTTTCTCGCGTCGCGGGCGAAATCCGTCCGATCAAGGCCGCGGCGGCGCCGCTTCTCGCCGGCGGGCTTTGCGGCGCCGCGATCATCGCCGTTCCGCTCGCTTTGACGCTCGATCTTTCCGCCAACTCCAACCGTCCGGCCATCGATCTCGCCGGCGCCTTCAAGGGCTCGCTGCCGCCCGGCTCCTTCCTGACGTTGATTTCGGCCAATCTCTTCGGCACGGACGGACCGCTCAAGGATTTCTGGGGCCCGCCCTCGGCCGCGTTCGGAACGAAGGATATCTACCTCGCCCGCAACATGACCAACGTCTACATTGGCGAACTGCCGCTGGTCGCGCTCCTCGCCGCCTTCGGGCGGCGCTTTTTCGCGGATCGCGATGCGCGGTTTTTCGCAGCCGCCGCGGCGCTGCTGACGCTCTATGCGCTCGGGCGCTACACGCCGGCCTTCGAAATTTTCTACCATGTCCCCGGCGTCGATCTGTGGCGGCGCCCCGCCGACGCCACCTTCCCGCTCTGCGCTTTGCTCGCGATCCTGTCGGGCTACGCGGTTCATCTGATCGTCGCGGGCGCGGTCGAGCCGCGCCTTTCCCGCCTCGTCGTCCCGGTTGCGGGCTTGTTTGCGCTCGCCGCCGGCGTTGCGCTCGCCTTCGGTCGGCTCGCGCAGGCGGCGGCGGCGCTTTCCGCCAGCGCGACTTTCGCAGTCCTCGCCGCGATGCTCCTTCGCTCCGCGCCGCGCCTTTTTCGAACGAGGCCGGCGGCGCTCCTCGCCGCCATCGGCGCCCTGTTCGCCGCGGATTTCGCCGTCTCCAACGGCCCGAACGAATCGACGGCGCTGCCGCCGGAGCAGTTCGACGTTCTGCGCGTCGATACGCGTAACGGAACCATCGCCCTGTTGCGCGAAAAGCTCGCCGCCGCGGCGGCGCCGGACCGGCGCGACCGCGTCGAACTCGCGGCGATCGGTTTTCACTGGCCGAACGCCACGCTTGTGCATGGCCTCGATCACGATCTCGGCTACAACCCCGTCCGCCTCAAAATCTTCGAAGAGGCGACCGGCGCGGGGGACCATCTCGCTTTGCCGGAGCAACGCCAATTTTCGAAACTCTACCCCAGATACCGCTCGCCGCTCTCGAACCTCCTCGGCCTGCGCTTCGTCGCGACCGGCGTTCCCATCGAGCAGATCGACACGTCGTACAAGGCCGGCGATTTCGACTTCGTCGCGCGCACGAAGGACGCCTATGTTTACGAGAACCGGAACGCCCTGCCGCGCGCGCTGGTTGCGACCTGCGCGATGCGGGTCGATTTTTCGAAGATGATCGAGAGCGGCGAATGGCCACAGGTCGACTTCACGGAAACGGTTCTATTGGAGCAGTCGCCGATCTGCCACCGCCGTGATCCAAACGAGCCGCCGTCCACCGCCCGGATCGTCTCGTACGAAAAGACGCGCGTCGAAATCGAGGCCAATGCGCCCAGGGGCGGCGGCTGGATCGTGCTGGGCGACGTCTGGCATCCGGGGTGGGAGGCGACGCTCGACGGCGAGCCCACGCCCGTCCTGCGCGCGAACGTCCTGTTTCGCGCCTTGCCGATTCCGGAAGGGCGCCATGTCGCGCGTTTCGAATTTCGTCCGCTGCGGGGGCTAGCGCGCTTTCCGACCGAACGGAAGCGTTCGATCGATTAGAAATCACGCTAGATCAAAGCGTTGTAGCGTGCTCCTGTCGAAAAGTTGACGGACTTTTCGCCGAATGCGCTCTAAGGCGCGGCGATCGCGCGAGGCCGGCAAAGGCGCCGATCGGCCTTTGGCGTTCTCGCGCCTGCGGCGATCCATCGCGCGCCCCTGGATGGATCGGAGCGACGATTCGCGGGTTAAGTAGCGAAAAGTTAAGCGGTATTGTCTAGAGCGGATCAACTGCGAAGCGAATTCCCTGTCCGGGAGAGGCCGACGCGATGACGATCGATTTTCGGGGCACGGCACGTTCTCATGATGCGGCGAGATTTCGCCGCCTCGAAGTTTCGCTTTCGGGACGCTGCATGTTGCAGTTTCGCCGCGAATTCGCTTGCCGCGCCATGGAAATCTCGCCGGCCAGCCTTCTGCTCGCCGCGCCGGAGCCGGCGGCGATCGGACAAACGGCCATCGTCTATCTGGATGACCTCGGGCGCTTCGCCGGCCCTGTGGTCGAAACGGCGCCGTGGGGTTTTCTGATGGTCTTCGACCGACCCGCGAGCAAGTTGGACAAACTTGTCGACCAGATCACCTGGTACGCCAACAGTCATCTGTTCGGCGATCGCAGTTTGCGACGGCATGAGCGGGTAACCCCGCTTAGACAGCGCTCAATCCTTTATTTACCGCCAGATCAATCTCATCTCGTCAAGATACTGAATGTCTCGGCGACGGGCGTCGCCATCGAAATGACGGTGCGGCCGGCGATCGGCGCGTCTGTCATCGTCGGCAACACGCCCGCTACGATCGTGCGACATTTCGACGGCGGTCTCGCCGCAAAATTCCTCACGCCCTTCAAAGAAGGGGAAGTCGACGAAACGATCCGGCTGTGAGGCCCGCGCCATCGGCGCGATCATCGTAAACGGACGTAAACCGATATTCGCGCTTAATTGCATCGTGCGCGCGAACCTATTGTCCAGTCGCTCGTGCTACTACTCGTCGCCTTATGAAGCACTGGCGCTAAAAGGTGGCGACAATGAAAAAGTTGGATTCCGTCGGCGAAATCCCATTTCCGGCTTGTCTTGCGACGCATGTCTGCGCTGTCGATCCCGATCATCCCGACGCGTCCCTCCTCGCGCTCGGAGCCGGCTGGAACGCCGCCGTAGCGGCCTACGCCAAAGTTTTCCGGAACGGAGACGACGCGAGCGACGGCGCGGCAAGCGCCAGCCCGGAGCCGGCAGAAACGCGCCTCACCGACGTCGGCGCGCGCATCCTGTCGCAGCGTGCGCGCACGTCGGACGGAATTGTGCTGAAATGCCGGGTTCTCGCCTATTGCCGCGGCGACGACGCGCGGACGGCGCGCGAGTCGGCGGAACGGATGCTCGCCGACGGCTGGCTGAGCGACATGACGGCGGTCGACGCCATCGTCGCGGACGTGCTCTCGCTGGTAGGGCCGTCGAACTATTGATGCGGAGCCCGTTTGATCCGTTCCATCGGAAAGCGCGCGAGCGTCCTGCGTCACTCGACGCGAAGGGTCTTTGCGAGGCGAGCCCCCGGCTCACAAACGCAACCCGTCGGTCTGGCTGAAGCAGCCCGCCAAAAATAAATGTAAACAGCGAAGAGAAGACGACTCTCTTCGCCGTTCGCTGTTCGCGCGTCGCGACGGCTTACGCCTCGCCCTCGTCGTCCTCCCCGCCGCCCGCCGGCGCGGGGGCCTGCGGCATCGCGCGGCGCTCCTGATAGCGCTGCATGCGCTCGGCGCGCTCGCCCGGATCGCGGCCGATCTTGCCGACGAGGTGGATGAGGTCGACGAATTCGTCGGCCTGGCGGCGCAATTCGTCGGCGATCATCGGCGGCTGGGTGGTGATGGTGGACACGACCGAGACGCGCACGCCCCGCCGCTGGACCGACTCGACGAGCGAGCGGAAGTCGCCGTCGCCGGAGAAGAGCACCATGTGGTCGATATGTCCGGCCATCTCCATGGCGTCCACCGCCAGCTCGATGTCCATGTTGCCCTTGACCTTGCGCCGTCCGAGCGAGTCGACGAACTCCTTGGTCGGCTTGGTGACGACGGCGTAGCCGTTGTAGTCCAGCCAGTCGATCAGCGGACGGATCGAGGAATATTCCTGATCCTCGATCAGCGCCGTGTAATAGAAGGCGCGGATCAGCCGACCCTTGGCCTGGAATTCACGCAGCAGACGCTTGTAGTCGATGTCGAAGCCCAGGGACTTCGCCGTCGCGTAGAGATTCGCGCCGTCAATGAACAATGCAATACGTTCGGGATCAGCCATCGTATTCTCGCTTCGGGTTCGACCAGTCTGGTAAAGGGAAGCAATCGCTCGAAATGCGCCGTAAACCCGAAATACGGCGATCGATGCGAGTGCTCCGGTTCAATCGACGCTCGGCGCGGCTCGCCGTTCTGCGAGCCGGGTTACGCCTTCGACGCGGCTGCACGGGCGTTTGCGACGCACGCGCCCATCGTCGCCTTTCAGCGAAAACATCGGGCGCCACGTGACAAAGGTCAAGGGCGGATGAAGATGATTCCCTCCAAACTCTTCCCTTCGACACGAAAAAACTTCCTTGCCCGACTTTCTCGCTCGACCGACGCGCCGCACCGGCCGAGAGCCGGACGCCGCGCAGCAATCGGGCGCGGTCCCGTCGCGGAGGTGGTTGGAATTGGGTTGGCGTAGTCTCCGGGTTGCTCAACCCAAACGATTCCGGCGTTGGAGCGCTGGAATGGAGACCACGCCATGGCGAGGGATACCATGAAGGAG
>Ga0233425_10008308_pt1 | contig 13896 bp, 20 predicted proteins | sample Watercolumn_Towu_2_FD_181712 | JGI IMG/M metagenome (GOLD analysis project Ga0233425, IMG submission 181712) | Freshwater microbial communities from Lake Towuti, South Sulawesi, Indonesia - Watercolumn_Towuti2014_140_MG | ecosystem: Environmental > Aquatic > Freshwater > Lake | place...
AGATCGGCGCGTGGTCACTCGACGTCAACAGCACGCAACGCGGAGTCGACTGGCAAATGAGAATCAGCGACGCCCGCTGTAAACTCAAGTCCCTCTACCCGAAAATCAGGATTTGACAGAGCACTAGGCGCAACGACAACGATCGCGAAACCGAGAAGGAAGACTGCCAAAGTGCTCGTCGCGGCTAACGTGACGATGGCCCCGGCAGCCAAGGAACGGCCAATGTCCGGAAACGAGACACGCGACTGCCCGGGAGAGATCCCTTCGGCTCTCCTCCGAGAACGGATCAGGCCGGCGCGGAGCAGTGCTGACAGGGCTATCAACAGGAGAATCACGGCGACTGACCACAGGCGGTAAGTCCCCCAGCCAGAATCCGGAGGGGGACCCACGAGGGTCACGAACAAGAAGACCAGGATTGGCGGAATCGCCACGAGCGGGCCAACGAACAGCAGCGACCTCAATGTGCCGAGGTCGTCTTCACCCGCAGTCCGGACAGCCGACTCGGGACGAATTTCGCCCGGCCCTGTCCGTTCCGACACATCGGTCGCTCGCTCTTCATCGCACGTACGAAAGCTGCTATCCTCGGTGCCGTCAACTGACGTACCACAGTTCCAACAGACTTCGAAACTGTCCTCTACTTCCTCGTGGCACTTCATGCAGTACCACATATCGGCATCTCCTGACCGCAGCCGAGGAGGAAACCAGAGCCGGCCATTAAAGAGGCAGATCGATTGCTGGCAGCAGGAATGAGTCTAGCCGGGCAGACCTGGTGAAACAACGGCGCACGAGGAAACGTGGTAACCGCTACCCGTACGCCCACGCGGACGGACTACGTACTCTTCGTCCGCCGCCCATCACGACGTAGCGGCCCCAGCCCGGCTGCTCGCATCGCTTCCGGAAAGCCGCCGAAGTACCGCCAGGCGGTATGCCGCAGTGCCTTGCTCGCGGGATGTGGCCCGGTTTCGCAGCACGTTCGGCCCCCCTGGCGGATCGGCGTGTGACGCGCGGATTGTGGCCCGAGTGCGGGGAGCGACGGCGAGCTTCCAATTCCCCTTCATCAACGCTTGAGCCCTGCGGGCCCCTTAGCGTAACTGATCTCTCCTTGACGGCGTCGAGCGACGGGCTCGCCGCGGACCTTTCCCTGTCGAGGAGAACGATCATGTCCTCATGCCACGAAGATGCGATCCCCGAGATCCAGGCAACCGTCAAGCCGCGCGCGGTGGCTTACTACCGCCAGTCGACGGTGGATAGCAGCCCGAGTTCGATCGCGCGACAACAAGAAATCGTCCATCAATGGGCCGCCGAGCACGACATCGAAATCATCGAAGAGTTTATCGACGATGGCCCGGCTACCGAAGGGGATGAGGAACGTTCGGCGTTCCACACTCTGCTTGCGCAATGGGTGCAAAAGCGCGACGACTTCCTGTACGTTCTCTGCTGCGACCAGAGCCGGTGGCGACGCTGGTCCAAGCACGAAGCGGCGACTCCGCAGCCCGCTGAAAGCCCGCACTACGGCAAGCGGCTCGTCTTCGTCACGATGAGCAACATCCCGGCCCAGCGGTCTGTCCGGCTCATGCGGCTACGACTGGGCCGATGCCTGGTCCACAAGCCAAGCCCCGCACGGCCGCCCGGCACCGCGCGTCGTGTCGCCAAGATCGCGGAACACGAGTACCCGTTGCCCAACCGTCCGTCCTCCGTCACTGACGAGGAAACCTAGCCGCAGGGGCGCAAGGCCCGGACACCGGCCAGCGCCCCACCGCTGACGCGAGCCGCATCCGGCACCAAGGAAACGGCCTTCCTTCGTGCCGGTCTTCTTGTGCCTTGGCAGGCACGCGCTCGGCAATGCGGCTCCTTCTTCCCGCCGCGCGGAACGATCCCCTTTCCTTGGCATTGGCGCTTGAGGACTGCTCGCTCCTTAGCGTAACTGTCGTGTCCTTGACGGCGGCGAGCAAGGTGCCCGCGCGCAGCCTCCAGCATCAAGGAGCCAGCGATGAAGCATTGGTGGGAACAGGACGAAATGCAGCCGCAGCCAATAAATCCGCGGACGCGGGCCGTGGCCTACTATCGTCACTCCGCGCAGGATCGCCAGGAGAACTCGATTCCGATCCAGCGCACGCAGGTCCGCAAATGGGCGACGGATTACGGTTTCGAGATCATTTACGAGTTCGCCGACGCCGGCAAGTCGGGCCTGAACGCGGAAGGGCGACCGGCTTTCACGCAGATGATGGAGGAGTGGGTCAAGCAGCGCACTGATTTTGCCCACAGTGCCAGATTGCCTACGAGGCACTGGCCCCGGTCGTGGACCGTTGCGATGGCCGGTTTTTCATGATTCGCGGCACGGCCGCCCACACCGGGGAACAGGGAGTCTTTGAGGAACGCCTGGCCAAGCAGCTTGGTGCCGTGCCGAACGAGGAAGGCCAACACGCCCGCTACGAACTCTGGAAGACGCTCGGCACGGGCCATCTGGCGCATTTCAATCACCACATCGGAACCACGTCCAGTTCGCAGCACGAGACGTCGGCCGTGAACGCGGAACTGGTGCACGCTTTCGTCGAAGCCGGACGCTGGCGGCATAAACCGCCTTCCGTGGTGGTCAGATCGCACAGGCATCGCTGTTCCGAGGTTCGCATCCCGTCACAGCATGGGTATTCGATTTCGTTCGTCACCCCGGCCTGGCAGCTCAAGACGCCGTTTGCCTACAAGGTGGCCGGCAGCCGGCAGACGACGCCGCAGATCGGCGGCAGTCTGATTCGCCAGGGGGACGAGGAACTGCACGCCCGCCATTGGGTGCGAGATATCGGCCGCTCACGTGCCGAGTGAACGGGGAGGAGACCATGCCGAGAATTACACACGAAGAACTGCTGGCGGAGATTGAACGCATCGACCGTAGTGGCAGTGACGGCGCCACGGTGACGGAACTGGTCCAGCAGACGGGGCTTTCGCGCGATACGATCCTCGGTCGTCTGCGGGTGACCGCTCGGGAAGGGCGACTGGCGGTCGGGCGCAAGCCGATCACCACCATCCACGGACTTCCGGGATGGGTCCCGTGCTACAAGGTCCTCAAGCGGAGGCGGGGAACATGAACACCTTCACCGTCAAGGACTCCGGCGAGCGGCGCGCTTTCGCCACCGGCTCGGTGCGCGACCGCGGCGATCTGAAGCCGCGGCCTGACTACATCTCGCCGTTTGCTCTGCTGGAGGTCGGGGAGCACATGCGCAAGGGCGCGGAGAAATACGGCCCCCAGAACTGGCAGCTTGGCCAGCCGTTCAGCGAAATGACGGCCTCCATGTATCGCCACTTACTGCAATGGATGATCGGCGACACGGAAGAGACCAACGCAACTCCGGAACGACGGCCGCTGCTGCTGACTGCCAATCAAGTGGCTGCCCTGTTCGGCAAGTCGGTGCGCGCTTGGCAGACGTGGGATGCACAAGGGTTGGTGCCACGGCCGATTCGCATCTCTCGCTCGACGTACTGGCGCTCGGACGAGATCTCCGCCTGGATCGACGCCGGCTGTCCGCGTCGGCGAGAGTGGGAAGCCGGCCGCCAGAATTCCGCTTGAGGTTTCCGAAAACCCTGGCACACTGTCCCTCCCTTGCCGGTCAACGTTGGTCACCTCCGACGGAACACGCACCATGGCCAGCCTGTACAAGAAACCGATTATCATTACCGACCCCGCCACCGGTCGTCTGGGGTCGCTTCCGCGATGAGCACGATCGCGAGAAGCGCGTTCCCCTGGCAACGGACAAGAAGGCGGCCGAGACGCTGTTGAGCGAACTGGTAAGAAAAGTCGAACGCATGCGGGCCGGGCTCGAGGATCCGTTCGAACGACACCAGAAGCGGCCGCTTTCCGGACACGTCCTGGATTTCCAGAAGTACCTCCAAGCCAGGGAGCGCACGCCCCGGTACATTGGGGACGAGGCGGAGAAGAAGAAACGTGAGAAGTCCTCGTTCCTGGCAAGCCGTGACGACCACGGGCGTGTCGTGGACTTCCACTCGCTCCGCAATACGTTCATCACGAACCTCTCACTGTCGGGCGTGCAGCCCAAGGCGGCTCAGACGTTGGCTCGTCACTCGGACATCAACTTGACGATGAACACGTACACGATGCTGCGGGTGCTCGACCAGGCCGCCGCTGTGGAAGCGTTGCCGCCGGTTCCGGAGGCGAAAGGGCGGAAGGGCAGCAAGCGGCGGAAGAATGCAACGACGAGCCCCGCTGTGAGTGGAGCTACCGAGCCGAATGCATCCGAGGACGTTTCTCGAATCTTGGCCGCCTGGGCTCAGATCCCGGCGGATGTGAGGGAGCGGCTGCTGGCGAGTGGCCGGACACCGCAGGGTACGGTGGTGGGTTGATCGCGAATCTCCTTGTACGGCCGAGACGCATCACGCGGGCGGCGCGTGTGACTCGGAACTCATTCCAGACGCTGCCGCCGCCTCGCGTGCATGCGCTTCGCCGTTCATCGGAACGATTGCCCTGCGGACGGCATCGATGACATCTGCGTTGGTTGACCTGAATTCTACGCGGTCGATGCCATCGATGGCACCGCCAAGGTATCGCCGAATCGCGGCAACGAACATCTCCGGCGTAGCATGGCCGTAGCCACAGGCCAAGCATGCCGAAGCGATCGTGCGGCAGCCCCTCCGGGACGCCTCGGCAAACGCATTGTGGTATGCCTGGGCGAGCAAGTCTGCGGACGTGTCATAAAAGGCATCGATTGCGACGGCGTGAAGCACGACGCGGAACGGAGACCCGCACGAAGGAGCGGCGACAACCGTACCGGGCGTCACGAATCGAGACGAGGAACGCCGCAGCCATTCATGCAGGAACTGCTGCATGGATTCCCCGTACCGGCGGAGGAACTCGCCACCAACACCACCCGACAAGTTGAGTTGCGGGTTGCCGGAACAGATCAGGGCATCAGCGCTGAGTTCAAGAATCTCGCCGACGGATGCTTCCCAAGTCGTCTTGGTACACTCGCCGAACCACCGGGCCTCTTGAACGCAGGATTTGAGGTTCGGCTGCGCGAACTCAAATCCTTAAGAAGTTATGCGTGATTGGTTGTGCGGCCTCTGGGGCGTTTCAGCCCGCGAAAACCTGCTGGGCAATTTGTTGAATCGCGCCGTCCAACCACTGCATGAACTCGCGTTCGAGAACCGGGATTACATCGGTCGATGTTCCTTCATACCAGGCAATCTCACGCCAATCAGTGGGTGCCGGTTTCGTCTTGTCAGCCTCGGACCGGAAATCGCAGGCGCACACGACGCACTGTTCGCCCCGTGATGCCACCTTATACGTTCGAAAACGTTTTGCTTCGTGGTTAGCGACACTCACGGTGGCGGTAAACGGGCCAGACACGGGATCGAGACCATCGCCGAGCTTCGGGCCGTCCCTTCCCCCACCGCCGGCCTTTAGTTTGAATCGACCGAGCTTCTTGCCGATGGCGTTTAGCTTTGATGCAAACTCGGTTAGCATCTTGTTGGCGGCTGGCTGGAACTCGACGAGTTGGGTCTTTCGGTCCTGTTCCCGGAGGCGTGCCGATAGTTCCGCCGCAGTCGCGATCGGATCGCTCGTTGGGCAGGAACTTGACTGCTGGCGTAGGCTCGCCAGCCGCGCGGCAAATTCATCGATGGTTTGAAAACGACTCTGGAGCTGCGGGGCCAGGCCCCTGCTAAGTATCAATTCAACCTGGGTCGTACGCGCGTCTGAGGCGACGGCATCGCGCACGGTGAAGCCTGGGCGAAGGTGTGGCATTTTGCCCGACGCATCCTGCAGGTGGCCCGGATGATGCCCGGAAAGCATGTAGTAGAATACAGCGCAAAGGGCCGTCACATCGCTTCGCGGATCACGACGGTTCCCACCCGGCGTATTGGTTTCCGGGAGGTCAAGGAACTTGTTTCGGAATGTTTCAACGGTTTCTGTGAGGTCTTCGTCAGTGGCATTGAACGACAGACCATAGTCGACTATGTAGAGCTCGTTCCGTTCTGCGTCCCGAATGATGATATTGTCGGGTTTGATGTCACGATGGAGAATACCTTCAGTGTGCGCAATCTTGACCGTTTCGCACAAGGCTAGGGCGAAATCGGATGCTCGATCGATCGACAACTTCCGCTGGTGCTCGACATGCTCCTTCAATGTTGGGCCGTCGACGAATTCCATGACTAGGTATAGTTCAACGCTACTGTTCTCGTAAGCCTCCGAATTGTGGCTGAGCACCTGGGGGACCCTTCCCCCAAGTGCGGCGAGGGTTTGCAGATTTGCAACCTCACGCCGCATCCTTGCGCGTGCTACGGTGCTTCGATTATTGAGGAGGTACTTCAGCACCCCCTGACGCTGGCTCGCCTGCTTCGATCTGACAAGGCGAGTAACGCCCTGTCCGCCCGTGCGCAACGGCCGGATGACCTCCCATTCGTCATCCCATGGATGTGCCATTGAACAAGCTCCTTCCGACCGTGGGCTCGACCCCTCGTCCCCGCATAACGCCCACAATCACCGGGCGGCAACAGGCGCCGAAGGCGGCTGCTGCCGCGCCGGTGCATTGTGAGGTTAGAGCCCGCATGGCTCACTGCTTCTTCTCCCGCTGACGGTACTCGTTGATCTGATGCGGCAGCGTGTAGAGATATTCAAGTAGAAAATCGAGGAAACGGACGATATCGCGCGCATCACGAGGATCGGTTGCAGGTTGATCAGGTTTCGGGTGCGCCGAATCGTTTCCCAACTCGCGCACGTGATCGGACCAGTCCTTCATGTTGGGAGGGAGGAGACCCTTATTCGCGAGGTCCTGTATCTCCTGTTTCAGGTTCGCTCCGGTGGCCTTGTGATCTCGCAATGCAACCTGCAATGCGCTGCGCGCCATTACCGCGGCAGCGTCCCAGTTCTCGTCGGCAAGACTGCGCTTCGCTTGTAGCCAATATCGGCCAATCGCTTCAGGCCAATGCTCGGGATGCTTTTCCCACCGCAGAGGCCATGGAAGAATTTTGTAGTCATGAAGCCGATCGCCCGCTGACCAAAGGCACATGACGTAGCTGCTGCAGCTGCCGCACTGAAGGGTATCGAAGTTCAGCTTTTTTGAGCCATTGGGCTGCTTCTTCTCCGCGTGGAATGCGGTCTTGAAGTTACCGCGCTCAAAGCAGAATGGGCACGTGATTCGGTAGAGCGCAAGGTCGTTGCCCTGACACCCCATTCCCTCACCGAGACTCCACCAGCTATCCATGCGCTCTCCCTGCTGCGTGTGCGGTTCCTGCGGGCTCTAACGCAAAGGTCAGCGACGGGAGCCAGCCGTCTTGTGTACGCCCGGCATGGGCGTGATTTTATGGGGTGAAAGTCCCCTGTACGAGACTGGGAGTCTCCTGCACGCCAGTCTACTCAACGCTCAACGTGCCGTCAGCCATGGCCACCGGCAGGCTTCGCACGGGAAGGCCCGTGTGAGGGCTGGGCGGGGTGCGCTGCTCCAACGATATTGCAAACATTGGTGGATTCTTGGATAGGCTGATACCTCGGGAGCAACTTCGGCCCAGCTATGGCAAAGGCGGAAAGGCTCCGTAACTACCTTGTGTCAGGGTGGTTAGCACATGGGATCATTCAGCAATCGAAGGAGCACGTCATGGACGACGCACGCCAGGGTGATGGCACGGCGGTGATAGCAACAGTAGTCAGGCAATTCGCTCCGTCGCGGATCGAGCGACAGTTGTTGGCCCAGGTCTTCGACCTGGTTGCTCATGATCAGCCCATCCGGGTGAATGTTTCAGGCGCATGGCCGGAACCTCAGCTCTCGGCGGCATCTCGCGCCGTCGCAGAGGCTTCGGCCGATGCAGAAGTGATGTCGCAGCGTCGCGCGGGGAGGGCTGCCGCATGACCGGCCATATTCCTGCCGCGATGCGCGTCGCCATCTACGCGCGGGTCTCTTCGGATCAGCAAGCTCAAGAGCAGACCATCGCCAGCCAAGTCGCGGCGTTGCGTGCACGAGTCGCCGCCGACGGCTGGCAACTTGACGAGCAGTTGTGCTTTCTCGACGACGGTGTGAGCGGAACCACGCTTCAACGTCCGGCGCTGGAACGGCTGCGCGACCTGGCCTACGTCGGCGGCCTGCAGAAGTTGTATGTGCATTCGCCGGATCGGCTGGCGCGGCGTTATGCTTATCAAGTCTTGTTGGTCGATGAATTGACCAAGCACGGCGTGGAGATCGTGTTCCTGAACCGCGCGATCGGCGTGAGTCCGGAAGAAGACTTGTTGTTGCAGATGCAAGGCATGTTCGCTGAATACGAACGTGCCAAGATCATGGAGCGAACGCGTCGCGGCCGGCGACACGCGGCGGCACGGGGCAGCGTCAACGTGTTGTGCGGCGCGCCGTATGGCTACCGCTACATCACGCGTCGCGAAGGAGAGGGCCAAGCGGCCTACGAGATCGACGAGCCTCAAGCAGCCGTCGTACGGCAGGTCTTCGAGTGGGTCGGACGCGATCGGCTTTCGATCGGCGAAGTCACACGGCGGCTGCGGACTCAGCAGATCAAGACGGCCACGGGCCAGGATGGTTGGGACCGGTCGAGTGTGTGGGGCATGCTGAAAAACCCTGCGTATCAGGGCCTGGCGGCCTTTGGCAAGACGCGCACGGGCCCGCGCCGACCGCAACTTCGTACACCGCGCGGAACCTCGAAGACGCCACGCAACGCCAGCTCGCGGTACAACACCGACGCCAGCGAACAGTTCTCGATTCCGGTACCGGCGATTGTCTCCGTGGAACTGTTTGCGGCCGTCGAAACGCAACTGACCCAGAACCGCCAGCGCGGTCGCGAGCCCGACGCGGCGCCACGTACTTGCTGCAAGGGTTGCTGGAATGCGCATGCTGCGGCTACGCCTACTACGGCAACAAAGTGATTCGGCGCCGAGCCGGCGGGAACGTGTCCTACGCCTACTATCGTTGTACCGGGAGCGATTCTCATCGCCTCGGCGGCCAGCGCGTGTGCCAGAACAAGCAAGTCCGCACCGAAAAGCTCGACGCAGCCGTCTGGCAAGATGTGTGCGAGTTGTTGCGCCATCCGCAGTTGCTGCGGAAGGAATACGAACGTCGCCTGGCATCACCGGCGGATTCCGGCACACAGGCTTCGCTGAAGAAGCAAGCCACTGCGGTCCAGCGCTCCGTCGATCGTCTCATTGATGCCTACACCGACGGCCTGCTGGACCGCACCGAACTTGATCCACGACTGGCGCGCGCTCGGAGTCGGTTAGCGAAGTTACACGAACAGCTTACGGACATGGAAACCGAATCGCGCGAGCAGTCCGCCTTGCACAGGGCGTTGGCGTGCCTGGACAGCTTTACGGAATCGATCGCGTCAAACCTGGAGTCGGCCGACTGGTCTACCCGCCGCGAGATCTTGCGTACGCTGATCGGCCGCGTACGGATCGAACCGGACCAAATTCGCATCATCTACCGCATCAACTTCCCCCTTTTTGTCAAGAAAGCTAGCAACGCTGACACCGAAAGAGGTTTGCACTTTTGTTGGAGCAGCGAGACCCGCCCGGCTACCCGATTAGGGCTTTTCCAGCGGAACAACGTCACAGCTCATCTTCAATCCACAGCCTGGGCAGCAATGCCAATTGAGCCATTGTTGTATATCGTTCCCGCTCTCGATATTCCAGTCACATCCGCACCGGGGACACTCGGCCTTGGGTCTAGGAAACACCGTGCGGCTGAGAAGGCCACCCAGGAAGAAGGTGGCAAGGCCCAACCCCATAGCTGCCCCGGCAAGGATATTGTCACGATCCCTTGGGTCTGCCATGAACCATACTGCAGTTCCCACGAGAACACCCGCAATCAATAAAGCCGCAAGGGACCAGCCGACTCGCCGGCCATGTCCGATCGCCGCCGCCTTGATTCGTGCGACCTCGGTAGCGAATTCCGCATCATTCACCGGCGCACTCCTAAGGCCCTAACGACACGGTTCACTTGCCGGGCCGCCGGCATGGACGTGATCTCATTGGGTAAGAGTCCCGTCGAGGAGACTGGGAGTCTCAAGGAGGTCAGTATACCAAATGATCGCTCCGATCGACAAAGTACGAGGTGAAGGCGGGCACCGACCGTGTCGGTCTGACGAACTGCTGGCTCGCTGCTCACGGACTACTCAGCCTGAAGAATCTCTGGGCCCAGCTTGCTCAGCTTCGCTGAACCGCCTAGTGCGAGCCCGCATGCTAGGTGGTATGGTTATGGTCACCGGCGACGATGGCCCTTACCAGATTCTGCGGCGAACGTCACTACTTCGAGAATTCTTTGCCACCCGTTGACCATAAGTAAAGTGTCCGCGAGTACCCGAATCGAAATAGTTCCCGCTCAGTAATGGGATCAGCAATGCCTGCCAGAACTGCGCCTCGTCCCAGCAGAGATACGCCGGAGCCTGATTCTTCCAACAGACCATCAGCTGAGCTAACGAACGGCATTTTCGTGCCGACTCGCCAGTACACGATGGTGACACCATCGGGAATGGCGCCAATCGGCTGAATCACGAAAATACCACAAGTTAGCCGAAACACTACGCATGCGAGTGCTACGGCTCCGAGCACGATTTGAAGTGACCGATTGCGACGCTTTCGCGGTGTCGCGTTGGTGGGCGTTTGCTCGGGTTCCAAGTCGACCTGCCGTTGTTGTTGCGCTCGCTCTTCACGTTGTTGTCGCGCCACTTCATCAGCTTGTTGCCGCTGAAGTCGTGCAGCCTCTACGGCTGCTTCGCGTTGAGTCTTCTTTTCTCTCCTGCGCTCTTCGCGGAGTCGTTGTTTAGCCAGTGATTCAGCGGCACGAGCAGCCTCTCGTTGTTTGTTTTCTCGGACCACTCGTTCAAGTTCTGCACTGCCGGGAACGACGAATTCGCGTCTGCAGCCAGGACAGTAATCCGTTGAGCCAGCGTCGGACAGAGGTGATCGGAGTCGCTCCCCGCAATGTGGACAGTCGTAGCTAACGCCATCCGATCCAAACAACGATCGAGAGTGTTCTACGTCTGACATTGTCTACCGTTAGCCGCCGAACGTTCAGGGTTCTATGCCGTCGGCTGCCGGGGTAGCGCGGTCCATTGTGGGAGAGGCGCATCGGCAGCGGGCGGCATACAAAGCCTTGTGGCATCAACCGTGAATGTAGAGGGCAACGGACCGACCGTCAAACGCGTGCGGCGCTGCCGTGGCTATCCGACGGTGCGGCATTGTGCGACTGACGGCGGAGCGGTGAAGGCACCGGTTGTTCACAGGCCTGGCCTGCTTTCTCGAGCCGACTCAGTCGCGAGATGCCCCAACATCGTGGTGCCGCCCTTGGTGACGAGATGTTTCCACACGGTGCATCGGCGATGGCATGGGGCGGGGTAGCCACGGAAGGGCCCGTGGGGAGGCGGGCGGGGAGAGTCGCCCGGCTGGCCGATTCTGGCTTGGCTTCGGGCAGTGGTGTCGTGCATTCACTGGACGACCACTGGCGATTCCAATGCCAGGCATACATTTCTTGTGATTTTGCGTCGTAGAGGAAGTACCAGCCGTGATGGCGTTCAGCGGAACCAGCGTCGTAGCACCAGTGGATTGACGTTGCGGCCCCACCAACATCGCGAGTCCACCACATCGGTGGTGAAGCGGCGGGTCTCCAAGTTTTCGGATAGGCCGTTGTTCCACGCCATTCGATCTTTGCTGGGCCGCTCTTGTCGCGGGCCACGGCTGCCACCAACTGATCGCTGGCGGTCTTGGAGATCGTGAATCGCCACCAAGCATCATGGCCATCGCGTGTGGAGAAGCAGCGATGGTAGATGTCTGATGCGCCGGCCGGATCGAACCAGGCAGCACCGCCGTCCTGGACATATTCCGAGTACGTGATGCCTTTCGACTCACGGTCGCCACCAAAATCAACCGGCGAGGTGCAGCCGACGAGAAGCACGAGCAGCGCCAGTTGATGTGGGTGGACTGTTTGCATTGCTTGACCTGCACGTAACAGGACGCTCATCCGCTGTGACCGCAGCCAGAACTTTGTAATTCTCCCGCCGTGAAAGCGCCTTCGTAATTGGTTGCGACGGTTGCTCCGGCGGCACACGACGCTCAGTCTGAACAACCGCGAATCTAGGGCCCAAACGTCTCCACGTCAAACATGTGCGACTGACGGCTCCTCCCAACACTCTTCCTGCGACTCACCCACCGCTCTCTGTGAGCGTCCTGCTGACCGACCCATCTGGCACCTGAATTGGCGACGCAAGAATCAGGAGCCGTTCAACCCCTCTGAACCCCACGACTCCCGGCCCATTCTCGATGTTTCCGGCCCCGTTTTCGCCGCATGGAAAGGTGCCCGTATTGGTGCCGAGATTACGCCCAAGGTGCCAATATTGGTGCCGTACCAGGTTCCGCTCAACGACGGCTCACGGTAGCAAAACGTAGCAAAACGTAGCAAACTGTCATTTGGGCTGCTGGAGGGGGGCACGGCCAAGAAACGCGAAAAGCCCCGGGGAAATTGGGGCTTCTTGTTGCGTAACCCGCTTGTGTTCAGGCACTTGCTGACGTGGAACTTCAAGCGGAGGGCACGGGAGTCGAACCCGCAACCGGCAAAGCCGGCATCTGATTTCGAATCCGGGGGCGAGTTGGCGTTAGTCGTAGACGGGCTGGGAGTTGCGGAACGCTGTTTGGGTCGCGGTGCCCACTATGGTGCCGTGAAATCCGGACGATGCGCCGGAACCGGAAGTCTTTCTCCCAGCGAGGCTTCCGTTTGGTATACTGGTGACAAGGCCCTGACGCGGACAATGATCGACGCTGAAACGCCCTCGGTGCGCCGTCACGCCGCAGCCGCCACCGGTTCGCCGCGATGGGCTGAGTCAGCCCGGCTGGCAAGGGGAGGTCTTCAATGAGTTCCGAGACGACCCAGACGGAATTTGCACACATCGTGCGTACACCCGGCATCGTTGGCGGAGAGCCGCGAATCGCCGACCATCGGATTCGAGTCCGTGACATCGTGACAGCACGTGACCTGGCCGGTTACTCGCCCGAAGAGATTGCAGGCACCGTCTATCCGGATTTGACGTTGGCCCAGGTCTACGCGGCTCTGGCCTACTATGAAGACCATCGCGACGAGATCGATCTGGCAAGCCAATCCGAAGCCAACGCCGCCGATGCGTTCTTGAGAAGTCATCCGGACCTGGCCTGTGATAGGCGGCCCAGAGACGGTTCGGACAAGTAAGGCAGGAAGCGGATTGTGCTCAAGGCATACGCTGACGAAAACGTTGCGAACGCGGTGGTTCAGGCCCTTCGCAAACGTGGCATGGACATCATTACGGTATCGGAACAGGGACGTCGGGGTATTGGCGACGCGAGACTGCTTGCGGAAGCTTTGTCGGACGAGCGCGTGCTTCTGACGAATGACCAGGACTTCCTCACGCTGGCCGCCGAGGCGGCAGCGCGGCAAATCGTCTTCGCTCCAATCTTCTACTGGCCGCAGCAGACGCGGTCCGTGCGTGAGCTCGTGACAGGCATCATTCGAGAGGCAAGTCAGGACACTTATGCCAACGTCTGTTCGCGAGTCTTTTTTTTCTGAGATGGGTCGGCAATTGGATGAATAGGACCAGCGCCTTTCACCAGCACTCTGGCGGACACGCAAGCCATTTTCTGGACGGGGATCATCGGCGTATTCGATCGCGTGTCGGAACGCGAACCGCCTAATTCTGCCGATCACGTGAGCCCGCTACGTTCTTCGCGCGCGGCGACTTGCTCTGCTGGGCGATTTCCGGTTGCCCCATGCGTGCTGAAATCCTGGAAGAGGATGCCGAGTCTTTGCGACTCCCCAAGAACTGGCACTCGCTGGTTCGCAGTGCGGTGCTCAATGTGATCGGCATCGTGCGCATCGCGATGCTCGCCGGCCGCGAAGCTCTGATCAAGAACGGTGATTCGAAAGACGCCAG
>Ga0233425_10008309_pt1 | contig 13894 bp, 13 predicted proteins | sample Watercolumn_Towu_2_FD_181712 | JGI IMG/M metagenome (GOLD analysis project Ga0233425, IMG submission 181712) | Freshwater microbial communities from Lake Towuti, South Sulawesi, Indonesia - Watercolumn_Towuti2014_140_MG | ecosystem: Environmental > Aquatic > Freshwater > Lake | place...
CCGGTAGCGTGCGGCATCCTGCGCTTCGAGGCCGACGTCCTTCCCACGGCCGGGCGCCCCCTGACGGAGCGTGCGACACTTTGTCACACCCCAAAAACCTTGTCAACAGAAAGGGCAGGTAATTTCCATCTTTTGTTTATCACTTATTTTGTGTAATGAATTTGTGTCCGCAGTCACCTTTACGCCGATCGTCGCGGCGGTCGATGATGCAGATTGCGACGTCGTTCACTGCCGCATTCTGCAGCGAAAAAGCCCGTATGCCAGGACGTTACATGCAGCTAACCATCGATGGGATGAATCCTCGATGGCGGCCTTGGTCCGGATCGGGGGCGGCGCGAGGATGGCGGACGCTCCGGGTCGCCGGCAAGCGGCTTCCTATACGGCGTTCAGCGAATTTGTGAAATTTCCTGGTGAGGAGGTTCAATGAATTCAGTAGGGTACGGGGGAATCGGGGTGGCGGCGCGGACCCACCGATGGGATACGGACTTCGCTGCACCCAGGGTTAACGCATCTGGCTCCGGCGCCGTTGCCCGGAACCAGGACGGCGACAAGCCCAGGCTCGCGGTGCCGATCCGACCGCTGTCGCGCCATTCCCGGTAACACCCCCGGAAGGACGGCCGCGGACCGCCTGGAATGATTGGACTTTCCCCCAGAATCGCTGCAAAATAGTAGAAATTCCGCACCCGTTTCGTGCACTTCACTGGTCGGCATTGATGGCTCGCATCCTGGTCCTGAATGGCCCGAACCTCAACCTGCTGGGAACGAGGGAACCGCAGATTTACGGCTACCAGACCCTCTCCGACATCGAGCGCAGCCTTACCGAACAGGCGAGTACCGCCGGCCACACGGTGGAATGCCTGCAGAGCAATGCCGAACACGTGCTGATCGATCGAATTCACCTGGGTCTTCAAGACGGCACCGCCTACATCCTGATCAATCCGGGGGGGCTGACTCACACCAGCGTCGCCTTGCGGGATGCGCTGCTCGGCACGAAGATTCCCTTCATCGAAATCCATCTCTCCAACGTGCACGCGCGGGAGCCGTTCCGAAGACACTCGTACTTGTCCGACGTCGCCCGCGGCGTCATCTGCGGAATGGGGACAATCGGCTATCGGCTCGCGCTGCAGGCTGCGATTCACGAACTAGAACAACAACCTGTCACTGCCCATGGACATTAGAAAAATAAAGAAACTCATCGAGTTGATAGAAGAATCCGACATAGCCGAAATCGAGATCAAGGAAGGGGAGGAATCGGTCCGTCTGAGCCGCTATTCGAGCGTGCCGGTGCATGCCCCGATGATGGCGCCGCCTGCCTTTGCGCCGGTAGCCGAATCTCGCGTGACCGCCGCCGATGCGGACAGCGAGGCTCCCAGAGAGCCCAGTGGCCACCTGGTGCGATCGCCGATGGTGGGAACCTTTTACCGCGCCCCGACGCCGGGAGCGAAAGCTTTTGTCGAGATCGGCCATCGCGTGAATGTCGGGGATACTCTGTGCATCATCGAGGCCATGAAGATCCTGAACCAGATCGATGCCGACAAGTCCGGCGTGATCAGCAAGATCCTGGTGGAAAACTCGCAGCCGGTGGAATACAACCAGCCTCTGTTCGTCATCGAATAGGTCCCGGCTACGTTGTTGGTCCTTCCTCCAGACCTCCGTCAGGAATTCCCCATGCTCGGAAAAATCGTCATCGCCAATCGCGGCGAGATCGCCCTTCGAATCCTGCGCGCCTGCCGGGAACTGGGCATCAAAGCCGTCGCCGTCCATTCGGAAGCGGACCGGGACTTGAAACATGTCCGCCTCGCCGACGAGTCCGTGTGTATCGGCCCGCCGCCGTCCAGGGACAGCTACCTCAACGTGCCGGCCATCATCAGTGCGGCGGAAGTCACCGACGCCGTGGCGATTCACCCCGGCTACGGGTTTCTGTCGGAGAACGCCGATTTCGCCGAAAAGGTGATTCAGAGCGGCTTCGTCTTCATCGGCCCGAAGCCGGAAACCATCCGCTTGATGGGCGACAAGGTTTCTGCCATCGATGCCATGAAGAAGTCCGGGATCCCCTGCCTGCCGGGATCGGACGGACCGCTTTCCGACAACTACGACGACATCCTCAAGATCGCCAAGCGCATCGGTTTCCCGATCATCATCAAGGCTGCCGGCGGCGGCGGCGGACGCGGGATGCGGGTGGTCCACAGCGAAGCCGCATTGCACAGCTCCATCAGCCTGACCAAGGCCGAAGCCGCCGCCGCCTTCGGCAACGACACGGTCTACATGGAGAAATTTCTGGAGAATCCGCGCCACGTCGAGTTCCAGGTGATCGCGGACAGCCACGGCAACGTGATCCATCTGGGGGAGAGGGATTGCTCCACGCAACGCCGTCACCAGAAGGTCGTCGAGGAGGCGCCGGCGCCGGGGATCAGCCCGAGCAAGCGGCAGGAGATGGGAGAACGCTGCGTCCAGGCCTGCAGAGAAATCGGCTACCTCGGGGCCGGCACCTTCGAATTCCTCTACCAGGACGGCGAATTCTACTTCATCGAGATGAACACCCGGGTACAGGTGGAGCATCCGGTCACCGAACTGATCACCGGCTTCGACATCGTCAAGGAGCAACTGCGCATCGCCGCTGGCGAACCACTGTCCCTGCGCCAGGAGGACGTCCACTTTTGCGGCCATGCCATCGAATGCCGCATCAATGCCGAAGACCCCACCAACTTCATGCCCTCGCCGGGGTTGATCGAGCAGTTCCACATGCCCGGCGGCCCCGGTATCCGGGTCGAGACCCACATCTACAACGGCTACCGGGTCCCGCCCTATTACGACTCCATGATCGGAAAGCTCATCGCCCACGGCGAAACCCGGGAAAGCGCCATCGCCCGCATGCGGACCGCCCTCAACGAGATGGTCATCGGCGGCATCAAGTGCAACATCCCGCTGCTGCTGGACATCATCAACGACAAGGGTTTCCAGCAGGGCAGCCAGAACATTCACTACCTGGAACAGAAGCTCGGTCTGAAGCACTGACAGCGGCCGCCATCACCGGGAGCCATGCCGTGGACTCATTCCTGCAAGCCGCATTCGCCGAAGCCGAGACGGGGTACCGCGAAGGCGGCATACCCATCGGTTCGGTGCTGGTCCATGGCGGCCGCATCGTGGGTCGCGGCCGCAACCGCCGGGTGCAGGCGGGCAGTGCCATCCGCCACGGCGAGATGGACGCCCTCGAGAATGCCGGCCGGCTGCCGGCGTGGGTGTACCGGGAGTCGGTCCTCTACACCACCCTGTCGCCCTGCGCCATGTGCAGCGGTGCGATCCTGCTCTACGGTATCCCGCGGGTGGTGATCGGCGAGAACCAAAGCTTTCGCGGCGAAGAAACCCTGCTAGAAAGCCGCGGCGTCAGTCTGACGGTACTGCAGGACCGCCGCTGCATCGCCCTCATGGCGGAATTCATGGCGAAGTTCCCGTTGCTCTGGAATGAAGACATCGGTGTCTGAGGGCGTTGCGTCCATCCATTCCGGATCTACCCGGCGCGTCCCGCCGGTTCCTCGGAAAGGATGAGGTCCGCATCCATGGCCAATCGATTCCTGACGCTGGCAGCCCTCTGCCTGTTCCTTGCCGTGGGCCTCGGCGCCTTCGGCGCCCACGGCTTGCGGGGCAGGATCGATGAAGCGGCGCTGGCGGTTTACCAGACCGCCGTCCAGTACCAGTTCTGGCACGGCTTGGGCCTGGCCCTGGTAGCCATACTGAGCCGGCACGACCCGGGTTCGCGCCTGTTGTGCTGGAGCGGCTGGCTGCTGGTGGCGGGCATCGCCCTCTTCAGCGGCAGCCTGTACCTGCTGGTGGCGAGCGGGGCGCGCGGCTTCGGCGCCGTCACACCGGTCGGCGGCCTCTCCTTTCTGGCAGCCTGGCTGGTCCTGGTGGTCTACGCCTGGCGCCGGTGGAAATAGTCGGCAGAATGCCGATCGGGGCGGATTCGTCTTGACCCTGTCCCTCGGGTCGGGGAATATGGCGTATCGGGATCGTGATGAGGAAAAGGTGATGAAAAACCGCAGATTCGCCCTCGGGCCACACCGCATCGGCTGGGTGCTGCTGGCCGCCACCAGCTTCTTCGCCGGAAGCGCGGTTGCCGCGCTCAATGCCAGTCAACGTTCGATGAGTGCCGTGCTGGCGGCGACTTGCACTCCGCCTCCGGACTCCAACTTCTTCGCCGCACCCGCCTACTGCGGCCAATTGCCCCAGTTGACGCCCGGCTCGGCGGCCTATGACAGCATCGTGCGGCAGATGACGCCGGACCAGATCCTCGCCATCGGCTCCATGGGAACCCGCACCAATGGCGGCCAGACCTCGGTCATCAAGCAGGTGTTGAGCGACCGCACCCGCACTTGGCGGCTCGGCGCCGGCGGCGCGGCCGGCGACGATCTCACAGCGCCGCTGGGGCTGTGGTTCAAACTCGACACGGATTTCGGCGGGCTCGGCCGCAGCGTCGAATTCAGCGGATTCCGCTACAACAACTTCGGCCTGACCGCCGGTGCCGACTACCGCATCAGCGACCGCTGGATCGCCGGCCTGGCCTTCAACTACCAGCGCAGCAATGCCCGTCTCCTCGACGAACGCGGCGACACCAACCACGACAGCTACACCGGTAACATCTACACCTCCTACTACATTACCGACAGCCTCCACCTGGAGGCGACCGGTGCCTATTCCGGCTTCGATTACGAAACCTTCCGCAACGTCCGGGGGCCGGGCGTCGCCGGCCGCATGACCGGCAAGCCCGGCGCCGGCCAATACGCCTTCAGCGCCGGGGGCGGCTACGACTTCCAAATCGACTCCTTCCTGTTCGCGCCCTACGTCCGGGCCGATTACCTGGGCCTGGACGTCGACGGCTATCGGGAAAGCGGAGGCCCCGCCGCCATGCAGTTCGAACAGCAGCACATCCGTTCCCTGACCTCCTCGGTCGGCGCCCTCTTCTCCAAGGCGATCAGCCTGCCCTGGGGGGTGCTGACCCCGCAGCTGCGGGGCGAATGGCACCATCAGTTCATGGACGAGGGCCGCACCATCCACGCCGCCTTCGTCAGCAATCCGGCCACCACCCAGATGACCATCCTGGGCAGTTCGCCCGACCGGGACTTCTACACCCTGGGGGCAGACCTGTCCGGAACCTTCGCCCACGGCATTTCCGCCTTCCTCAGCTACCAGACCCTGCTCGGCTCGCGCAGCATCGAGAGCCACAAGGTGATGCTGGGTACCCGCCTGGAGTTCTGATGCGGCTCCGGCCGCCGCAGCCATGCCCAGTGTCATCGGCCATCTCGCCGTACCTCTGTGCCTGGGTGCGGCGCTCGGCCGCAACCGGATTGCCGGTTCGGTGACCGCCGCCGGCACGCTGCTGGCCGTGCTCCCGGATCTGGACGTGCTGGCCTTCCGCCTCGGCATACCCTATCAATCGCCCTTTGGCCACCGCGGATTCAGCCACTCGCTGCTGTTCGCCGCCGCCACCGCCCTGTGCTGTACGCTGATGCTGGCCGCCACCCGCCACCGGCGGCTGCGGTCCTGGCTGTTCCTGTTCGCCGCTGCCGCCTCCCATCCGCTGCTGGACGCCGCCACCGACGGCGGCCTCGGCGTGGCGCTGCTGTGGCCGCTTTCCGAGCAGCGCTTAGTGGCACCATTCCGGCCCATCGCGGTGTCGCCCATCGGGCTGGAGCGGTTCTTCTCGCCGCGCGGCCTCGCCGTGCTGCGATCGGAGCTGGTATGGTTGTGGCTGCCCTGCGGGCTGGTGGCCGCCTGGTCGTTGCTGTGGCGCCGCGCGAGGCCGGCATGGAGCCGCTAGAGCGCCGGGACTTCGACCGCCACTGCGACGCCATTGCCGCCGCCCTCGCCGAGGAGGGCCGGATCGTGCTGCCGCAGGTGCTGGCGCCGGCCTTGACCGCCGCCCTGGCGGAGCGCGTCGCCCTGCGCCAGGATTCGATGCAGCGCGCCGCCGTCGGCCGCGACCGCACCCGCAGCGACGCCGTGCGCAACGACCGCAGCGCCTGGCTGGAAGCGGACGATGCCAGCGAACGGGCCTTCCTGGAGTGGATGGAAGATCTGCGGCTTGGCCTCAACCGACGGCTGTTCCTGGGGCTGTTCGACTACGAGGCCCATTTCGCCGTCTACGATGCCGGCGCCTACTACCGCCGCCACCTGGATGTCTTTCAGGAACGGCACGAGCGGGTCGTGACCACGGTGTTCTATCTCAATCGGGGCTGGCCAGCGGCCGCCGGCGGCGAGCTCCTGATCTATCCGCCCCAGGGCGATCAGCCACTGCAATCGGTGCGACCGGATGCGGGAACCCTGGTGGTGTTCCTGAGCGAGCGCTTCCCCCACGAAGTCCGCCCGGCCACCGCCCGCCGCTACAGCATCGCCGGATGGTTCCGCCGCAACGGCGGCGGCAGCCGGCGTGCCGACCCTCCGCGCTGACGCCCGCCGCACCCCATGACGCCCAACGGCCTCGGTCGCCAACTGCTGCAGGAAGCCATCGGCGTGATCGCCGAGGTGCACGGCCCGGTAGCCATCATCGCCTGCCGGCGGCTGCCGCCGCTGCGCCGCGCCCTGACCGCCGGCAACGGCGACGGCCGCTGGACCTTCGAGGTGCACCAGCATCTGGACGAGCAGCATGTGCGCGCCATCGCCCTGCGCGCCAGCGCCGGCCTGCGCCGCGGCATGGCGGTCTACGACAGCGGCGGACCGCTGCAGATCCCGGTGACACCGGAATGTCTGGGACGTCTGCTCGACCTGTTCGGCGAACCGCTGGACGAACTGCCGCCGCTGGCAGCCGCCAAGCATCTGCCGATCCACGGCCGTCCGGTCGCCCTGCACGAGGCCCGGGGGGTGGCGGGTGTGCTGGAAACCGGCATCAAGGTCGTCGACCTGCTGTGCCCCTTCGTCAAGGGCGGCAAAACCGGACTGTTCGGCGGCGCCGGGGTCGGCAAGACGGTGCTGGTGATGGAATTCATGCACGCCATCGCCGCCATCCACCGGGGAGTGGCGGTGTTCGCAGGGGTCGGCGAGCGTATCCGCGAGGCCCACGAACTGTGGTACGAGATGCGCGCCGCCGGGGTCATGGCGCAGACCCTCATGGTGTTCGGGCAGATGGACGAATCTCCCGGGGTCCGCTTCCGGGTGGCGCTGTCGGCCCTGAGCTACGCCGAATACCTGCGCGACCGCCTGCATAAAGAGGTCCTGTTCGTGGTGGACAACGTGTTCCGCTTCGTCCAGGCGGGCAGCGAGATTTCCAGCCTGCTGGGGCGCATGCCCGCCACCGTCGGCTACCAGCCCACCCTCAGCACCGAGGTGGCGGAGCTGCAGGACCGCATCAGTTCCACCCGCGCCGCCGCCGTCACTTCCGTGCAGGCGGTCTACGTTCCCGCCGACGACATGACCGACCCGGCGGTCAACGCCATCCTCGGCCATCTCGACACCACCGTCATCCTGTCCCGCGCCCAGGCCGCCCGCGGCATCTACCCGGCGGTCGATCCGCTGCGCTCCGGCAGCAAGCTGATGGACCGCCACACCGTCGGCGACCGCCATTACCGGGTCGCGGCCGGGGTGCGGGAACACCTGGCCCGCTACCACGAACTGGAGGACATCATCACCATGCTGGGACTGGCGGAGCTTTCGGACAAGGATCGCTCCATCGTGCTGCGGGCGCGCAAGCTGCAGCGCTATCTCACCCAGCCGTTCTGGGTAACCGCCAGCCACACCGGCATCGCCGGCGTGTCGGTGCCGCTGGCGCGCACCATCGAGGACTGCGAGGCGATCCTGCAGGGCCTTTGCGATGACTGGCCGGAGCAGCGCTTCTACATGGGCGGGGCGCTGAATGTCTGACGCCGGTCCGGCGCACGTCGCAGCGCGCCGCGGCTTCACCCTGCACCTGCTGGACGGCCTCAGCCTGCGGCAGATCGAAGGCGTGCGCTCCTTCGTCGGCGAGGACGCCAGCGGCAGCTTCGGCGTGCTGCCCGGCCATGCCCGTTTCCTGACCTGTTTGCGCTTCGGCCTGGCCCGCTTCCAGAATGCCGAAGGGAGTTGGCACTATCTGGCCATGCCCGGTGGCGTCCTGTCCTTCGCCGACGACGTGCTGAGCCTGTGCACCCGCCGCTATTACCTGGAAGCCGACTATCCCCGCATCGTGGCGCTGCTGGAGACCCGGCTGCTGAAGGAAGAGCGGGCGATGACCGAACTCAAGCGCAATCTCGCCCACCTCGAACGGGAAATGCTGCGGCGGCTGTGGCGGCTGGGCAGCGACGCACCGGTCGGTGGCGGCTAGATTCCGCGTATCGGGACCCGCAACCCGGTCCGGCAGCGCCCGCCCAATCAGGTCGCCGCCGAACCCGGAGTGCTCCGCGGTCAGCGCGTGGGGCGCCGATCCAGCAGCCAGCGGCGCTTTTCCAGGATCGCGTCGGTGTCGCGGTCGAGCTGCTCCAATCCTCGCTCCGGGGTGAGCTCTTCCCGCACCATGCGTTCGCCGATATCCGCCAGTTTGGCGGCGATCCGTTCCCACTCGGGGATCTGGGGCGGTGCCGCCAGCCGTTCCAGTTGGATGCGGAAGGCCTGGGCCTGACGGTCTGCCGCCAGCAGCGGATCGGACCAGGCGCTGCGCCCCGGCGGCAGGTCGCCGGTGTCCCGATAGAAGCGGAGCTGCTGGGCGGTCTCCGTGAGGTAGGCGATCAGGCGTCCGGCCTGTTCCTGGTAGCGCGACCCGCGGGTGATGGCGAGGCCGCCACCGCCGGCCAGGGAAACTCCGACCCCCGCTGCGCCGAAGGCGGGCAGCGGGGTGGTCGACCAGGAGTTTTGCAAGTGTGCCGGCAGGCGCCGGCGGAATTCGCCCAGGTTCCAGGGACCGCTCAGATAGACGGCGAACTCGCCGTCGCCGAACTCCCGGTAAAGGTTGGCGACCTGGCCGCCGGCCCGGGGCGGTGCCAGGCCGCGGCGGAACAAGTCGAGGTAGAAACCCATGCCGCGCCGGAACGGGAGGCTCCGGAAATCCCCGTAGCGGTCGCCGTCCCGCAGCAGCCGGGCTCCCTGCTGCAGGCCGAGGATCACCGGCAGTTCCCATTCGTCGGCCGGTGCCAGCATGGCAAAGCGCGCGCTGCCGGTCCGGCGCAGGGCCGCCATCGCCCCCAGCCAGCCCTGCCAGTCGCGCGGCGGCTCGGCCCAGCCGGCTTGCGCCAGCAGGTCGCTGCGGTAGAACAGCACGCGGGTGTCGGCATACCACGGGACGCACCACAATTCCTCCCCCACCCGGTAAGCGGCCAGCAGGGCCGGAAAGAAATCCGCCGGAAAGGCCTCCGCCCGCAACGGCTCGAGAGCGCCGAGCGCCACGAACTCCGGGATCCAGGTGGTGCCGAGGTGCAGCACGTCCGGCAGCGCGCCGGCGGCGTAGCCGGTGAGGAGTTTCTCGTGGGCGGCGCTCCACGGGACTTGCTGGAGCTTGACCGCGATCTCCGGGTGGCGCCGGTGGAACTCCGGCAGCAGGGCTTTCACCGTCTCGCCCTCGCGGCCCAGTGCCCAGAACTGGAGGACATCCGACGCGGCGGCCGGGAATGGCACCAGCGCCAGGAGCAGGAGGAACAGGTGGAGGCGCGGCGGCACGATCGGTACCCCAAAGGCGGAGACGCCGGACAGGCTAGAGCGCCGATGGTCCGCCGCGCAAGAGGCAGCGCGGTTCGCCGCCGCGGTGGACTGGCAGGCCGCCCGGTTCCGCGTAAACTTCCGGTTCCGGCCCTCGCGCGCCGGGCAGGCCGCTGCCGTCGTTCGGCTGCGTTTTCGGATTTCCTCAAGCGGACCAGGTGACCCGTGATGCCATTCGGTCGGATAATGCCGCGCACCGGCGCGGGCGGTACCGTGTCGTGAGCGGCTGGCGGTTGGTTCTTGCCGGTCTGCTGGCGCTGTCGCCGCTAACGGCCGCGGCGGCCGACGGGGTCCGGGTGCTGCCGCTGGCATACGAGCCGTTGCGGGGGACGCTGGCGCCGCCACGGCCGGCGGCCCTGAGCGAGCGCCAGCAGGACTTGCTGCGGGAGGTGGGCGCCGCCCGGCACCGGCCGGCTGCCGCCACTGCAGCACCGCCCGGCCGCCGCCGCGCCGGCCTTGCCAGCGGCCGGCGCCCCTCCCCTTCTGCCGCGGCGCCCACGCCGGTCCGGTTCGCAGGCGGCGCCGAAATCGAATCCTACCTGCGGGCCAGCGGGGCGCCGCGCTTGGTGCGAGCGGCCGCGCGACCGGGTTCGGTGCGGCCGCTGCTGCAGAGTCCGCAGCCGCTGCTGGCCCTTACCGAGGAAGCCAGCGACGAGTACAGCGCGCGGATGCTGCTGCGCCAGCACCGCGGGTATCTGCGCCTGGATCAGCCCGACGCCGAGCTGGCGCTGGTGGCGCGGGACGCCGATGCCTTGGGCCAGCGCCATCTGCGTTTCGTCCAGTACCATCGCGGGGTGCCGGTGTGGCCAGCGCAGCTGCGCGTCCATCTGGATGCCGGCGGTGGAGTGCGGGCCGTCACCGGCGACCACCTGCCGACGCCCCAGCACCTGGTGGTGCAGCCGGCGCTGAGCGCGGACGCCGCCCAGGAACGGGCGCGGACGGCCGTGTCTGGCGGCGGCGCGGCCGAGTTCGGCGCGGCCGAGCTGATCGTCTACGCTCCGGCGGATTCTGCCCCGCGCCTGGCCTGGAGGCTGGATACGACGGTGTCGCTGCGGCAGCGCTGGACGCTGGTGGTGGACGCGCTGGACGGTACGCTCCTCAATACTTACAGCCGCGTCCAGGAGGCGGCGGAGGCCGGCAGCGGAACCGATTTGTTCGGGGCCCGGCTCGATCTTTCGGTGTGGAACGACGGCAGCCGCTACTATCTGACCGATACCAGCAAGCCAATGTACGATCCCGCTTCGACGCCGCCCAAGGCGGTCGACGTGCGCGGTGGCATCATCGTCAGCGACGCCGCCAACAAGCCGCCCAATTCCAACCCCCAGACCATCCCCCCGAGCAGCCTGGTTTCCAGCGCCGCTGCCGATTCCGGCTGGCTGGCCGACGGCGTCAGCGCCGCCGTCGGACTGTCCCGGGTCTATGACTATTTTCTCGAATGCCACGGCCGCAATTCCACCGACGGCCAGGGCGGCAACATCCTTAGCGTGGTGCGGCTCGGGCGGAATTACGACAATGCCTTCTGGGCCAGCGACCTGAACTCCATGTTCTTCGGCGATGCCGATGTCTACGCGGGGGCGCTCGATGTGGTCGCCCACGAGCTGACCCATGGCGTCACTTCCTACACCGCCAACCTGCTCTACCAGGATCAGCCCGGCGCTCTGAACGAGGCGTTTTCCGACATCTTCGGCGAGATGGTGGAAGCCTACGCCGCCGGCAGCCGCGACGGCAGCTGCGCCAAGGGCGGCAACGACTGGCAGATCGGCACCAGCCTGCGCGCCGGCGCCTTCCGCGACCTGAAGGAACCGGGGCGCTTCGATTCGGGCCTGGGGCCTTATCCCGCCAGGATGAGCGAGTACATCCGGACCCAAGACGACTACGGCGGCGTCCACATCAATTCCAGCATTATCAACCACGGCTTTTACCTTTTGGCGGAGGGAATCGACGGCGCCATCGGCCGGCGCGACGCCGAGCGCATCTTTTACCGGGCACTCACCGTCTACCTCACCCAGAACGCCCAGTTCTTCGACGCCCGGCTGGCCTGCGAGCAGGCCGCGGAGGACTTGTTCGGGGCCGATTCTGCCCAGTTGATCAAGACCCGCCAGGCCTTCGATGCGGTCGAGATCGGTGTCGACGGCGGTGGCGGTGGCGGCACGCCGGTGGCGGTCGGCGGCAACGACGCCATGGTGTTCGTGTTTCCCTTCCGCGGCGAGGTCTACCTGGGCCGCCGGGAGTTCGCCGACGACGGAGCCTTCGGGGTCGACCTGAGCTGGTATGCCGCCGCCCGCTCCCGGCCATCGGTGAGTGCCGACGGGAGGCTGGCGGCCTATGTCAGCAGCAATCTCGACTTCTGCATGGTGCCGACCGCCAAGCCCTACACCGACAGTTGCCTGGGTTTTGCCGGGGAGGTCCATTCGGTGGCCATGTCCGCAGATGGCAATACCTTTGCCTTCGTGCTAATGGACAACACGGTGGATCCGCCCCGACCGGAAAACCGCATCGTCCTGTTCCGGGTGGACCGCAAGGAGATCGAGGAATATCAACTGCTGGCGCCGGCCACCGAGGGGATCACCATCGACTCGGTGGTCGAGGCCAATTCCATGGCCTTTGCCGGCAACGGCCGCTATCTGGTCTACGACGCCCGCAACCGGATCGAGCAGGAAGGCAGCCAGGTTGAGGCCTGGAGCATCTACGCCCTCGATCTGGCGCTGCAGCAGACCCGGGTGCTGGTGCCGCCGGTGCTGGGCCTGGACATCCGCAATCCGGCCCTGGGTCTGCTCAGCGACGACCATCTCACCTTCGAGGCGATCGACCGGAACACCGGGAAATCGTCGATTTATGCCACCCGCTTCAGCCGCTCGGTGCTGGGCGAGTTGCAGCCGGTGGCCAGCGCGACGGTCTCGGCCGAGACCCGGGCCATGCCCTCCTTCGCCGGCGACGACGGCGCCATCTACTACTCCGACGCGGATGCCGCGGCGACCACCGTCGGCCGTTCCATCTACCGCCAGCCGCTGCGAGTCGGGGAGGACGGAACCCTGGCGGCCGACGGGTCGGCGACGGTGGACCTGCCGGAGGCGGAGTTCGCCACGGTCTACCGGCGCGGCAAACGGCTCAAGCTGACCGTGCAGCGGATCGGTCGCGGCGACGGCCAGGTGACCGACAGCTCCGGCGAGATCCACTGCGGCTTCACCTGCAGCGAGCTGTACCCCTACCGCACCCGGGTCAGCCTTCGCGCCGATCCGGCCTTCGGTTCTTCGTTCCTGGGCTGGCGCGGGGCTTGCCGCGGCCGCGGCGAGTGCCAGCTGACGATGCGACGGCGCAAGACGGTGGCGGCGGTTTTCAGTCCGATGCCGGTCCTCAAGGTGGTCAAGCACGACGATGGCAGCGGCACCGTGCTGAGCACTCCCGCCGGGATCGATTGCGGCACCGGCTGCAGCGAGAGCGAGGCGCGATTTGCCCGGTCCACCCGGGTCCGCCTGAGCGCCCAGGCCGACGCCGGTTCCGAATTCAGCGGCTGGGCGGGTGCGTGCCGGGGAAAATCTGCCTGTACGGTTCACATGAAGGGAAATCGGCTGCTGTTCGCCCGCTTCCGGCGGCAGCCCGACGGCGGCGGCTGAGCTGGCGGCAAATCACTGCGGGCGCTTGAGGAATGCATGCACCGCCACTATTCGACCAGGGTAGATAGACATTTGACCGGCACCGTCCAGGCATTTGACCGGCGGACGCCGCTGCTCCGCCGGGGCCGTTGCGATGGCTTCGGCGCAGGCGCCGTCGTTGTCGGCCATCGCCTTTTGTGATCTAATTACGCCCCGGTTTTTCAGCGATTTATCGAATTTGACGGCTCGCTCCCGGCATCGGTGTCGGTTGCTGCAGGCTTTCGATGAGTCGGGCTGTCTGCTGATCTCCCCTTGTATGTTCCTGGCCGGAAACGCGGGTTTCCGGCGCGGCTGCGGTGTTGCCGATTTGGGCCGGCGGACGGAGATGGCGTCGTGAGGAATCCGCGGCGGATCGGTTCGGCGCTTGCCGTGGGGCAGATTGGAGGGCGCTCCGACCCTGGAGCGGGCGGGTGGTGCGGGTGAGGCAGGTGGCGCCACCTGCCGGTTGTACTTTTGTCTGAACAACAGGCTGGAATATGGTAATCAAAACAACGAAAGGCTTAGATCTGCCCATCACAGGGGAACCTGAACAGGTGGTGCACAGCGACGGAGGCGCGGTCGGGTCGGTCGCCCTGATCGGGACGGGC
>Ga0233425_10008310_pt1 | contig 13893 bp, 13 predicted proteins | sample Watercolumn_Towu_2_FD_181712 | JGI IMG/M metagenome (GOLD analysis project Ga0233425, IMG submission 181712) | Freshwater microbial communities from Lake Towuti, South Sulawesi, Indonesia - Watercolumn_Towuti2014_140_MG | ecosystem: Environmental > Aquatic > Freshwater > Lake | place...
TCTCCTGATAGAAACGCACAAACGAGTAAAAATATCCCTGCAAGACTGGTTAACTTGGAAAAGATAACTTTTTTTGACAGTAGATGCTCTGATATCAGTTATCTGACATCTTCTCGGCATTTGCCTCCTGAATTTAACTTTGCAAATCTTTTTACACGTTCTTTTCATGGAATTATTAAATTAACGCTCAGTAACATGTCGATTACTTTTGAGAATTTGAGAGTATTGGCAATAGCTTTAAGATCATTAGATGAATTAAGAATTTTAAGATGCTCATTTAATGTTCAAGATACCATAAGTTCATTAGTGTTTTCGCGTCTTGCAAAATTAAAAATATGTAGCGGTCAAAATACGTTGGCAACAGTGTCAAAATTATTTTATTTAACCTTTTCGCAACTACATACATTAGAGTTAGATTGTCAAAGCGATACAGCAGAAGAGCAAGAAAGAACATATGAAGATATTTTCTCGAATTGCAGATCTTTAAAAAAGATGATATTGGGCAGTGAGCTATTTCCCTCCGAGATTACTTCCAGAACACTTAATGTAATATTATTGTGTTTGCCGCAACTAGAAGAATTATGCTTTTCACCCGTTAGAACCATTGATTGGCCCAATCGTTGGAATTCTACCTTTTTAGGGCAGCATTTTTTCTCCGATTCTTTGAAAAAATTGCATTGTAGTTTTTTAACAAAAGAAGATTTGCATCTTATTTCGATAAAATTGCGGCAATTACAGGAATTGCATGTTGGAACTTATGATGATGGATTTGATAAAGTTTGTACTATGGATTCAGTGAGAAAACTCTCCGTGCTTATTTTTGATGGACATCGACAGCAATACACCATGAGAGTGCCATCGGCGGCTACTGCTATATCACATAAAATGAGTAAGCTAAAGAAATTAACCTTTAATGATAAAAGGATGTCGGAGATTAGATTTTACTATAGCATAGAGAAAAGACTTTTGGAGTTGGAAGAACTACATCTTTTTTGTGATGACAGAGCATGTGCTTTTATTGATCCATTGGGAATTTTGTCGGAAAATTGTCCAAAGTTGGTAGAAGTGAGTGTTAATGGCTACAATAGAAAACAGTATTTGCAAGTATTGAGAAAAAATCCTCCAGAGAGCGATAAGAAAAATATATCATCATAATATGCTATCTTTGTTATGCTTGAAACTTGAATAAAATGGTTTTCATGCATAAGAAGATAGTAATTACAGGCGCATCTGGTTTCATAGGGTCGTGCATTGTCAGGTATCTCAACGATCTTGGTATAAGCAATCTTCTCTTGGTAGATGATATCGGCAAAAGCGAAATGTGGAAGAATCTTGTTGGTAAAAGTTTTTCAGATATTATTTCTATAAAAGAGCTTTTTTCTTATCTACAAGGAAGAGAAGAAGAATTTTCTTCCATTATTCACATGGGAGCATGTACTAATACGATGGAAGAAGATATGAGTTATCTTTTAGAGAATAATTACCATTTTTCTAGAAGACTTGCGGAATATGCCCTGAAAAATAATGTTAGATTTCTTTATGCCTCTTCAGCGGCAACATATGGCGATGGTAAACAAGGATTTGATGATGATGAAAATAGACTGAAAGAATTGCGGCCGATAAATAGATATGCATATTCTAAACATCTTTTTGATCTTTGGCTATTAGAGGAGAAATTATTAAATAAGGTGACGGGGTTTAAGTTCTTTAATGTTTTTGGGCCTAATGAATGGCATAAGGGTACCATGGCCTCAATGGTATACCATATGACAAAAACTATTCAAAAAGAAGGAGAAGTTAGACTTTTTAAATCTACTGATTCAAAGTATGCGGATGGAGAGCAGAAACGTGATTTTATCTACGCTAAAGATGTTGTTCGCATGGTGGTCTCTTTTTTGAATAATGAGATTTTTGGAATTTTCAATATTGGTAACGGAGAAGCCGCGACCTGGAATTTCATAGCAAGAGAGATTTTTCGCTCGTTGGGCAAAAAAGAAAATATTAAATATATTGACATGCCGACGCTTCTAGTGCCAGGCTATCAAAATTATACTTGCGCAAACATGGAAAAATATAAAAAGGCTACGAAAGAAAAGAATGTGACTTCATGGGCCTTGCCAAAAGCAATAGAAGATTATGTTAAAAATTATATTCTTGTGGACAAAAGATGGTAAAAATATCTGGAGCATTTAGTCATTTATTGCCGGTGAAAGTAATGGTTATCGGGGATTTTCTATTGGATCAATATACAATGGGAAAAGTACTGAGGTTATCTCCAGAGGCACCTGTTGGCGTATTAAAAGTGGATAGAGAAAAGTTTTTAGCAGGCGGAGCTGGAAATGTAGTTTTAAATTTTGTTTCTTTAGGAGTGCAGGCTTTTCCTTTGGGGAGATTCGGTAACGATACCAGTGGACGAGAACTTATTTTATGTTTGACGAGGGAGGGAATCAATGTAGAGGGATTATTAGAACATCCTGGCTATCAAACTCCTCTAAAAAATCGTTTTTTAGCTGATTCTCAACAACTTTTACGAGTGGATAGAGAAAGTATAGAACCATTAACACCAGCTTTAGAGGAAGAAGCTTTTAAACGTGCTTTGAAAATCATGGAAAAGATTGATATCATAGCAATATCTGATTATCGCAAAGGGTTTTTATCACGAAAACTCATTTCTAACATTATTAATGAAGCACGTCAAAGAGCTATTGCAGTCATTGTTGATCCCAAGGGGGATGATTTTACTATGTATAAAGGAGCGAATATAATTAAGCCAAATTTAACAGAAGCTTATCTTGCAGCAAAACTTCCCAAAGAGGCTCCTTTAGAGCAAGTGGCGGATGTTTTACTAACACAAACAGGTGTTGAATATCTTGTTATTACTAAATCGGAAAAGGGCATTTCTCTTTTTGATCGTGAACGTCGACGTGTTGATTTTCCTGTTATTGCTAGGGAGGTTAAGGATGTTACTGGGGCGGGAGATACGGTCTTGTCTGTGTTAACTTTAGGTGTTGCCAATCAGATTGACATATCTATGACGGCTAAATTGTGTAATATTGCCGGCGGAATGGCGATTGAACGGGTAGGATGTGTAAGATTAACGTTAGCGGATTTGGCGGCCCGTCTTTTAGAATTTGATGTTACCAATAAGGTGTTTGATGAGGCTCATTTAAATGCTCTAAAATTTGTGCTTAAGGGAAAGCGTTTTTCTGTTTTGGGAATAGAGAATTTTCGTGGAGTAACTGCTTCATTATTTAAAGCGATGCAGAAATTAAAAACTCACAATGATCGTCTTTTAATTTACTTAATGGATACGAGTTATGAGGAGGATGCTATTTCTTTGTTGTCGGCGTTGAAAGAAGTGGATTTTATTATTTTACATAAAGAGGGACTTAAAAACTTATGTAGTACCATTTGTCCTGATAGTATTTATATAATGGAAGAAGACGAACTGACATCTTTAGGCCAAAATACCGAACATCTTTTAAAGAAAGTTAATGTATCCATGTAGAAAAGCGTTGCCCTGCTTAAGGAGTTTTACAATCTGTTTTTAGTATATGATCTATGATGCCACCGCCTAAGCATATGTCGTTATCATAAAAAACAATGGATTGGCCTTCAGTGATTGCTCTTTGAGGTTCTTGAAAGGTTACTGTTACACTATCATCATGTAAATGGGTAATAGTGCATAGTTGATCATTTTGTCTATATCTTATTTTAGCTTGGCAATGTATTGGTATTTTGGGAATATCTCCAATAAAAGTTACATCCGTTGCTACAAGGCTGTCAGCAAAAAGAGATGGATGTTTTGCTCCTTGTTCTATTAATACGACATTTCTTTTTACATCTTTACCGATCACAAACCAGGCATCTCCTTTGCCTCCAATTTTTAATCCTTTACGTTGTCCTATAGTATAAAAAGGAAGACCGATATGAGTGCCGATGATTTTACCGTTAAGCGTTTCAAAGTTACCAGGAGAAAAAGGAATATAAGTATTAAGAAATTGGGTAAAGTTACGTTCTCCTATAAAGCATATGCCGGTACTATCTTTTTTATTGAATGTGCATAGATCATTTTCTTTTGCTAAAACTCTAACTTGAGATTTTAATAAATCACCTATAGGGAATAACGCTTTTTTTAGGATATCTGTTTTTAGAGTATAGAGAAAATAAGTTTGATCTTTATTGAGATCTTTAGCTTTTATTAGTCTATTTTTTTCATCTTTTTGAGCATAGTGACCTGTAGCAATAAAATCGACATCAAGTTTTTGTGCTTTTTCGAAGAAAACCTTAAATTTTATTTCTTTATTACAGAGGATATCTGGATTAGGCGTTCTTCCTTTTTTAAATTCCTCTAAAAAACTAGTGAAGACTTTATCTTTATATTCTTGTATGAAATCAAAGGAATAATAGGGGATATCAATTTTTTGACATACTTTTATAACATCTTCAAAATCGCTAGCGGCTGAACAAGAACCATCTTGTTCTTCCCAGCTTTTTATAAAAAGGCCAATGACATCAAATCCCTGGTTTTTTAAAAGAAGTGCTGCAACCGATGAATCTACGCCGCCAGACATGCCGACAGCTACTTTTTTCCTCATAAAACTAAATTCTTTAGACGCTCAATACGATCTTCTAGTGATGGATGAGTAGCAAACAAGCTGATTAAAGTTTTTTTGGATGAGGAAATTTTTAGGGTATTTAAAGCGGGGGCAGGAGCGGGTGTTAGAGTTTCTTCTTCTTGTGATTTTATTTCTTTTTCTTCTTGTATCTCTTTTAATGTTTGTAATGCGCTGATCATATATTCCTTTCCGACGAGCTGCGCACTGCCTTTATCTGCTCGATATTCTCGTATTCTTGAGAAGAAAGCGAGTGGAATAGAACCTAATATCATAAAGATTATTTCTAAGAACATGGTGGTAAAATAGTAGGTCATGTAACCGCCACTATTATTTTCCTTATTTTTACCCAAACCTGATATGACAAAAGCAAGAATTCGAGCTAAGAACATGACGAAAGCATTTACAATACCTTGTAAAAGCGTCATTGTTACCATATCGCCATTTGAGATATGGGTCATCTCATGTCCTAAAACAGCCTTTACTTCTTGTGAAGACATGCGCTCTAGAAGACCTGTTGATACCGCGATTAGTGATTTATTTTTTGACATACCTGTTGCAAAGGCATTGACATCTGAAGATTCGTATACACCGACCTCTGGCATTTTTACATTTGCATTAGTTGCTAGTTCTGTTACGTATGAGAGTAAAATTTTTTCTTTGGAGGAGGAGTTATGTGCATCGATGATATTGATATTCATCATCCATTTGATCATATGTTTTGATAAAAATAGCGATATAAAAGCGCCTCCCATTCCCCAGATTAAGCAGAAGAACATTAAAGCTTTTGCATCTATGCCGTAAGAAGTAAGCAGTGGTTGTATTTGTAAGAAGTTACATATGGCTGATAGAGTGAGGACGACAAGTATATTGATAAGCAAGAAGAGAAAAATTCTTTTAAACATAGACATAGTAAACTACTCCTTTAAATCAGCTTTTATTATAACTGTTTTTTACATTTAATAGAGCAATTTCTTTTGCTGGTTTTGTTAAGTGTTTATTTTAATAACTTGTCAAATTAAGCTTTTGTTAACTTATAAAAATTATTTGCGTGTAGATTTTTTTTAATAAAACATTGTATTTCTACAAAAGTTATTTTGATGCTATAATATTTGTTATCTATGTCGATACAAGAAGCATTTGGTGTATTTCATGTTTTAAGATATCGTGTAATTTTAGAACAAGAGAGAATGAAGAGGGGAATAAGACCTTATGATGCGACCTACGACAGGATGATGTTTATTGATGAGATCATGGCTGAGATTGGAAGATTTCACGATGTTTTAACCACGGAATTAGCGTCGGATTTGGACTCTTTTTTAAATTATTTTAAGAAATTATCGGTTGATGACAGAGACCGAGAAGTGGCTCTCAAAGCTCGTAGTGTTCTAGACATTGTGAAGAAAAAACATGATGATGTAGCACAAGCCAAGAAAAGTTTTGATCTAATGCCATTATCTGTTGCAGATTTTTTGAGACTGCTCTGGGTTTATAGTTTTTTGCCTGATTTGAATATTGATTTAATTTTAGGATATTTTGAGAAAAATTTGGATGAGCTGAAGCGATTTTGTGCCAACATAAAAGTTGCGAGTGATTTATCTGTATTGATGAAGAGAATACCTCTTTCTTCTCGTTCCATAGAAATTTTTTCCAAGATGTTTTCAGCTTTAGATCTTAAAGCGGTATCTTTATATGATTTAGAGATGAACTTTAGTGAGGTTGTTAAACAATTATATAGGCATAAAGTTATTGATTTTACTTTGGAGGATTTACTTTCTATATTTTTGTCATCTAAAGGATTTTTGTGGGAGCATGATAGGGAGCTTTTGAGGAAGATAGCTGTTTTTCATATTTGGGAGATTCAAGGTATGAAAAGGAGCGATCTTGCGCAGAATTGTGTGGGGATTAAAGAGATGTCAATGCATTTTATGATTCTTTTGTGGAGTAATTTTGTTGAAACTTTTCTGCGTGAACGCACAGGAATACCTGACAGTACGTTGGCAAAGATGTTATTTGCTGTGAGAAGAGCGCCTGATCTTTATAAGTCGCATAGTGCTGACATGATTAAAGAGGAAGTACAAAGGAATGAGTGTTTAATAATACCAGTACAAATGGAATCAGCTTTGTGTATTTGGATGATTTTTTATAAGGATCGGTTTTTGCTATGTAATTGTGGAAAATATGTTGGGGTAAAAAGTTTTAAAGATCAGGATAATCTGCAGACGGAAAGAGGAGTTAATAATATTGTTATAACATCAAGGAAGTATAATTATCCTAGTGATTTTAATGTGCGTGTATTGAAATCTTTTGGTGCTATAGAATTGGAGCGTTGTGAGCAAAAGTGTTATTCTCCATTTGTATTATCATTGCAAGAAACTATTCAACTACCTCCACCACCGGAAGGGATGATAGCTTCAAAAGAGGATGAATCTAGTTGGTCGAACGCTATGGCAGCATTTTTAGGACTATTAGTGCTTTTCAATAAAAGTAGGGAAGATATAACTAAGCTGTACAAGCAGTTTTTGGTTTTTTCTAGGGAAAGAATAAGGAATTTATATTGTGACTTTCCATATGAAAAGAAAGACGAAGAATTGATTAAAATGCTAAATAGCATGCATCCAAAGGCAGAAGATTTTGTTTCTCCTGATTGGAGACGTTAACATTTTTCATTGAGGATTTTACAGTTTTTTATTTTTTTCATGAAATGTTTTGCAAAGAATCTTGTTATATGTCATGTATCAGTTAAAAAGAGATTCAGATGCCTAAAATTATTTTCAAATCCGCCGATCTTAAAAAAAGAAGAGATTCAATGGTAAAAATAAAAAAGCTTTTAATGGAGGATCATGCTGGATATGTTCTTATTACTTGTTCTAATCCCTCCATTAACGGTATGATGAATGTCGAGTTATCATATGAGGGCGATGATGCGTTGGCCTCTTATCTTTTGGAAAGTGCTAATAATATCTTTCAAGATAAAGCTCCTCCTTGTGCCGAGCAGAATTAAAAAATACTTTTTAGATTTTTATGGATTTTACCAACATTTTTAAGGACTATTTTACTTTTTTACAGTTTAAGACCATAAGTTCTAATCCTATTTTTAAAGAAGAGATGGAAAAATGTGCTATTTGGCTTTGTAATTATTTACAAAAAGGGGGGTTGGAATCTGAGGTTATTACAACTTCTTCATATCCTGTAGTGTTTGCAAAAACACCCAAGGTAGAAGGAGCTCCTACCTTTCTTTTTTATGGGCATTATGACGTACAAGATATTGACCCTTTGGAAGAATGGAAGAGTGATCCTTTTGATCCGGTGGTAAGAGATGGATGTGTATATGCAAGAGGTGCTGCTGATAATAAAGGGCAGGTATTTTATTTTATAAATGCCATTATTAATTGGTTACGTCTTGGAAAAAATAATTTAAACATCAAGATATGCATAGAAGGAGAAGAGGAATCGGGAAGTTGTGGGCTAGAAAATTCTTTGCCACTGTTAAAGGAAAAATTGTTTTGTGATTATTTACTAGTTGTTGATTGCGATATGTTGAAAGAGGATAGACCCGCTATTACCTTGGGACTTCGAGGTATTTTGCCCTTTGAGATAGAACTTCGAGGAATAGGTCAGGATTTGCATTCTGGTCACCATGGTGGAATGGCATATAATCCGGCTAAAGCCTTAGTTATGTTACTGGCTAAACTTTGGGATAAAAAGGGTAGGGTAGCAATACCTCATTTTTATGATGATATGGAAAAAGTTAGTAGGGGAGAACTACGTCACTATTGCATGGAATTTAATCAGGATGAATACAAGCAGAATTTTGGCATTAAAGCGTTAGAAGAAGGTGCTTGTAAAAATCCACTATATGCTTGTTGGTTTGAACCCACGTTAGAAATTAATGGTATAAGAAGTGGATATATAAAAAGTGGAATGAAAACTATTATTCCATCTATCGCATTAGCTAAATTATCATGTAGGTTAGTGCCGCATCAAAAGATAGAGAAAATAAAGGAAGATATTGAAAGATTTTTTAATAAGATTTTGCTTCCCGGTATGGAAATGAAGATAAATTTTTATGGTGGAGGGGAGGCTATTAGAACTAAAACTTCTTCTTTTCTTATAGAGAGTATTATTCATTCTTATAGTGAAGTGTTTGGAAGAAAATGTGAGAGGATAATGATGGGAGGGTCTGTTCCCATTGTTCTTAGTATGTATAAAGTTTTGGGATGTGAGGTGGCGATGTTAGGGACAAGTATATTATCTGATAATATACATTCTCCTAATGAACATTTTAGTTTAGATAGATTTAAAAAGGGTTATTTTGTCATTTTAAAATTACTTACAGATTTTCGCTCTTCTTAACTCAAATTTTCTTGTAGTATTATTTCCCTTTGTACTTTTAGACAAGAGTGTACTGATACAGTGTTAGATATAAAGGAAAAGAACGTTGGTATCACTATGAATGACAATAAAATTACTAATAAATTAAAAGTTGATAGTGCAACTAACATTATGGTTGCTATTAGTGTTAACACGTCACCAACTAAGAAGCTTAGTGCTCTTGGTAAAAGAATTTCTATTCTTCTTTTTTTCTCCGGTAAGTATTTAGTTTGGAATAATTCTCGGTATTTTTGATTGTTTTCTTCAATTTTATTTTCGATTTTTTGTGGGCTTAGAGTTTCATTTGGTGTATTGTAGATAGTGTGAACGGTTATCGGTGCTTTATCGTGACCATTTGATAATTTTGTTCTTTCCGTGATTAAGCGATTTTGAGCTTCCCAAAACCCTCTTGTCACACGCTGTAGCTTGTCCTCAATATCTGCAGTTATATCGCAATGATTATAGGTAGGAGCAGAACTCATGTTAAATAGATTTCTTACAGGGCCAATGAAAGGGAAATAATTCCAAAATAATTCCATAGTTCTTTAGTGGTTATATTCTCCAACGTTGGGCATCTTCTGGGGCAAGACGGAAATGAAAATATTCTTTTACTGTTGTTGTTGAGGCTCCTTGCCGTAATATATGTAAGGCGGTAAAACTTGCATGAGAAATGGATAATTTTTGAGAGATGTTCAGAAAATAGTAATGTTCTAAAGCTGCTTCAGTCACGTCTTCTTGGTTGAGAAATACAGGTTTTTTTTGATTTATTTCCTGAAATAATTTTGCAATTACTATGCATATAGGATTAGTATTAGCATCACTTATATCGGGAAACAAAACTTGTGGTGTAAAATTTAACTGAGGACTAGCGGGCTCTGTCATAATTTTATCTCCGTGAATAGTAAGGCATGAATTTTATTCTTTTGTTCTTTTAATAAACAATTAAAATATTTTTTTATGCGTGAAAATTAGTTTTAACGAGTTAAGATTTCACAACCTGTTTTAGTGATAAGGAGGGTATGTTCGAATTGTGCGCTAGGTTTGCCATCTTTTGTTCTAGCTTCCCATTGGTTTATTGGGTCGATGATGCCCTCTTTTATTCCTGCGTTGATCATAGGCTCTATAGTGAAGGTCATACCTTCTACAAGGGGAATACTTATGTTGTTATAGCAATGTGGTATTTGAGGAGGTTCATGGAATTTTACACCCACTCCATGTCCCACGAACTGATTGACAACGGAGCAATTATATTTTTTAGCATATTCTTCGATGATATTACCTATTTCGTATATTAATAGACCGGGTTTACATATAGAGATTGCTTTATGTAAGCACTCATATGAGGCGTTAATGACTCTTTGTTTTTCTTCTGATATATTACCGATAGCGACCATTGTGCTAATGTCGCCATAGTAGCCATCTACTATGGCTGTTACATCGATATTGAGTATATCTCCATCTTTTAGTGGTATATCGTTAGGGATGCCGTGGCATATTACTTCATTTAGTGATGTACAAATGCTTTTTGGAAAAGGGGGGGAGCCATAGCCTAGAGGTGCTGCTATAGCGTTGGCCTCTTTGTGTAATTTTTGTGCTAATAGGTCTAATTCATTAGTAGTGATACCGCATTTAGCATGTTCGCATATTTTTTTTAGTATATTAGCGGCGGTTTTGCATGCTTTTTTTATTCCTAAGATTTGTTGATCATCTTTGATGATGATGCCATATTGTTTAAAGTATTGTTGTTTTAGAGGGTTATTTTCCATAATAGGGTAATGGCATTTTTTAAATTTTTTTCCGCTATTGCACCAGCAAGGATCATTTCTTGAGATCATACTCTTATTTTATCTAAAAAATTTTAAATGGCAAAGCTATTGTATTTTAAACTTTTTTCTTATACAATACATTGGCAGTTTCTATGTTAAGAAGTAAGATGGGCAAAGATAAAATTTTGCAAAGTTTTTTGCACACGATATGGATAATATCTAATGAAGAATATCAACAGCGCATATGGATAATATTATTTATTGCAAAAAGAGAAAAAGCGTCTGAAAAAACCAGTTTTTTTTATTTTGGGTTGAGGATCAAGTATTTGAATTATTTCTTCTAGGGTTAGAAGTTTTGTGGAGTAAAATTTTTGAAGAGATTTATCTTTAGGGTTATTTTTTAGTTTTTTTAAAAAACTTTCCGATTGTAATTTTCTTGCATGTATTACGTTAGAATCTAAAGCTCTTTTTAATATGTGTAGTGTGCGCTCTAAAAGCGTAAGATTGTGCAAAAGTGCTTCTTTTTCTAAAGAGGGAGGTAATTGTGTTATTATTTGCCATATTTCCGTAAAATAGTTGTTTCGATCAACACTAGTGAGGTCTATGGAATCTTTTAAAGGTGACGCAGCAATTAAATCATTAATTTTAGGAACAATTGCGTTTTGCATAAACCTTGTGTAATCTTTATCATATAGATAGGTCATTAATGCTTGTTCATGTTTTTTTCCAAAAACTTTACATGCTAAAGATATAGCGATGGCATAAGCATCACTAAAGGGGTTGACGATCATTCCAATTTCAGCGTAAGGATGACTTCCGGAGATTCTATTTTTGCCAAAATTTAACATACCATCGAAATCGTGCAAGAAAGACAAAAGATTACCGTCGCTATCGACATCTATCAAAAAATTTGCGGGTTTCACGTCAGAGTGAGCAAGTCCCTGGTCTCTTATTGCAATGAGAGTTTGTATCATAGAAAAAAAGACTTTTGGAATATCTTGTAATGTTTGTTGTCTTGTAGTGTTGTTTTCACACATCCACTCTTCTTGATCGAATGAGCCAGCATATTTTTTCATAGACAATGCGGGTTTTGCATTTAACATTTCATGGTGATCGGAAATCATTTGTACAGGTGTTGGTGTATCTGCAATGAATTTGGCAATTTCAGGGGGAATTGATTGTTTTAGTTGTTGTTGTTTCATGTTTTGAGTTTTTACTATATCCATGTGTTGTTTTACGAGTATAGCTACTTTATGCTGAGTGGATGGAAGAGGTTCTGTAAGGGCAATTTGTTTTAACCCTCCTTCGGCAAATATTTTCCCGACCGTAAAAATTTTTAATGTGCCATCTTGTTGTTTTTCAAAGATATAGCTTTTTCTAACAGCACCACTTGGATGTTTGTCTGGACTGATATAGGTTCTACATAAATGTAAACACAATGTGTCTTCGTCAGAAGAGGAAGCGCAAGAAAAAGTATTTTTATTTGCTATTGCCCAAGAGCGTACATCCTTTGGAAGGATAATTTTTTGCCTGAATGTTTGCCAGCGCTGACTATTTCTGATAACTGTAGTCATAATATTAACTTATATAATATTATATCATAAAAAATCTTTTTTAATTACTTTAAAATTATTTTTTATAACATATTAATCATTGGTGTGTTTAACGAGATTCTAATCCGAAAATGCGTTCTATTTTTTGTAATTTTTGTTTTTGTTCTTCATTAAGATTATATAGGACTAAAAAGCAATCATGGTTTTTTTTAAAAGCAGAAATTGTCCAATTGGCAGAACCTGTGATCATAGTTCTGTCGTCGATGACGATGAGTTTATGATGTAGTAGTTGATTGCCTCCACTGGTATTTATTTTTATTTTGTTATTCTTTAATTCTTCGACCATTTTTGCTCCGGCGCCGAGGGCAGATTTATAATCCAAACTTACGGTTATTTTTACATTGCGTTTACTTGCTTTAATTAATTCATCTACAAGTAAGGGATGGGTTAATGTGAACATGGCGACGTGTATTTTCTTTTTTGCTTCTGCAATCAGATTTTTTATATGGTATAGAGCTTTATTGCCGTGATCTGGCAGTAACCACAATTCAAAATTCTGTCCTCCGCATATACCCGTAAATTTGCCGGTATATGCTGGTGCTTTTTCTTTTAAAAAATGGGCTAAATTGGGGTGAAACATTCCTATGATTAAATTATCATGCATGAGTAAGGAAGATGGAGTCATGTTGGCAGATCCTATGAACACCAGTTCATCATCAATAGTTAAAATTTTTTGATGGAGAAGGCCACTAGTTTTTAAAGGAACAACTTCCTTATAAGGAAGACTTAATGGTAAAGATGCTCTTTTATCGTAAAAGATTTTCATCTCCAAGCTTCCTTCTGCTTTATGTGTGAGCGCCTGGATGACCGACTTATCGGTTAAGCCAAACATTACGAGGAAAATTGATTTTTTAGCATGGTTAATAGCATCTAAAACTAAAAGGCGCAAGTCATCGCGGCACTGATTGGAATAAAAAACAATTTGATTACCTGCCTTAGGCAAATTAGGAGCTAGGGTTTTTACAAACAAATAACCAAAGCTACCTAAAATAACAGCAGCGATGAAGAATAATTTTAATTTTTTAGCCATTAAGTATGAGGCTAAACTTTAATTCCTTTTTGCCTCAGTTCTCTTACGATAGCACTAAGTCCTACTTTGTCAATAGTTTTTAATGCTGAAGCGGCTAATCTTAAGGTCACAAATCTATTTTCTTCTGCGAACCAAAGACGTTTTCTTATGAGGTTAGGATAAAATTTTCTTTTTGTAATGCCTGTTGTTTTTAACCCGATACCTTTCTTTTTTTTAGCGATACCGCGTCGGGCGTAACGACGGCCTTTAACCGGTTTTTTTCCGGTAACTTGACAAACTCTAGCCATAAAATTTCCTATTTAAAATTAATGGTTAGATAATACCAAAAAATATTCGAAATGGCAAGTAAACTATTTTTTTTATCGGAATTATAATGGTAGATGTTGACCCCCTAGCCTTAATAAGAGAGATTAGGCTTCGGTGCTTTGGAGAAATCTATCAAGAGAGATTGTTTAACTATTTAAAAATATTTCTTGATTGGCCAGCGGAGTTTG
>Ga0233425_10008311_pt1 | contig 13892 bp, 19 predicted proteins | sample Watercolumn_Towu_2_FD_181712 | JGI IMG/M metagenome (GOLD analysis project Ga0233425, IMG submission 181712) | Freshwater microbial communities from Lake Towuti, South Sulawesi, Indonesia - Watercolumn_Towuti2014_140_MG | ecosystem: Environmental > Aquatic > Freshwater > Lake | place...
ATATACTACTCAAATGCATCTCCGCATTTAGGTGGAGCATATACTACTATTGCCGCAGACATATTGGCCAGATGGAATAGACTTCGAGGAAAAGATGTCTTTTTCCTCACAGGTACAGACGAACACGGACAAAAAATACAAGAAACCGCTGAAAAAGCAGGAAAAACTCCAAAAGAATTCGTTGATGACATAGCAAAAGAGTTCAAGGAAGCCTTCAAGTTGATTAATATCACAAACGATAATTTTATTAGAACAACAGACTCTTATCATGAAAAAGAAGTTAAACAAATTCTACAAGAGCTATATAATAAAAAATTCATTTACAAAGGAATGTATGAATCATATTATTGTATAGGTTGTGAACAGTACAAAACTGAAACTGATTTAGTTGAAGGAAAGTGCCCTCTTCATCCAAATAGAGAAATAGAATTAAGAAAAGAAGAATCCTATATGTTCAAATTATCAAAATTTCAAGATAGATTGTTAAAAGCAATTAAAAATGGAGAATTGGATATCCAACCAATAGAAAGGAGAAAAGAAATTATCTCATTCATTGAACAAGGATTAAGAGATATTTCTTTTTCAAGATTAAAAGAAAAGGTTTCTTGGGGGATAGAACTCCCATTTGATAAAAAACATACTTGCTTCGTTTGGGTTGACGCATTTTGGAATTATATCTCGGGATTAAAAACAAGCACAAATAAAAAGAAATTTTGGCCAGCCGATATTCAACTAATGGCTAAGGATATAATAAGAGTCCACGCAACAATCTGGGCAGCAATTCTTTTAGCTCTAGATTATGAACTACCAAAGAAAATGTTTGTTCACGGATATTTCACTATAAACGAACAAAAAATGTCAAAATCACTCGGAAATGTAATATCGCCCATTTACCTTTCTCAAAAATATGGCTCAGATAGCGTGAGATATTATTTAATGAGAAATATCGCTTTTGGAAGCGATGGAGACGTCTCTGAATCCTCATTAATAAACAGACATAACAACGAATTAGCAGACAAACTAGGTAATTTAATCAGCAGAGTCTCAGCATTGGCAGAAAAATATGGATTAGAAAAAGCAGAAGAGTTAGATTCAAGCAATTTAATAAACAAAGTTTCATCTCATTTAGATAAATTAGAATTTGACAAAGCATTAAATGAAATATTTCAATTCATTGATGTCTGCAATTTGTACATCCAAAACAAGAAACCCTGGGAAACTCATGATAAAAAAGTTCTCTATCAACTATCCAACGCAATAAAAGATGTTTCCATACTCTTAAGCCCATTCATCCCAGAAACATCTGAAAAAATCTCAAAGATTTTCAACTTTGATATCTCTCTAAAATCCCTAGGTAAACCTCTTAAAATATCTAAAATCTCCAAAGCACCTATTCTTTTTGCTAAAATCGATATCGAACCTAAACCATTAATGGAAAATACCAATAAACTTAAAACCCCTCAGGCATTAGATAATACAAATAATAATATTAATTCAGAAAAGGCAGAATTTAAAATAGGCAAGATAATAGACGTAAAAGATCACCCTAACGCAGATAAATTATATGTTTTAACAGTTGATTTTGGCTCTGAAAAAAGAACGATTGTTGCTGGTTTAAGAAAACATTACAAAAAAGAAGAATTGTATAACAAAAAAGCAATTTTTGTCACCAATCTCGCCCCAGCTATGCTAAGAGGAATTGAAAGTAATGGGATGATTTTAGCTGCAGTAAGTGAAGATGAATCAAAAATAGTATTTCTAACGTCCAAAGAAGACACGAAAGAAGGTTCAAAAATAGAGTTAAAAGATGGTTAATATATTTTCAGAATTTGAAGATAGCATATTTTTTGATGAAAGCATGATATTTGATGAAAATAAAATAAGAGGTAAACTAACTGATGTTATTATCCAAAAACTAAATTCCTGCAAAGAAACTGAAAAGGGTTTTGTATTTGAAGAAATAATCTGCGATGCTTTAGAATTTTTAAGCATATCGTTCATAAAAACCAAGAAAACAAGAGACTTCGGATTGGACGGAATAATAAGAATAAAACTAGACATATTTGGTGAAGCAAATCTAGGATTGCAGATAAAATACAAATTAATAGATTCAAATGATATCGATTTATTTCTTTCTGCCTTGAGAAACGCCGAAATTCAATTGGGCGTTATTATATGCAAAGACTCAAGAGAACTCCAAAAATATGAGTTAAACTCAAAAATCAAGGCAATTTTGCTTTCAAAAGGAGTAAAAATAAAAGAAAAGTTAATAAAGGAAAACATAACTATTAATCCTGTATTCATCCTAAAATTTGATGACATTTTAGATATGACATCAACAAGAATGCGGGATGTGGTAAGAGCAATATACAAACAATGATAACCCTAAATGACTTAGAAAAACTAGATTTAAAGATAGCAGAAATTAAAAGCAAAAGCAATAGCCAAATTAAACTTACCTGTAATGGAAAAGAATTCGTATTAAAAGAAAGCTTCAAAGTTAAAAAAGGATATAAAATCGCAGTTTCCATTCAAAATAACAAGATTATTCCACTCGTTATCAATGACTCCCCAATTATTCCAGAAAAAGACATAAAAGAAGGGAGTATAATCCGATGATTTTCCTTTTAAGCCCAGATAAAAAAGTAGATTCTGGTTTGAAGGTTAGCTAATATTCAAAAAAAGAGAAACAAATGAAAAAGCCAAAAATCGGTTTTAAGACAGAATATTTATTCTATAATGAAAAAGATAAATATGATTCTAATGTTATTGAAATAACTACAAAAGATAAAGATGTAAGTTATTCCATGCGAAGTATAGAAAAAGTTAGAGAAGCAATCAAAGATAAAGATGCAAGTATGCATTCAATAACAAAAAGGCTTTTTACATATCCTAAAAATAAAATCTATACTGAAATGTGCCTAGATATTATAAAAGCAGAAATAAAATTATGCCGTCTATTAAAAATCAGAGAGATGATTATTCACCTTTCACAAGACAAATTAACCAAAAAATCAGAAAAACAACTAAGAGAAGTAATAAATTTTGCTAAAAAATATGGAGTTGAACTAATATATGAATCAAATTGTAATTTTAGTGGAAAAATTACCATTAATGTTTTAAAAAAATTTCCAGATCTTAAATATAACCTTGATTTAGGACATTTAAACACTTCAATAGGAAATAAAAAACTCGGAATGAACCTAGATAACTTTCTACTAAATGTTAGAGACAGAATTGTTTATATTCATGCACATAACAATAATGGTAAAGAGGATGAACATAAAAGCTTAGATGAAGGAACCTTAGACTGGGTTCATATTTTAGATAAACTCGACTTAAAAAAAATTCGAAAAATAATTATGGAATGCCGTGGTGGAGAAGCATTCAGAAAAACTGAAAAACTTCTAAAAAATTATCTATCTAAGAAACAATTATCTCCCTAACAAAATATCCATAAAAGAAGTATCATCTTTGTAAGCAACGCCTAAAATCTTCGCAGCAATTTGCTTATATGCCTTTGAACCTTTACTTCTCGGATGTGTGTGTAACATAGCATCCTTCATAACAAGAGCAGCCTGAATATTTTTATCCTCTGGAATAACTCCTAATATAGGCAACTCTAACATATCTCTTACATTAGCTAAAGGCATTTCCGTCTTATTATCTTTTATTCTAGTAACAATCACTCCTTTTATTGGCTTTCCCATTTCCTCAATAACTTTCGCAGTTTTCAAAGCATCAGTAACAGCAGGAATTTCAGGATTTGTAACAATAATTAATTCATCTGCACATTCCATTGCAGCCAACGCTTCCTCTCCTAAACCAGCAGCAGAATCAAATATAATATAATCTGCCATTTTCTTCAACCTCTTGGCAACATCTTTCAATTTTCCGTTATCAATCCTTTTTAATTCCTTAACAGATAATGAGCTTGGAATAATTTTAGTCCCAGACTCATGCTCATATATAGCATCAACAACTTTTGCCTTTCCAAGAAGAACGTGATTCAAACTTATAGGAACTATTGGTGCTCCCAAATGCAATCCAACATTTGGAGTTGAGAGATTAGCATCAACAACAATAACTTCCTTTCCAAAAGAATTTAAAGCAGCTCCTAAATTAATTGCAGTAGTTGTTTTTCCAACTCCTCCTTTCCCTGATGTTATAGTAATCACCTTTGTCATATTACCCAGTAGAAGGATTTATTTGAGATAGCTTATAAACTTTTCTAACAACGTCGAATATTCCTTCAACTTATCCAAATTAATATTTATTATCTGCCCCTTATACGTAACCCTCAAATTAACTCCCTTTCTGAACTCACTTTCTCTTACTTTTTCTAACCCTTCAATATCTCTAAACAATTCGTATATATCTAATGTCTGCGCAACAACAGGCTCATCAGCATAAATCTTCTTCAGCTGCACAAGTTTTGCCCTTGGAGCATCAGCAACAGGCTTCCATTTCTTCTGCTTCTTAGCCTTTTCAATCAACAAATCAAGGGCAGAATCAATCATATTTCTCCATCTAATTAGTAAATTAATAATTACGTCGCACGTCTTCGTGTACTTCAAACTTACATAAAGCAGATGATCCGCACTAATTTTTTCTTTAATTATTTTTTCCATAAAATACTAACCAAGGCTCCAAGCTAAAAACTAACGTCCGATTACTATAAATATCTTTCTAAAACACATTAAAACCTATATTAAAACCCTATTGACCCAAAATATTTCACTTTTACACTATTGAGCATATTTCTTTCCAACTCCAAAAACTCTAAAATACCTTTTTTATCTATTTCAAACAATTTTAACTCATCATCCAACATGAAAACCTTTCCATTTTTAGAAAATTCAAACCCAACTTCTCTATGTTTCCTAGAAAGAAAAACCAATCTCATTAATTTCTTCCTATTTCCCCCACTTAAACCCGCCTTTTTAGCATATTCTCTAAAAAACAAATCCAAATTCCTCTCGCTATCCTTGTACATCTTCCCTTTTCCATAAATATATTCATATTTCAAAATACAATTTATCAAATTTCCAATAGATTTCTGCAAACATTCCAATGCTCTGACCATCAACTTAGGCTCCTGTGCAACAGGCATAACTTTTTCCAATATGTTCCTCGCAGCCATCCAATACTCTTCCGCTTTCACGTAATGATCAATTATCTGCTTATTTACCATTTCATTCAGAACAAATTTTAATTAATATAACTACCTATTATTCTATTTCAGGCATATAAGTTGTCTTCTCTTCAGACAAAACAGCAATATAATCAAATCTCTCTATAATTTTAGGAAATCTCCTCTCAAAATCGGCAATAATTGAAAGCATTTCATTCAAAGACCTAACATGAAACTCCACTTCCAATGTCTCTCCTCCAATGGTTTTATCAACCTGATAAATATTAGGATGTCTCCTACAAAAATCCAATATCTCACTCATCTTTTCATATGAAGAAAGTCTTATTTCAGATTTATAAAACTCATATCCTATCTTAGAAACATCTATCATCGCCCTATATCCCTGAATTATTCCTTTTTTCTCGAGTTGTTTTATTCTAAATGCAATCGATTCTGGAACCATCTTAATTTTATCAGCCAAATCAATCAATGCAATCCTTGCATTCTTAGACAACTCTTCTAATATCTTCATATCCTTTACATCTAACTTTTCTTTTCCTCTCCCTCCAAGTATTCTAACCTTAGATTCATCACTTTTTCCAATCAAGTAAGATTTTGAATAATGATAAATTGGGGAATAAACTGCAATTTTATAATCATAAATCAATGGTAAAAAATTTTCAAGTAATTTTTCCCAAACCTTATAGAAATCGTATATATCTTTTACAGAAATACCTAAAGCAACATCCCATTTTCCAGCAATAAGCACAACCGCCCATATACTCTTCTGAGAGTTCAAATATTCAATTACTTTCTTTTTCTTCTCCAAAGTCAAATTCCTAAATTTAATATAAACTCTAAAAGTAGTATATCCTAACATAGAACTATCTATCATCGCATAATATCCTTTGATAAAACCTTCTTTCTCAAGTCTCTCAATTCTATACTTAACAACTTGCTTAGATGTTCCAGTCTTCTTTGCCAATTGTGAATAGCTCATTCTCCCATCTAAATCCAGAAGATAAAGTAAATCCCTATCCTTCTTATCCATCTCCAAATCTCCAATTCTCTTCATATTATACTTTATCCAGATTAACTATTTAATCCTTTCGTTTTGACAAAAACATTAATCATAAGTTTTAACAATAACTAAGTTTACTACTGAACTATGACAAATAAACCCTATGAAGAAATAGAAACAATAAGTCCGAGAGAACTAATCGAAAGACTCGAAGGAGTCTGTGAAGATGCATCTAGTGCAAACTTTACAGAAGAATTTCCCTGCTTTATAAAATATACTCTTGGAAATAAACAAATAAAACTTCCTGTAATAGTAAGATATGATGATTCCAGACTAAATGGAAGATATAACCTTGGGCTATTTACTGCATTCACAAATGAATTTGATTATGACCTTTCAATTGGTCAAACAGGAAGTCAGTTTTATCCAAAAAAATCAAAAACCTTATTTGGAGATTACACTAAACACTTAAACAGAAAGTATGGAAGAAGAAAAGTAGAGACCATTCAATCTGGAGACCTAAATTATCAAGCCCAAAGTCTCAGACCTGCAAGAGTAGTTGGAGAACACCTTTCCAAATACCGAAAAGGAATGAAAGCAGGAAAATTCAAGAACTACAAATGACAACCATTAAAAACATGCCTGATTTAATTATTCCTAGAGAGGTAAGGCGATGGCAAATCCAATAATTAACATTTTGAAGACTGAATGGGGATATTTGGGAAAAAGAAGGAAGCTATTTGCATTTTATATATCTCTATTTGTTATAGCTGGGCTAGTTGAACTAGTAAATCCATATATTCTTGGAAGTGTTTTCAATTCTATTCAAAATGTTATAACCTCTAAAGAAGAACTTAATCAACTAATATTCAAAATTTTTCTTCTATTTATTGTAATGGTTGTTTTTTGGATATTTCACGGATTTGGAAGAGTTTTGGAAACAACTACTTCATTTTTTGTAAAGAAAAATTATATCAATGACAAGTTAAGAATAATTTTCAAATTGCCTATTAAATGGCATAAAGACAATCACTCAGGAGACACAATTGATAAAGTAAATAGAGCATCTGGTGCATTAGATGAATTCTCAGGACAAGTAACATATAGAATTACATACGCTATAATTAACTTCTTCGGTTCGATAATAGTTCTTTCATTAATAGACTGGCAAATAGGATTATTTACATTAATTTATGCAATGATTACCTTATTTATTGTTTCAAGATTAGATAAAAGATTAAACGCAAAATACAAAGAACTGAATAAATACAGTAATGATTTCTCATCTGCTTTCTTTGATTACATAAGTAATATTATAACGATTATAACTCTCAGATTAAGAAGAACTGTTTCTGAAGAATTAGACCATAAACAAGCAGTATCATATAAGACTTACAAAAGCAGCTCAATAATGAACGAAGTTAAATGGGGGTTCGCAAGCATCGCAATTCAGTTTATGGTAACAGTAGTGTTAATCTACAGAGCATATACTGAATTTGGAGCTACTGGAACAATAATGATTGGAACTCTTTACATGCTTTTCGGTTATTTGAGAAATGTGGGAGAGACATACTACCAATTTGCAGACCTATATGGACAAATTGTAAGATATAACGCCAAAATAGAAGGAGCATACCCTCTAGACGCAGAATACGCTAAACTTGGAGAAGTCGAAACTTCAAATTTACCTGATAATTGGAATAAAATAGAAATGAAAAACATTTCTTTTGCATATGATAAAGAAGGAAAAATAACTCATATAGATGACATCAATTTCAACTTTACTAAAGGGCAGAAAATTGCTTTAGTTGGTGAAAGTGGTTCTGGAAAAAGTACAATCCTTTCACTAATAAGAGGATTATATAATCCAGAATCTGGAAAAATATACTGCAATGGAAAATTATTACCAAATGGAGTCTCTGATATAAAGGACGAAGTAACTCTTATTCCTCAAGAACCTGAAATATTCAATAATTCCTTTAGATATAACATTACGATGAATCTTAATGTAAATGAAAATGATTTGAATAAATCTATTGAACTGGCTCAATTAAAAAAAGTAATTGATAAGTTACCTAAAGGCTTAGATACCAGCGTAATGGAAAAGGGAGTTTCTCTTTCTGGAGGAGAAAAACAAAGATTAGCTCTAGCAAGAGGATTGTTAGCTGCAAGAAAGAGCGATATTGTTCTACTTGACGAGCCAACCAGTAGCGTTGATAGCCTAAATGAATTAAAAATTCATGAAAACATATTTAGAGAATTCAAAAATAAAACAATTATTTCATCTATTCATCGATTGCATCTTCTTGACAAATTTGATTATATCTACCTATTTTCAAAAGGAAAGATTGTCGGGCAAGGAACATTTGAAAAATTAAAGAACGACGCTCACTTCAAAACAATGTGGACAAAATACAACAAAGAAAAAAGAGAAGACACAAAATTGGAGAAAAAAGAGATAATAAAATGAAAATACGAAGATTAAAACCTAATCAGATAGTTACTTTAAATGACTATCCTTTGCACAGCAATTCTGTTCTAAAAGAATATTTAACAAAATGTAAATCTGGCGAAAAACTACCATTAGTTCCAGTTATTAAAAAAGAGGTTGTAAGAAAATACTTTGGCACAACCTTACTTGAAGAATTTGAAAAATTTGAAGAAACAAATCCAGACGCAGAATATTTTATGCTAGATGGAAGCCACAGGACTACTGCGCTAACTCTATCCTGCAGAGACATACCTACTTTGATTTATGAAACATCTGCAGATATTGCAAAAGCTGAAAAATTGGTTGCAAAAGGACAAATTCGCGAAAGTGGAACATTAAAACATACGCTCGAAGAAAATTGTGAAATACTAAGCAGACACTTCAAGAAAAAACCATACTTTATGACTGTTGAACAAAAGACAAAAAAGATGATCAAAGAAAATAAAATTCCAAAATTAAAATGAGTCAATACAATTTAAAAACCGCAAATGGGAAAAAAGAGATAGTCTGGAATTCAGGAAGAAACAGAGGAATAGAAGAATATTCTAAGAGAATAGGCAATTTTTCAGATGAAATTGCAAAAAGAGTAAAAAAAGCACAAAAAGGCAAAATAAGAATATTAGACATAGGTTGTGGATATGGAAAAGTTCTTTTAGAATTAAAAAAATTACATGGAAATAATGTCGAAACATATGGAATAAACCTTGAACCTAAATGGGATCTTAATTTGATTAGAAAATTTGCACTATCTGAAGAAATATTTACAAAAAAAGATATAAATAAAAATCTTCCAAAACTTTGGATTGGAGAATCAAGCAAGGGATTACCCTATCCCTCTAACTATTTTGACATTATAATTAGCGTTGCCTCAATGCAATACGTTCCAGACAAAGCAAAATTGCTTAAAGAATGCAATAGAGTCTTAAAAAAAGAGGGAATTTGTAAAATACAGCATTCATTCACTAAAAAAAGTCATCCTCCAGAATATAAACAACTCTTTGAAATCTGGAACGAAAAAGGAAAAAGAATAGATTGGAAAGAATATCTAAAACAATTCAAAAACATCCAATTTAAAGCGACAGACCATAAACATGGACAATATTTAATACTAAAGAAAACAAAAAATTTCAAATTTAAATTGAAATTGATCTCATCCTTAGACCTCCACAAAGTAAACCCTGACTGGTGGGGAACTAAAACAATTTACAAACTAAAATGACAAAACAAACTAAAATAATCCCTATAAACATCAATTTTGACGCATTTAAAACAAAATCTCACGTAAAAGTCGGTTCTGGTGGAATAAAAATAAGATATGTTCCAACTGAAAAAGGATTTAATCAAATAATAAGCAAAATAAAAGAAATTCTAAAAGAAAAACATCTCACTTTCAACAAAGTATACTTCAGAGTATGCAATTTCTCAAGAAAAGAAGCAATTCTCAAATATGGAAGCGACAGAGCAGACCATCTTCACAAAAGAACATTTGATAATACTGAATGGGAACTTTACTCATTCAGATTTCTAGAAGATTATTTTTGGACAAACAAAAGAGGACAACTACTAGCCTATAAAAATGGGCCCCCACTTTCAAAATCTACTGCAAAAAATACCAAAGAATTTGCAGAAAGTGGAGGATATAGAAATGTTTATGGAACAAAACAACCAGATAAACATGTCTACCAATATTACAAATCCTTGCTTAAAAAATATAAATATCTCGATAAAGATAAAAAATCAAGATATCATCAACTCTACCTCAAATTAAAACAAGTTGAAAAAGAATTCCCTAAAGGAGAGAAAGGAATACAACCCGAATTCTTCCTCGCAGAGAAAATCGCAATGAAAAAACAAAAATTAATGAGGGACGATGTTACTTACGCCTCAAAATCAGATAGTACTATGAATCTTGACTTCTTGCTGACTGATTTAATAAAAAAAAGAGTTTCAGAAAAGAAAGCTTGCCTTATAATATACAAAGACCTTTACCCCATACAAGATAGAAAAACAAAAGGAGGCTTCGATTCCACTGCCTTATATGGTTTCAAAAAAGACAGAAAAAAATGCATAGTCTTCCTTATAGTACTAAATCCGATTATTTCAAAAACGGCAAAAAAAGAGATGATTCCATTAGGAAATAATATAATTTTTAAAGCAACTGGAAAAACAAGTTAATATAACTTCCTACCATTTTCAACTTTTCTCTCAGGTTGAATCAAAACAACCCCTTTCTCTCCGTCAATTCCTAAAGTTAAAACCTCTGAAGAAAATCCAGCAATCTTCTTTACAGGAAAATTAACAACTGCAAGAACCTGTTTCCCAACCAATTCTTCTTTCTTATAATAATTAGTTATTTGAGCACTCGTTTTTTTAACACCTATTTCTTTCCCGAAATCAATTTCTAATTTATACGAAGGATTTCTCGCATCAGGAAAATCCTCTGCTTTAACAATTGTTCCTGTCCTTATATCTACTTTCTCAAAATCACAATATTCTATCATTTTATTCACTCAACTGCACAATTGCTTCTGCAATATCTCCCGTTTCCTCAAGAACCTTCCTAACTTCTTTTTCGCTCTTTCCAGTTTTATCCATAACTAATTTAACATCTTCCTCTCTAATTCCTCCAGCCTCTTCCCTAACTGTCCCAGTTATCTGCCATGATTCCTGACCTTGCATAGTCATTTTCTGAACATTCGCAGGTTCGATAACTATTTTATTTCCATCAGTTTTCTCAATTATAACTCTCTCGCTTTCAATTTCCTCCTGCTTTATTCCCATCTGCTTCATCATTCCCTTCAATTGCGATGGATTTATTCCTCCGAACATAAAACTATTTCAGAAATAACACATTAAATACTTTTCTAAAATCTTAGATTATCTAATAACCCTCTAATCCTTCAGACATTAGCTAATTCAACTATTTACTTTCCTTAAATTAATATATCTTCTAATTATAAACAACGATTATCCAACGGGCAAGAAAATCTTCGCACCAACAACACAAAGAATAATCAAAACAATAAAAGCAACAACGTGCATTGGTGTAAGCATAAATCTAGAATTATACTCCTCATCATATCTTACAAGCCCTCCCATTCCTCCAGGCATATGTATCTTTCCGTCTCCAGCCATAATTACAATTGATAAAAGTAGTATAAAAAGTTATCGATAACTTAATTTAAAAACAAAAATGTTTATAACTAAATAAACCCTAATCAATATATGAAAAAGAAGTACCTCAATTGGTTATATAGACTATTTGTTATTCTCGGAATTATTATCATAGTCTCAGGAATATACATAATATTAAGGAATCTTGGAGTAATTTAATGGATTCCAGAGTACTGGAAGTCTTAAACCAACTAATAGTTCTAATAATATATGGAATAGTATTCTCAAGAGAGATAGCTCATCAAAGTTTTGATAAAATAAATACTATTGTAACAATAGGAGGAATAATCTTTTCGGTGCTATTAATGTTCTTTACTTGGTTTTTAAAGACACAAAAAACAATTGAATAACTATTTTCTTTCTTAATATTTAAATACTAACAAAAATTCATTAAATGATGAATAAAACAGGTGTATTAATTGCAGTTATTGTGATTATCCTTCTCATAGCTGGAGGGGTATACCTCTCAAATAGAAATTCAACTCCAACAGAAACAACAGGACAACAAAACCCTTCATCGAATAATCCTACTGGAGAAAATACTGAAAAAGTACAAATAAAATCATTTGCGTTTTCTCCTGAAATGCTTACAATAAAGGCAGGAACAACTGTAGAGTGGATTAACCTTGATTCTGCTCCACATACTCTAGTGGGGAATAATGGGATGGAAATAAATTCTCCTCAATTAGCCAAAGGTCAAACCTACACTGTAACTTTCACCAATCTTGGAGAATATAATTATCATTGCTCTATACATCCAAGTATGAAAGGTAAAATAATCGTAAAATAAATGACAAAAGAAAAAAATAAAATAAATTATATCAAAATATTTTGGATATTTGTTGCAGTTCTTGCAACAATACTCATTTTCTTCTTAATAGACTACATAGTTCATTCGTTAAGTGACGAATATGCAGTCCCAGATTATTATTTCAGAAATAAAATAATCTTCGGCACAATTTGGGGTTTAATAATATACTTTTTCATAAAAAAACTAAGTATAACTAAAAAATCCTTCGTTTTCTCAGCATTTATAGCAATAGTCCTTCAAACAAGATATTACTTAGAAGGATATCCTATTGAATTTGTTATAGAATTTTTATTCTTTCACTTTTTGATGCTTTTAGCAGCCACATTAATTATTTTCAACTTAATGAAAAATAAGCTTGAATAATTATTTCATCTTCTTTATTTCATCCGTTTAATATTATCTAATATTTCATTCTTAATCCTTCTATTAGGATAAGTTTGGCCAAAACGAACAATTATCCAGTTTAATTTTCCCCAAAGTCTTTTTGGAAATATTTGTTCTAAGTCTGCTTCGATTTTATGTTGTTCCTTATGCTTTGTCCAACCAAGATAATTAGAAACATATGTTAGATGAGTATCAACCCCTATTCTCCCATGCCCTTTCTCAGCCAAAAACACATTCGCAGTCTTCCTCCCAATTCCAGGAAGCTCAATTAACTTCTCAAAATTATGTGGAACCTGAGAATTATACTCTCTAACCAATATTTTGCTTAATTTTGATATGTTCCTGGCCTTAGTCTTATAGAAATTAACCCCCTTAATAATTCGAGCAATATGATTAACATCCACTTTAGATAATCTAACTAAATTAGGATACTTAACAAATAATCTTTCAGCCATTGGAATAGTTATTTTATCCGTAGTTCTAGCACTCATTAACGTAGCAATCAATGTCTTCCAATCTTCATCCCATCCATCCGCGGCCAATCTTAAATCCTTAGCTAATTTCTTTATTTCATTTAACTGCTTTACTGCCCTTTTCGCATCCATAAATACTCTAAAACCCCAATCTTTTTAATCCCTTCTTTCCAGAAAGTATTATAAGGGAAGATTTCATAGAAGAAACTGTAGGTGTCGTGTATAATGGCAGAAGTTGACTTTAAAGCAATAGAAGAGAAATGGAGAGATTTCTGGGAAAAACACAAAGTTTATTCATTTGATCCAAAATCAAAGAAGAAAATATACTCAATAGACACTCCTCCTCCAACAGTTTCTGGAGAGATGCACATAGGGCATGCCTGCTCATACTCACAGCAAGATTT
>Ga0233425_10008312_pt1 | contig 13890 bp, 6 predicted proteins | sample Watercolumn_Towu_2_FD_181712 | JGI IMG/M metagenome (GOLD analysis project Ga0233425, IMG submission 181712) | Freshwater microbial communities from Lake Towuti, South Sulawesi, Indonesia - Watercolumn_Towuti2014_140_MG | ecosystem: Environmental > Aquatic > Freshwater > Lake | place: Indonesia...
TGCCACCATGCAGGGAAGCGACACGGCCGCGGACGTGCGCGTGCTGCTCGATGGCAAGGAAATCGGAGCGCGCCACTTCGACAACTTCAACCGGGAGGTGGTGTGGAGCGTCGAGCTCTCAGCGGACCAGATGAAGCGCCGCAACGTGATCGTACTCGAGTTCACGGGCAAGGGCAGCCTCGGCTACCAGGTCGTGTCCACGCACTTCGTCCCGTGGGGCAAGCAGGACAAGCCTGCGGATCCGCTGAGCATCTCGCTGTCGTACGACCGCAACCGGCTCAAGGTGGACGAGACGGTCAAGGCGACCGCGGTCCTGACCAAGAACGACCCGGACCTTCACGGCATGGTGCTCGTTTCCCTCGGGATCCCGCCGGGATTCGACGTCCTGAGCGAGGACCTGGATCTCCTCAAGTCGCAGAAGGCCATTGCCAGCTACGAGCTGACCGGGCGGCAGGTCATCGTGTACCTGAACGAGCTGCCTGCGGGCGAGAGCTGGGTGGTGGAGTACCGCCTGAAGGCCCGGTACCCGGTCAAGGCCCAGACCGGCGAGTCCGAGGTGCGGATGTACTACCGCGGGGACGTTCGGTCGACGGCCGCACCCGGGGAGCTCATCGTCGAGTAGAGGCCGAGGCGTTGTCGGACGACCGCGGCCAGGCGTCGTGTGAACTCCGGTGCGTCCTCGGCATCCAGGTGGGACGTGTCCGGGCAGTCGAAGCCGAGAAGCTCGGGGTAGTCGCGGAAGTGGATGGTGGGAACGTGAACGGCCGACTCGACGCGGTCCCAGTACAGGGCTTTGGGCTCCAGTCTCTCGTCCCGCTCCCAGTGCTCCGCTGTGGAAGGCAATCGTACCAGGACAACCTGGCCCCCGCGCTCGGTGAACGACTGGAAGAGGGGGCCGAGCTCCTCCGAGATCCGGCGGATGACCTGGTCCGGCGGGTCCAGCGGCGTGTCGTCCGAAAGGGACATGCCGATGCGCCAGCGCCGAAGGTCAGCGAGCTTCTCGGGCGGCTGGCCCGAGCGGAACCATGCGGGCCGATACCGTGACGCTTCCGTCTGCCAGTAGGGAGGAGTGGGAGAAAGGCGCTGATCGATGAGGTTCTTGAGCGTCAGCGCAGGCGAGAGGAGTGCGATGCGGGACTGGAGCTCTGCCTCGGTCCACGCGTTGAACTGGCCGTTGAACGTGCTCCAGAACCCGAGGCTGCCCAGGCACTGCTCTTCGTACCTGCCGACGGGATTGGCCTTGTCGTAGCTGGAATCGAGCAGTCCTGTCGTGACGTCCGCGATCACGAGCCCATCGAAGTCCGGGTCCTGGAGAAGGGCCTTGATGAGTGGCAGTGCGCCATGCCCTTCCACCGCGAGGTGCACGACCCCTGCGTACTCCGGGAATGCCTGGGCGAGGGCTTCGGGAACGATGTCGTCCTGCGCCCGAGACGCGCCCAGCACGACGATCTTTCGCCGGCCTTCCTCGGAGTAGACCCTCTGTCGGTGGACGCACCAGAGCATCTCTGAGTCCCGCACCGACGGTGCGAATCCCCTGCCACGCCATAGCACCTCGCTTCCGGCCAGCAACCCCGCGAGGATGAGCGCGGTGAGGCCCCAGCTGACCGCGTACGGAGCGGGCGGGACCACGATGCTAGAACTGGAAGTAGATGAATGCACGGTCGTCTCCTGACATGGAAATCACTACGAGATAGGCCAGCACAGCCAGGACCACGCTGCGTACGGGCCATGGCGTTCTTGCCGCGAGCCCCTCGATCCCGCACTCCTTCAAGGCGTTGTGCAGCAGAATCATGGCTGCAGTCCCGCCAAAGGCAATGGCGTAGGTCTTCCTGCCGAGGAACACCGGGGCGGAGGGGTCCGACGAGGAGGCCCCGCTCACCAGCATTGCCATGTCCGCGGCGGCCTGGGACGGGCTCAGCATGCCGCCGAGGATGGAGAGCGCGGAATCGATGTCCGGTGCGCGGAAGAACACCCACGCGACGCAGACCAGCAGGAACGTGGAGAGCAGGAGAGCGGCGCGGCCCACCGGGCTCCCCCAGAGACCGAGAGCGGCCACACGCGTGCCCCGGACGAGCCGCTCGGCAATGAGGTAGGCTCCGTGGAGGCCTCCCCACACGACGAAGGTCCAGGAGGCGCCGTGCCAGAGACCGCCGATCAGCATGGTGAGCGCGAGGTTGAGATGCGTCCGGGAAGAGCCCCCGCGGTTGCCGCCCAGCGGGATGTAGAGGTAGTCCCTCAGCCACGTGGACAGGGAGATGTGCCAGCGCCTCCAGAAGTCGGAGAAGCCGATGGCAGCGTAGGGGAAGCGGAAGTTCTCCATGAGGTGGAAGCCGAGGCACAGGGCCGCTCCGATGGCGCACGTCGAGTACCCGAAGAAGTCCGCGAAGATCTGCAGGGCGAAGGCCATGGTGCCGGCCCATCCGTTGACGAAGCCGGGTGGGGAAGAGCCTGCGTAGACGAGCTCCACCACCGGGGCCATGAGCGCGTCTGCGACAACGACTTTGGCGAACAGCCCGATCACCATGAGAGACAGCCCCCAACCGATCTGCTGGCCCGTGCCTTTCCTCGGCGCATCGCACTGGGGAAGGAAGTCCGCTGCCCGAACGATGGGACCCGCGACGAGCTGGGGGAAGAAGGTCACGTACAAGGCATAGTCGAGAAACGAGTGCCACGGGCGGGACCGCCGGAGGTACACGTCGAGCGTGTAGGACAGTGTCTGGAAGGTGTAGAAGGAGATGCCCACGGGAAGGATGATGTCCGGAGGAGACAGCGGGCAGTCGAAGCCGAGGAGCGACGTGGCATCGCACCAGGTCCGCACTGCGAGGCCCGCGTATTTGAAGTACCCGAGCATGCCGAGGTTGGCGAGGAGGCTGACTCCCATGGCCGCGCGACGAGCCCGGGGGGAAGTCAACGCGTGGATCCACCTGGCCGAGTACCAGTCGATGACGGTGGAAGCGAGCAGCAACAGCACGAAGGGCGGGTTCCACGCGCCGTAGAACACGTAGCTGACCGCGAGGAGGAACGCCTTGTTGAGGGTCCAGTTCCTGATGACGCGGGACAGGAGCAGAACCAGGCCGAAGAACACAAGGAACGAGTATGAGTTGAAGGTCATTCATCCTCTGCCGCGGCGTCTCCTCCTGGGCCTCGATGCCCCCGCGTCGCCGCGTTGCGGGCAGGGGGCCCAACGGCGAACGCACTCTAGCGCACCCGTGCACGGTTGACCAGAGCAACGTGACGGGCAACCGTTTCCCCTCGCTCCACACTTCCATTTGATGCCCGCGGGCGGATGGAGTACGCTGGCGGGAAGCACGCGGAGGGACGGATGGAGCGCTGGGACTACCTCGTCGTCGGGTCCGGGTTCGGGGGGAGCGTGAGCGCGCTGCGGCTGGCGGAGAAGGGGTACTCGGTCGCGGTCATCGAGGCAGGCAAGCGCTACCGGTGCGAGGATTTTCCGAAGAGCAACTGGAACGTCTTCAAGCACCTGTGGGCGCCCGGGCTCAGGTGTTTCGGGATCCTCCGCATCTCGCTGCTGTCCGACGTGCTCATCCTGCACGGTGCCGGGGTCGGGGGAGGGAGCCTCGGCTACGCCAACACGCTGCTGGAGCCTCCGCTGCCGTTCTTCCAGGACCCCCAGTGGGCCGGGATGGCGGACTGGAAGAGCGTGCTTGCCCCGCATTATGAGACCGCACGCAGGATGCTGGGAGTGGCACGTATCGAGAAGCTGACGCCCGCGGACCACGCTCTTCGGCGCGCCGCGGAGTCGCTCGGATACGGAGATACCTTCCGCATGCAGGACGTGGGCGTGTACTTCGGACAGCCCGAGGTGCGGGTCGCGGACCCGTTCTTCGACGGCCGCGGGCCCGAGCGGACCGGATGCCATCTCTGCGGTGGCTGCATGGTCGGTTGTCGGCACGATGCGAAGAACACGCTGGACAAGAACTACCTGTACCTTGCCGAGCGGGCCGGGGTGCAGGTGTTCGCCGAGACGCAGGCAACCTGCATCCGGGAGAGCGCCGGCCGCGGCTTCGAGATAGACACGTACCGCTCCACGAGCCTGTTTCGGGGCGGGCGGCAGACGTTCACCTGCGAACGGCTGGTCCTGTCCGCAGGGGTGCTTGGGACGTTGAAGCTGCTGCTGGAATGCCGGGACAGGGGCACGCTGAAGCGGCTGTCGCCCAGGCTCGGTGCGCGGGTGCGGACCAACAGCGAGACGCTGACCGGTGCCACGGCACGCAAGGGAGACGTCGACTACTCTCAAGGTGTGGCCATCACGTCATCGGTGTTCCCCGATGCGGTGACGCACGTGGAGCCGGTGCGCTACCCCGTGGGGTCGGATCTCCTGTCGTTCCTCGCCACCATCCAGACCGGCATCGTGAAGCCCTGGGCTCGGCCGTTCCTATGGCTCTGGACGATGCTGAGCCACCCGCTGGACGCGCTGCGCACGCTGTGGCCGTTCGGCTGGGCGAAGCGGTCCGTGATCCTGCTGGTGATGCAGACGCTGGACAACTCCATCCGCGTGTTTCGCAAGCGGCGCTGGTGGTGGCCGTTTGGCAAGGGGCTGGTCTCGAGCCCCGAGAGGCAGCGGGAGCCGGTGCCGGTGACCATCCCGCAGGCGCAGCCGCTGACCGCGGCGCTGGCGCGTGAGATGAACGGCGTGCCGCAGAATGCGATCAACGAGGTGCTCATCAATACGGGCATCACCGCGCACGTGCTGGGCGGGTGTGCCATCGGACCGGACCCGGAGCACGGGGTCGTGGACGGGGCCTGCCGCGCTTACGGCTACGAAGGGCTCTACATCGTGGACGGGTCCGTCATTCCGGCCAACCTGGGGGTGAACCCGAGCCTCACCATCACCGCGCTGGCGGAGCACGCGATGAGCCGGATTCCCAGCAAGTAGGGGCTCGGGCAGTATTGTTGCTGGACGGCGGCGGGGAACCTCTTTTACTATGGGTTCCATCTTTTATCAGGAGGGTGCGTCATGCGGACTCGCCTTTTATCGTGCCTGCTCGCGGCCGCGGCCAGCATGTTTCCTCTTGCCTCCCGCGCCGCCGACTGGTGGGTGAGCCCGTCCGGCGACGACGCAACGGGCAGCGGAACCCAGGCCAAGCCCTGGAGGACCATCGGCCACGCGATCGACCTGGCAGCTCCGGGAGACCACGTGCGGCTCATGGACGACGGAGCCGACAGCGCGGACTACGAGGAGGTCGTGGAGATCCCCGCGAGCCTTCCCGGGCTCGTGATCGAGGCGGACGTGGGCGCCCAGCCGCAGGTGGAGCCGGTTGCGGTCGGTGGAGCCGTCTTCAACGTGCTGGCGGACCGAGCGGAGATCCGGGCCCTCGAGATCAGAGGCCCCAAGACGGGCGTCGGCGTGCAGATCGGGGACGGGACCTCCGGCGTCATCGTGGCCGATTGCCAGATCCGGGACGTGGACCTGGGGGTCGCAGGGACGTTCCTCGCCGGGGCCGGCGTGGTGGACTGCGATTTCTCGGGGTGCGATGTCGCTGTACAGATCGAGCAGTCCCAGCGCATCGACGTCACGGGCAACACCAGCCTGGAGGGGGCACCCATCGTCGTGTTTCAAGTGGACGCCAGCCGCGTGGGGAGCAACACCGTGGAGGGATCCGCGTCCGCAGGGCTGCTCATGAAAGGCAGCTTCAACCTGGTCGACAACAACAGCCTGGCGTTCAACAAGATCGGAATCTCGTACGAGGCGGGAGCGCACGCCGCGCTGATCTACAACACGGTGTCCGACAGCACCGGGGACGGCATGGAGCTCGGGAACTCTCCGACCAAGCTCTCTGCTTCGCTGCTGCTGCAGAACGTCGCAGTCGGAAACGGCGGCAGCGGCATCGACATGACCTGCTACGGGTGCATCCTGCTGCAGAACACGGTAGCGGGCAACGGCGGCCCGGGTCTTGCTTTCCTGTCCGGCGGCAACCACCTCTTCCTCAACGACGTCACCGACAACGGCCAGGGCGTCTGCCAGGGCTCTGACCCGGGCAGCACGTGGGGACCTCCGATCCCCTTCCCGTGGCAGTACCAGGGCGCGGTGTTCCACGGCCAGCCGGGGAACCACTATGGCTCGGGGTACGCGGGAACCGACGACGGCAGCGGCGGCGGCCTGGCCGGGGACGGGGTGGGGGACACCCTCCTGCCGGTCCCCACCGACGGGGCCGGGGATGCCAATCCGCTGGTCGAGTCCCAGTCGGTGATCCACCCGCGGATCTGGATCCTGGGCAAGGCGGCCCTTCTGGCGCCCACCATGGGCGAGCAGTGCACCGACTGCATCGACGCGCCGTTGCTGGACCTGGCCCCGGGGCAGACCCTCACTCTGGCCACGGTCGATGCAGCGCAGGATCTGCTGCTGTTCCGGCCCGGTGCGATGGAGGACGCCACGGCCTGGAACGTACACCTGCTCCTGTCGCAGGCGGCCGCACAGCCCGGCGGGTACCTGGTGCGGGTGGGGTGGCTCGATCCGGAGGGGGAGTTCCGCTTCGGCCCGGACGGTCCGGCCCATGCGTTTGCTCCCGCGTTCGGCCAGACGATGCTGCAGTCAGCGCTGGACCCTGCCTGGCTCGTCATCCCGGAAGGCGGGCGGCTGGCGCTGAGCCTGACCAGCAACTTCGCTGTCGGCGACACGGTGCTGCAGCCCTGGGTCTCGCTGCTCTCGGCATCCTGGCCCGAGACGCCGCCGTACCCATACTCTTCGCTGCAACCGCCGGAATCGCTCGGCGTCCTGCCGGAAGGGCTGGTTTTCGGATCGCTCTCAAAGGGGCAGTCCGAGACCAAGACCGTCGTGGTGAAGAACAGCGGCACGTCGCCCGTGACCATCGACAAGGTGCTGGCCGCGGGGGAGGCAGCAGAAAGCCTGGAGCTGGCAGAGAGCGGCTGCCTGGAGGCCGGCACTCCCAAGCTGCTTGCCCCAGGCGACTCCTGCGCCCTTGACGTTTCCTTCTTCGGCGGGAAGGTCGGCCCCCGGTTTGCCGCGGTCCTCATCCTGTCTGACGACCCGGGCGCTCCCGTGCTTCCCATCCCCGTGACCGCTGACGTGGGGCCGCACCACAAGCTCACCGTGTCCATCGATCCACCGGAGGCAGCGGTGCTGCTCGGTGATGGCATCTCGTGCCCCTCGGACTGTGCGCAGAATCTCGACCCTGGAACCGCGGCGGCGCTGCACGCGACGTTCAAGAAGGGCTTCGGCCTTCTCTCGTGGGAAGGGTGCGACGCGGTGGACGGGGCCACGTGCACGGTCACCGTGGACGCTCCTGCCACGGTCGTTCTGCACGCGAAGCTGCTTGCCCCGATCGCGTTCGTGGATCCTCCCGGGCTCGACTTCGGGACCGCTGCCGAGGGAGAGGCAAAGGGGCCTTTGAGCGTCGAGGTCCGAAACGACGGAGATGCCCCGCTCGAGGTGGGAGCACTCGCGGTGACCGGTGCGGAAGCGGCCTCCTTCCTGCTGTCCGGCGACGCGTGCAGCAAGGTCGCGGTGGCTCCGGGAGCCGCGTGCACCGCGGACATCACGTTCAAGCCAACCAAGGGCGGCGACCTGTCGGCCGCCCTCGAGATTCCCACGAACGATCCCTCGGGCGCGGTGCTGGTGGTTCCGCTGTCCGGCGTGTCGGAGGCCGCGGAGAGGATGCTCAGCGTGGTGATCGTGCCGCCAGGCGGGGGGACGGTGACCGGAGAGGGGATCGCATGCCCGGGCGACTGCGTGGAGTCGTGGTTCGAGCCCAAGAGCGTCACCCTTACCGCTGCCGCGGCCGCCGGGTACGCACTGGTGCAGATGACGGGATGTCCCAAGGGGCAGACCGAGTGCCAGGTGCAGGTGGACGGAGCCAAGACGGTGGTCGCGATGTTCCGGCTGAAGGCCCCTTCAGTGCTCGTTGCTCCGGCCGGCATCGAGCTGGGTGCGGCACTGATCGGAACCGAAGCCGGGCCGGCCGTGTGCACGATACAGAACCTCGGCGACGCTCCCCTGGTGGTCGGGGCTGTGGTCATGGAGGGGATCCTTGCCGGCGAGTTCCTGCTGGACACGTCGGGCTGTGCCGGCGCTTCCCTGGAGTGGGGCGGAACCTGCACCCTGTCCGTCCGGCTCGTGCCCGGGGGGCCTGGCACCCGAGCGGCAACGCTTCGGGTCGAGTCCAACGACCCGCTGCGGCCCGTGCTGTTCGTGCCGGTGCGCGGGGTAGGGCTGGAGGGCCCCGGCGACGTGGTGGAGCAGCCGGACTCGGGCAGCGACGTGTATTCCGGGGTTGTCGGTCTGCCGATTGTCGCGCAGCCGTCCACCGTGAACTTCGGCGGGGTCGAGGTGGGGAGCACCAGCCAGCCGGTGGACGTCTACCTGACCAACGTCGCGGCCGTTGCACTCAGGCTGAAGGTCCCCCACTTCGAGGAGATGATGATGGAGGGCGCATCCCTGGCCGAGGAGGGGGAGTTCGATGTCCTGTTCACGGACTGTGACAACGCGCTGCTGGCTGGAGGCGCGGCCTGTACGGTGCGACTCCAGTTCTCGCCCCGGTCCGAGGGGCTCATCAGTGCGGAGTTCGTGATCGATACCGACTTCCCGGACCAGCCCTCGGTCAAGGTGACCGTCTATGGGACAGGGGGAAGTCCCTCGGGAGGAGGATGCTCTGCCGCGGGGCCGGCCGCGGGGCCGGGAGGAGTGGCCCTGCTCCTCCTGCCGCTCCTGCTGCTGGCGCTGTTCCGGAGGGGCCTCGAGGCCGTTGCGCGTGCGGTCGCCGGCCTGTTGTCGCTGTTCAGGAAGAGCGGGGGGGTCGTTGTGCTTGCAGCCGCCGGCCTGCTGGCCGCGGCGTGCGTGGAGAACGCGGTGGACGTGTGCGACGGCGAGATGGGGTTGGTGGTGGAGGAGGACCCCGCGGTCAACGCGTTGCACGAGATCAACGACGCGGTCCGGTGGATCTGCGGCGCACAGACGTACTCGTGCCACGAGGTGTATCTCGCATGCTTCGAGGATGCGTCGCACGAGGCGTATGAGCAGGGGCAGTACGTCGTGTTCTCCGTGTCCCTTCAGCCGCCGATGTTCGTCGGCCGGGTCTACGGCCCGGGCACCACCATGCTGTACCAGCGCAGGGGCGCGCTGTTCCCCCTGGAGCACGTCGTTGTCAGCGGAGGAATCAAGGTCGAAGACGTGGAGCTCCACGAGCAGGACCTGGCCTGCGTGCACAACATCACGCTGGAGTTCGACGCGGACTTCGGGAGCATGGAGGGCGAGCTTGCCAACTGGGGCAGCCCCCCTCCGGTGATTTCCCACGTGAAGGGGAGCGTCCAGTACAGCTTTGGCGGGCCCGGGTGGGACACGTCGATGTCGGAGCGGACCGACACGGTGGTGTGGACCGACTGCTCTGCTCCGCACGTGGAGACCGGAGCCGAGGACTCGCACCTGGGCTACTCGTATCTCCCGTACGGGTTGGAGCTGGAGACCGACATGCTGGGGAAGGCCGGAGACTGCCCCGCGGGCTCGGGAGCGTGCTGTGGCACGGACGTGAACCGGGTCACCGTGCACGACGAGAGGACCGTGGTGCAGGACCCGGGCGGGCCGCAGGTGCAGGAGAGCGCGTACGCGGTGATCGAGCCTCCGGACGTCCTGGTGGGCAACTGGATCTGCGACCTGTCCGAGCTGACGTCGCCCCACGAGGCGTGCCCGGTGTGGCACATGCCGTCCGGCCCGGTGACGCTGGACCTTCCCGGCGTGCCCATGGGTCGGTACGGGCCGGTGACGGACGCGTTCGACCCTTCGTGGAAGGACAATGTCGGAACCCTGCCCGACACCGTGGTGACTCGGCCCATGCCGGGCGAACAGCTGTTCCAGGGGCTTCCGTTGCACGTGGAGTGGGAAACGCAGGAGCCTGCCGGAGAGGGAGTCGTGGAAATCCTTGTGGCCGGGCCGGCAGGTCGGCAGGGAGCGGATCCGCCGGTCCCGCTGGAGGTGGTCCTGGAGGTGCCGGACACTGGCTCGACCGTGCTCGACCCCGCGTTCTTCACCGGGTATGCGGGGGCGGCATCGGTTCGCGTCGAGCGTCGCTTCGACGTCCCCTTTGTCGGCAAGTGCCCCTTCCGGGAGGGATCGGTCATACATGCGACACGAGCCGGGGCCGTCGCGTTCACCCTCGAGGCGCAGGTGGGCATCCCCTTCCCCGATCCGCTCCAGGCCAACGAGGGGTGGCTGCCTGGAGAGGAGGTCTTCGCGCGGAGCACCGGTGCGGCCTTCGAGTATGCCCCGGACATCGCGGTGGACCAGGAAGGCGCCGCGTGGGTAGCCGGAGTGGTTGCTGCGGATTCCGGAAGCGGCAACCGCGCTGCCCTGTTCAGCGGGCAGGGTGGGGGGGGCCAGTGGCAGGAGTTCGGGGCCGACGCGCTCACCGCCATGGATGCGAACGTGAGCGTCATGACCCGCGGGGAGTGGGTCCTGGTGACCGGGTGCCTGCTGTCCGCGGCCGAAGAAGGGCTCTGCCAGCCCGCGGCAGTCGTGATCTCGCCTTCCGGGGAAGCGCAGGGGGGACCGATCGAGGGGTTGCCCCAGATGCTGCCCGGCGTTCCCTGGGGAGCGACCCTGCTTGCCGACGGCACGTTGCTGCTGGCCTGGGCGGACGAGGTCTCCGGGCTGCAGATGAAGCGGGGAGCGCTGCCGTGGGAGCCGGTGCCCGGGGCCATGCCTGCCGGGAAGGCTCCCGGGGCCTTCGCCTTCGCTCTGGCCAACGGGCTGGTCGCAATGGGACACCTGACCGCAGGGACCTTCGGGGACGTGCCCGCCTTGTGGCTGGGAGACCCGGACGGAGGGGCCGCAGCCTCGGCCGCCGCGGTCGCGGACACGTTTCCCGCCTCGGCCGAGTTCATGAGCCCTGTGTCCGACGGGTTCGAGGCGCTGCACTACCTCTACAAGGCGGCGGTAGGGGACCAGGGGACCGTCTCCATGCATGAAGCGCTCTACCTCCTCGCAGACAGTCTGGGAGGGGCCTTCGCAGGCGGGCCGGTGTCCGGGCCGTATTTCGAACCGGTCCAGGCGCAAGCCATGCCCGAGGCGCTGGCCATGGGGCAGGACGGGGTGGGGTGGGCGCTGTTCGGCTACCCCTGCAAGGCCGGCAGTTGCGCGCTGCTGATGCGGCACCTGGGGGCCGGGGAATGGGAGGGGCCCCTTGTTCCCGGGCACGCATTCGGCGACATGGATCTGGCCGTGGGTCCGGACGGGAGGGTGCACCTGGTCTGGTCCCCCGAGACCGGAGGGTCTGCGGGCTTGCCGGTCTACTACTCTGCCATGGAGGTGGCGCCATGACACGCAACGCGTTCAGAACCGCAGCCCTGGCGGCCATCGCGCTGGCAACCGCGGGAGCCGGCTGCGGAGAGTTCCTCGAGAACCCCGTGCTTCCCACCTCCTTCGGCTCGTCCATCCACGTGTTGGACGAGGGGTCGGGCCAGGAGTGGGGCCAGGAGCTGTTCCCGGTGGGCGAAGGGGACCGGTGGCTCTACCTCGATGAGGGGGACGAGGACCGCCCCTGGATGACCTGGCAGTCCGCCGATACGGTGGAGATCAACGGCCGGCCGATCCCCATCTGGAAGATGGCGGGGGAGTCGTTCACGCTGGATGCATGGACCGAGGTGACCGACGACGCGGTGCGCGACTTCGGCTCGGTGTTCGCTCTGTACGCGTGCGGAGTGCCACGGTTGCACTTCCCGCTGCGGCCGGGCAAGAGGTGGGAGACGGACTGCAGTGACGCGGGCCATACGTGGACCGCGGCGGTCAAGGGGCTGGAGCGGCTGCGCACCGACGTGGGCTGGTTCGACGCGGTCCGCGTGGAGTACGGCGACCTGATCAATGGTGCGGGCGAGCCCTTCACGCACACGTGGTGGTTCGTGCCCGGGGTCGGGGTGGTCCAGCGCGAGTACGAGCCGGGCCGGTTCCGCCTCCTCCGCTATGCGTCCGTGGCCGGCAGGGACGTGGCCGGAGACCTTGCCGAGTGACCCTCCCCCGGGGGGCGGCAGCTTCGGAGTGGGGGTTCAGTTCCGGCCGGCTCCTGCCGTTAGTGTAGCAGACCGAGGAGGTGCGCCATGATTCGTTCATCGGTATCCGGGACTTGGGCCGTGCTGTTCGTGGTGGGGCTGGCCGTCTGTCCCCTGGGCTGCGGAAGCGACTCGGGGTCGCAGGAGGAGCCCTGCACCGCGGGAACGTCCGAGGGATGCGACGGGGGGCAGGTCTGCGAACTGGTCGCGGGCGGAGACCCCGCTTGTTTCGCTCCGGTGGAAGTGCGGGGGCGGGTCTACGAATCCAAGGCAGGGGCTGGTGTGGAAGGAGCGGTGGTTGCGGCCATCGACTCCAACGGAGCGATCCGATCGACCCTGGTGGAGACCGGGGAGGATGGAGCCTACGTGCTGCCCATCCCCATGGAGCGCGACCCGGACGGGAAGTTCGAGGCCGACTCCGTGACGCTGCGGGTGGATGCGGCCGGCTACCAGAGCTTCCCGCTCCCGCCGCGCATCGCGCTTCCCATTGACCTGGGCACCGCGGCCGAGGACCCGGATTCGAAGCACCTCGTCGTTCAGAACGCCGCGACGGACGTGCTGCTCCTGCCCAGGGCCGACGGCGGCAGCGGGCTTGCCGTGGTTTCGGGCCACGTGACCGGTGCGGTGGTCTCCGGGTTCCTGGTGGTGGCGGCAGACGGGGACGTTGCGGTGGCATCTGGGCTCACCGCGTCCGACGGGAAGTTCCGCCTTTTCAACGTGCCCAAGGGAGAGCTGACGCTCAGTGCGTTCCGCCAGGGTGCATATGCCCCGGCCGAGAGCGTGACCGTGGACCAGGACCTGGTGACTGGCGTGGAGCTGGATGCCTCGCAGGATGGGCTCTCCACCGTGAGCGGCAGCATCAGTCTCGTCAACGTGTCCGGGAATCCGCAGACCAGCGTGATCCTGGTGCTGGCCTCCACCTTCGACCCGGTGCTGGTCAGAGGAGAAGCGCCGCTGGGGCTGCGAGCGGGCGGTGTTGCCAACGCGTTCAGCATCGAGGGGGTGCCGCCGGGCACGTACGTGGCGCTGGCCGCGTTCGAGAACGACGGCCTGGTGCGCGACCCGGACACCAGCATCGGAGGGACGGACCTGGTGACCGTCGAGGTCGACGGCAGCGGATCGCCCGTGACCCTGTCCGAAGGGTTCAAGGTCACGGGCGCCCTGGAGGTGGTGAGCCCTGGAGGCGACGGCATGGAGACCATCGCGGTCGCCGAGCCGAAGCTGGTCTGGGCCGACGACTCCTCGGAAGACGGGTACGATCTGGCAATCTACAGCGGCCAGGGGGAGAAGGTGTTCGAGGACACGGGGGTCGGCAAGGTGACCGGCTCCGCAACCGTCTCCTATACGTGGAAGTCCGCAGGGATGGAGCCAGGCATGATCTACCAGTTCCGCGTGCGCAGCTACCGGGACAAGAAGGGCGGCGGCAGGACCTACATCAGTGCGACCGAGGACCTCAAAGGGGTGTTCATCTTCGCTCCGTAGCCCTATCCTTCATCTCGAGGACAAGACGTACATCACCTTGCTGCGGATCGAGGGGCACACCGACAGCGACGGGGACGGGCCGTCGGGGGTATGCCGGCCGACGGCGCAGGGTGATCGCAAACTCGAGAAGCGGGTGCATGTAGCCGAAGTCGGTGGAGGACGTTCACCTCCCAGTGCTCGAGCGTCTCCCAATGCAGTGAGCAGTCCGGGAGACGGATCTCGATGCTGGGCGGCTGCGCATCGCTGCGCCCGCAGGCCGTCACCCCGGCACGTCGGTCGCCCCAGGCGACTGAAGTCGGATCGTGACCCGCCACCCCGGCACCTCGGTCGCCAGAGGCGAACAAGGTCGGCTCGTGACCCGCCACCCCGGCACGTCGGTCGCCCCAGGCGACT
>Ga0233425_10008313_pt1 | contig 13890 bp, 15 predicted proteins | sample Watercolumn_Towu_2_FD_181712 | JGI IMG/M metagenome (GOLD analysis project Ga0233425, IMG submission 181712) | Freshwater microbial communities from Lake Towuti, South Sulawesi, Indonesia - Watercolumn_Towuti2014_140_MG | ecosystem: Environmental > Aquatic > Freshwater > Lake | place...
CTATCTGGCCGTCAGTAACAAGTGGCAAGTCTCAAGTGGCAAGTAGCAAGAGTCCGAAACTTGTTACTTGGCCACTTGCAACTTGTCAGCTTGCTCCATGCGTCATTGGCCCGCTTCACGCTTCACGCTTCACGTTCCGCGGGGCTTCCAGCTCGGCAATCAGGTCGCAAAAGGCGTCCGTCAGCGCCTGCTCAAAAGCACGCATCGACCGGTACTGCTGCAGGATCGTCCGTTGATTGCGCGGAGAAGGATGGGGAAACCGAAGGACCCTTGGCCGAGAGGAGCGGCTTCCGACTGTTGGATCCAGCGCGCGGGCCACTCCCTCAGCCGCCGCCCTACCGAACGTGACGATCACCGAAGGAGCCAGGACTTGGATTTCGCGCACCAGGTACTGTGAGCAAGCTTCGATCTCGGCCCGTCTCGGCGCTCGGTTGGAGGCCTGATTCTCCGGCGGAGACGGGTGGCATTTGATGGCATCGGTCATATAGAAGAGGTCTTCAAGGTCTCGGTAGCGTGGATGAGCTGTTTGGGCAAGCGCGCGCCTGACCAGCAGCCCGGCCGGACCGGTGAAGCGTCGCCGTTTCTTCCAACTTGCGTAGCCCGGGGCTTCGCCGACCAGCAGAAACCCGGTGAAGGGGGTGCCGTACGCCTTCGGCTCGAACCGGCGCCACGGCTTCAGCGACGGGCAGATTGTACAGGCGGCGATGACGTTCTGGAGAGTCCGCAGCTTCAGTGGAGAGAGTCTGGAAGAGGAAGCCGGACGAAAGGCGCTAGACCCGATGTGGCGATGCGCCTGAAATCGGCGCTTGGCCTTGCCCCTGGCCATTGTCCGCCTGCCTCAATTGCCGTACCTTCTCGATCGTTTCTTGCAGCCTGGGGATCGGGGTTGCGCCCGGTCTCCGTGCCCTCATGAGTTGCTCCGCCTCGGCATAACTCATCCCCTTCACGAGCACCAGATAGCTGATCACCGTTGAGACCGACCGGCCCATGCCCATCCGGCAGCAGACCATCAGCTTACTGTTTGGGGGCTGTTGCTCCAGCCAATCCACAGCGGCCTTGATGTCCTTCGGGTCCGCCTCGCCGTATTCTTTGAGTGGGATATAGGCATAGGCCACTCCGCGAGGCGGCGTAATCTTGTGTTCCCCGGAGACGAACAGCACGCTGTTCACGAAGGGCGGAGGCTTCTGGGCGTCGTCGACGTTGCCGACCAGCAGAGACTCGTTCACGAAGTGCATGGGCTCTTTTATATACCAAGCCTTGAGCAGCCGTCAACGGTGTCCAGAAAAGGGGCCATGGGGCTGAAAGACAGGCGCGGCGGCATTGCGGAAAGGCCGGATGGGACAGTATACTTTCTACCCTGAGCCGTTTGTTGAATGGCAGAGGAGCCCATCGGTATGGCCGTTACGGTAGAACAGGTTGAATCCCGGTTGAGCACGGTCCGCTGCGCGATCTGCAAGACCAGCAGGTTCATGATCGACCGCCGGACCATGCAGCCGGACGGGGAATGGAAAGGGGCCTGCCTCAAGTGCCGCTACACGTTCCCCGTCCACACGGATATGGAGTTCTACCAGCGGACCCAGCCGGACATCCCCTACCGGCTGAAAGACATCACCTGCCCGGCCTGCGAGCACCGGGGCGTGGAGCTGGACTTTCGCATCGTGATGTCGGTTCGCGAGGCCATTTACTTCGTGACCTGCAAGGCCTGTGGGCATCAGTTTCCTGAACAGTCCTCGCTGGAAGCCTTCGAGTAACCGCCCAGGTTCCTGTCTTTGGGGGATTTCGTGTATACTGAACGCATGACGCCCCCGAAGCACCCAGCCGGTCCGGACCCCAAGCCCGAGGAGGCCAAGACTCGCAAGGAGATTCCCCTCGTCTCGGTCCCCAACGATCGGGACATGATCGCCGAGGAGATGGCCGATCTCTTCGACGAGGACAAGGTCACCCACCAGCACGGCTCCTCCGAGCCGGAAGCGGACTGATCCCCGGAAGCTCTCAGCAGTCAGCCTTCAGCTTCTACCCTGATCCATATAGGCGGGCTGACCGCTCCTGCCTCCTCAGACGCTCCGACTTGACCTGCGAAAAGAGCGGAGTCGGTGGGACATACCGTGTCGCTCCCGGCGCCTCCCGCGGCACCGGGGACCCGTTGCTCTTGTGTTGCAACGGGTGAGCACGGCGTTCTGAAGTGGAATCCTTCCGAAATCCCCGCAGCCACGGTCTGCGACCGTGGTGCTTTGATCAGTTTCGACTTTCCTTCTTCAGACGCCGGGCGGGGCGCACGATGCGAGGAATAACGAGCATCACGTTTGTGCGCGATCCACTCCGCGCGGGGCGGGTTTAGGAACAGATTTATGGGATCCGGTCGCTTTTTTCAGGCCCAGGAAGAATTGAATCTGCAAGGCCCTGTCGAACGGCTCGCTTCGCATTCTCGCGCCGAAGCCGATTGCTCTCCCGCTTCCCGTCAGCCTTGCGCCCCCAGTAGGCACCAGCCCCCTTCTTCGCTCCGGCGTGTTCAGTCTTATGAGCTCTTCCGGCCATACATCACGCCTTGACGGGACGCAGTTGATACACGCGCGCTAATTGGCTGGCTCGTTTTACATCACCGCTTCGCAGGGCCTTGCGCACCTGATCAAGCTTCTGCGCATCAGATAGCGACAGGTAGGGCGACCACCCGGTGTCGGTGTCAATCAAGTCAACATCGACTTCCGCAGCATACTGCCCTTCATGAACAAGTTTGGTATGGTGGCGACCGCTCACGATTTCCTCCTCAGAAAGTCTTTACTCCAACGCGCAGGATCAGGTCGATAGGCTGTCACTACGACAGCCGGCGAATCAGCACCTTTGGGAATTCCCCATACGACATGAATTGGCTGATCTTGTTCGTCCCGTTGGAGCACGAGGACACATGGTCCCTTGTGGTAGGTTGGATAATCCTCCACAACAACGGCAGCCGCAAGTCCAGCCAGAATATCTTCGACGAAAAGACCTTCTTCCGCCAGTTCATCATACCCATGATCCGATACCTGAATCTCCTGACGAGCAACCAGCTCTCGAATTCGCTCAAGCGTGCGGCTCATCCGGGTAGCAGTATAGCGGAAACCTAACGGCAAGCAAAGAAGGTTGCCCGCTCAATGCGATAATTTGCTCCGAGCGGGGACAGGCTTTAAGACGGCCTGTCCCCGCCCACTCTCTCTTAGTCTGGAATGGAACTATATTTCTTCGCCGGCGGGTGGCGTCGAGTGGGCGCCCAACCGCGCGCAGCGTAAGGGACCCACTGGGGGATGGGTGGAGCGAGCACGGTTGGGTAGCTCGGCGACAGGACCCGCTCACTCAGACCGACCGCAGTATCTCCACGTTTGCCGATGCCGGAATGCGTCCGATCGTGGACTCCCGTCCTTTGCGCTCCCTCCTCACAATCTCCTCAATCCTCACGATCGCGCCCCGGTGCCAATCATCGAATGCTGCGTTCGTCTCCGACCGCTCCCGGTCCAATCGCCCGACTTCCGGCCTCCCCGTCTCATTGCACAGCCACGCCCGCTTCTCCCCTTTCATCGAGCGCAGCTCACTCACCACCCGATAGACCTCGGGAGCCCGCCGGACGATCCGGCGTCCGTCTTTTCGCAACAGCAGATAGGTAAATTTCAACGCGTCCTTGATGAACTCGACCTTCCGATCGATCGCCGCCACGAGCGGCGGCGCCGTCCAGGGCCGCTCCTCGTGGCACCAGTCCGTCTCCTTGATCAGGGCCGGACAGGGCTGCTCGTGCAGGCAGGGGCTGTAGACCGTGCAGAGCCGGTCTTCCAGCAGGCGATCTCGGACGAGATGCAACTGACGGGAAATCTCACGGAGAGCCGGCTCGATGATCATCAGCGTCCCATGCTGGTCCAGCAGGCTCAGCAGGTCCCGCACCAACTCGGCCCGCTTCTGAATCGGATCGCGCGCGCTAGGGAACAGCTCATTCAAAACGTTGGCCAGGACGATCAGATCATAGGGACGAGTGGCGTTGATCGTGCGATTGGTCTGCGGATGGTTCCGTTCTAAATCGAGCCTGACCGTCGTCAGCTTCAGCCCCTCCGCCCGTTCGGCGCCGACATAGACGTTCCAAAGCTTCTTGCAATCCTCAAGGGCTTGGAAGGAGCGATCGACGGCCACGACTTCGAGCGGCCTGTGTCTCAGCAAAGGAGATCGCCTGGCCCAGTCGAGCACCCCCAGCGCTGCGGTGCCCGGCCCACTGCCCAGGTCCAGCAGGGTGAAGGGCCTGGCGGTCATATCCTCCTGCCTGATAGGCGCCGGCATCTCGCCCAGCAGGACCTGAACCTTGGCAAAGTTGACCGGAAGAAAATACGCCAGGTAGGCCAGGCGGCTGAGTTCGTCATCCAGGTAGGACGAGGCCAGGGATTTGCGCTCCCTGGTAAAGAGCTGCGAGAGCTCCGCCACCCGCCGGCACAGGTCATCCGGCACCGGGGTTGTCGCATCACCCCCGGACAGCCTGGTCACGGAAGCGAGGGCGCGGAGTACCGGCTCAGAGAGGACGGCTGGATGCGGCATCGGTCCGGTTGACCACCTGAAAGACCCTGTTGTATCCTAACTCAACATTGGAGTTTGCCACCATGACAGACACAATCATGCAAGCCTATCTGGCGGTCGAACGGGCCATGGAACAGTACAACCAGGCGCTGGAGGAGCATGTCGTCGCCCTGCGCGCGTCCGAGGCCTCCGACGCCACCAAGCTGGAACGGATGACCCACGGCGCCAGGGCCATGCGGGACAGCAGCGCCATCTACCTCTCCTACGCCAAGTTCATCGCCTACGGCATGCCGGACAGCGAGGAGATGATCCAGGACGATTTGCAAGGCTGAGAGGCGTTACTCGTTCCTCGTTATTCGTGAAGCATGCCAATGACAAATGGAGCAAGCTGACAAGTTGCAAGTGGCCAAGTAACAAGTTTCGGACTCTTGCTACTTGCCACTCGAGGTTTGTCACTTGTTACTGACGACGAGATACGAACGACGCTCCACGAGAGACGGCGGCTGGCAAAAGAAAAGGGCCTGATCCCATCCGGGATCAGGCCCTTTCGTTTCGAGCCAGCCGCTCAGATGCTGCGCATGAAGTGGGCCACCGACGCCTGATCCACGTCCGTGCCCATGATCGCGGACAGGGGCACGTTGGTGGACTTCTTGCCGGTCAGGCCGGACTCGACCTCGTCCACGATCAGCTCGACCGGCATGGACTGGCCTCCGTACACGTGCGGGCCGGCGATGATCTTGGATTTGGAATGGCCGTAGATCGCCGTGGCCACCTCCTTCGCCAGCCACCCCACATAGTTGAATTCGGGGATGACGATCAGCTTGACGTCCTTGCACAACTGCCGCAGTTCCTGCGTTGGGAACGGGCGCAGGGACCGGATCTTGATCAGCCCGACCTTGATGCCCTTGTCCGCGCAGAGCCGGACCGCTTCGCGGGACTGGGCCGCCGCGCTGCCCGAGGCGATGATCACGGCATCGGCCTTCTCCACGTTCTCCGCGGTGCAGAGCCCGCCCATGAGCTTGTTGATATACTTCCGAGACCGCTCCACCGCCGCCCAGACTTCCTGCTGCCAGACCGCGTGGATGTTGTAGGCCATGAAGTTGGACTTCTGCACGGGCGCATCACGCGACAACCGGGCCGGCGGGTTCTCCGCGTCCAGCACCGGCACCGCGCCGCGCCAGGCTTCGCGTGGCGGCAGCTTGATCCCCTTCTCCTGCATGTGCACGTAGCCGCGCGCGTGGGTCACGAAGAAGCCGTCGCAGCAGACCCCGACCGGCAGGGTCACGTCGTTCTTCTCGCTGATGACGAAGCCCTTCATGATGAAGTCGAACATATCCTGCTGGTTCTCGGCGTGGAAGACGATCATCCCGCAATTCAGCAGGTAGGAGACCTCGATGTTGTCGGGCTGGATGGCCAGCGGCGCGTTGACGACGCGGCAGGTGAACATGGCCACAGCCGGGAGGCGATGGCCCGGCCAGGAGGCGATCGGCTCGATCCCCCGCAAGGTCCCCGGTCCCGCGGTCGCCGTGAAGCAGCGCACGCCCGCCCGCGAGGCGCCGGCGATGGCCGACATCACCCCGTACTCCTCTTCCCCGCGGTAGTACTCCTTCACGTACCCTTCGCCGTACAGCACGCCGATGAGCTGCATCGTCTCGCTCTGGGGCGTGATCGGATAGGCGATCGAGAGGTCCACGTTCGAGCGCCGCACGGCCTCTTTGGCGGCTTCGCTCCCCGTGATGAACTCGCGGGTCCGGGGTGCCTCGAAGAACATGTATTCGGGCGTCACCACCCGTTGTTTCTTGGCATCAGCATGCGGGTCCTGCTTGACCTCCGTAGGCTTCGGAGCCGCTACGCTGGTGATGGGATCACCCTGTGGGTTGGTCTTGACTGCGGTTTCCAAGGATTCGCTCATGGTAACACCTCTATGAAGAAATTGACGATTGCTTCACTGCGTCATTGGTTCATTCAATCAGACAATCGTCAATGATCAATGACTCAATTCTTCTCAGCCTTCGCTCTGCATCTGTTCCGGCTTGTGACCGAAGGCCGCGGCACCGGCCGTGCTCCCGGCCGCAGGCATGAAGGTCAGCGGGTTCGTGTGGGTCTTGCCTCCGTGCACCTTGGACTGGGTGCCGGTGAACCGGACGTTCTCGCCGCCCGCCGGCAGTTTGATTTTCATCTCTTCACGAACCCTCTTGAAAATCCGGGCCACTTTCTGAAGCTTGGCCTTGTCCGCATCCCGGATCGTGAGCATGGCGTCTTCATGGCCCTGCTCCGCGCAGATCGCGCTCGTGCAGCAGTTCGTGCCCGCCCGGATCATTTTCAACGTCAGGTTGGCGTAGTGGCAGTGCACGCCGATGAAGATGCAGGCTTCGATCTTGTTCCCCCAGATGGTCAGGTTCGGATGGTTCGGGTTGATCACTTCCTCCGGGTCGATTTTCGGGTACTTGGGCCGGTAATCCGGCATGGGGATGATCAGCACGTCGGGAATCTGCGCCGCAATCTCCAGCACCGCTTTGGCCTTCTCCACGGCATGTTCATTCCAGGCCCAGAGCACCATCGGGCCCGGGAAGATGGTCGCATTCGGGCTGGTGAGCATCTTGCGGGCGATCTCCTCGATCACCTTGTCTTCATTGGGCTCCAGCACCCCGTACATGAGGCCCTGGCCCGGATCAGGCAGCGCGACGCCCAACTGGGCGGCCGAGGGGGGATGAAACCCGGCCGGGCCGGGCACGATGATCCGTTCTTTCGTTTGCTGTGTCGTCTCCACGAAGTCCTTTCTCCCCGATTACCCGACGACCGGGCTGGCCAGCATGGCAGTGGTGCTTTTCTCGCCGTAGGTGACGTTGTCGGTGATCGCCGCCTTGGGCAATTGGTCGATCATGATCATCTTGATCGCATTGTGCTTGGCCATGTTGTCACAGACCCACACGCATTGCGCGCAGCCCTTGCAGCGGTCCACTGCGACATACGCCGCCCCGTACTTGTAGCCTTTCTCCTTGCCGGCCTGGTCGTTATACAGGATGGTGTTGGCTTCCGGGCAGAACTGGGTGCAGAGCTTGCAGCTCGTCTGGGCGCAGATGTCGACGTTGATATCGGCCACAAGATACATGAAATCCTCTTTTCTGTAGCGGTCAGGCCCGGGCCGCGGCGGCTTCCGCCTTTTTGGCGGCCTTGCTCACTTCGTCCCAGCCGTTCTGAGCCGCGAAATCCCAGCCGGCTTTGATCACCGCCACGTTTTTCTCGATCAACTCCTGCTTCTTCTTGAACTTCCGCTCCACCACGCTGTCCAGCGCCGCCGTCCCGCCCGACACCACGAACCCCTTGCCGAGGAACCGATCCTTCACCGCCTGGGCCAGCGCGTCGATGGTGGTCAGCCCCGTGATGCAGCCGATCGCGCCCATCAGCGCCATGTTGGTGGCCAGGTCCATCCCGGCGACTTCCAGCGAGATCTTCGTGGCCGGTAGGTAGTACATGCGCGCCCGGCGCTCCTCCAATTCGCGCGCCTGGTCCTTGTGCAGTTTCATAGGTCCGTCGTTGTTGATCAGGCACACCCCATCCTCTTTCAGCCCGAAGTAGAACGGCATCGTGTAGGACTTGCCGTGCGTGATGACCTGCGGGTGGAAGATGATGATGATGTGCGGGAAGGTAATCTCTCCGATCTCGTAGATCGGCTCATCGGACACCCGCACGTAGCTTTCCACGGGCGCCATGCGCTTTTCCGACCCGTAGAACGGGACGATCGTGCTCTCCCCGCCCGCGTTGATGACCGCCGTGCTGAGGATGTGCGAACCGGTGACAACTCCCTGTCCCCCGACGCCGGCCATCCGAATGTTGAAGCGCTTTGCCATCGCCGTCCTCCATACCAAGCTTCGCTTGGGCCGCCGCGTTCGATCAACTCGCGGCGGATAGTTACTTTGCCTCCAGTGGGCTTAAATTCTTCCAGCTTGCTAGACCCCGGCGCTTCGATCAAATGCGCCGGGAGAAGTTTTTTGCCACCAGTGAACTACCATCCCGCCCTTCGTACGAGAGGTCACCTGGATTGCGTGCTAGGCCTTCGTGACCGCAGCCGCCGGCTTCGGCAGGAACTCCCTGTACCCATAACGCTCGGCGAGATACTGCTTGGCCTCGTCGGTGATGTACTCGGAGAACTGGTAGCGATCGCCTTCCACGTTCTTGGCGTCTTCCATGACCTTGTCCGTGGGGATGGCGTATTCGATGTTGCAGGAGGTGTAGGCCTGAATGTACGTGGGGCCGATCTCGCGGGCGATCAGGACGGCTTTCTTGATCACGTTTTCCACCCGACGCGGGTTGTTCGGCACAACCGTCGCGACATAGGCACAGCCCGCCACCTTGGCCATGGACACCATGTCCATCTTTTCGAACTTCTTGCCGAGCGGCGCCATCTTGAGCACCGCCCCCCGGTTGGTCATGCCGCTCTCCTGGCCGCCCGTATTGCCGTAGACCTCGTTGTCCAGCATGATCGTCGTGAACTTTTCCTTCCGGAACCAGGAGTGGAGCGTGCAAGAGAAACCGATGTCGGCCATGCCGCCGTCGCCGGCCATCACGACCACGTCCTTGGGCTTGTCGCCGAACCGGAGCCGCAGGCCCCTGGTCAAGCCGCTGGCCACGCCGTTCTGGTCTCCGTAGTTGCCGTAGACGAAGGGAATGGCGGCCTGCGAGATCGACAACCGGCCGCATCCTGCCGTGCCCACGGTGATTGTATCCTCCGGGTTGGGAAAAGAGATCATCGCCAACCGGATAAAGAGCGTCATCGCGCAGCCGGCGCACATGGGGTGCTCTTCGAGAATCTCCTTAAAGCTGCCCATCTGCGAGACCGAGACTTTTTTCCCGAAGGGGCCATGCTCCACCATGTCCCTGTATTCTTTCGGCATGAACTTTTCAAAGCCTGGTGAGAATTTCACATAATCGAGACCCATCTGGACACCCCCCTGTATATGTCAGCCAAGAGGCTGGAACTGGCCAGCCTGTTGTCTAGTTGGCCGATTCCCCATTCACCTTTGCAACAATTTTACGACAAGGCTTTGAATTTCGGCAGCCACCCCCCCGGGAATGGCTGAAAAACTTAGGCTTCCCATAGACTTTTGCGGGAGCGAGTCTAACAAAGCCCTCGGAAGATTGTCAATTGCTAAAGTACCCCCTCCACAAAGCTTCAACGAGGTTCGCCGAACCGTATAACATGCCGGATATTAATGCAACTTGGCAGAAGACCCACCCCACCCGAAAGAAGGCCTACCAGGCTGAAAGTTGGTAGGCCATTGGCCCTAACCGCTCGGCCAAGCCAGCCCGCGAGGAGGAGGGCCATTTCCGGATTTCAGGGCTTCCCTTGACGCTCTAGGCAAGGCCCCATATAATGGCAAAACTTTACGGAAAAACAGCTCGTTGTTGAGATCGGCAAGATCTATCCTCGGGAACGGTCAGGCAATGGTTTCGTAAGCAATCCGTTTCGAAAAAGGTCAACCGGCATGGCACGTACGCTGGGCGTCAAACCCCTTACAGTCGAAAGCCTCGACAGGATCAAGCGCCTTGCCTCGGACCTCGTCCGCGAAGCCAAGAAAAAACTGCGTCACTGCCGGTACGCCGACCTTCGCCTCGAAATCATCGAAGTCAAAGCCGCACGCGCCGAGAACGGCAACGACAAGTCGGCCGAAGACGACTATGTGTTCGGCTTCGGCATCCGGGTCCTGGCCGGCGACTCCTTGCCCGCACCCGGCTACTACGGACACCGACTCGGCAACGCCGACATGCGGGGGCTGTCCTCCCTCCTGCGCGCCGGCTTGCGGCACGCCTATGATCGAGCCATCGCGAACGCGCAACACAAGGCCGAGCTGCGCAAGCGGTTCAAAGGGCTCGGCGACAGCCTGGCCACGCTGGAGTTGGCCCCGATCGAGGTGCGGCAGGACACGGTCAAGGCCGAATATGCCATCGATCCCCGTTCGGTCCCTCTCAAGGAAATTGCCCGTTACTGCACCGAAACCTCCCGATCGGTCAAGGGGCTGGGACCGCGCATCCGGTTCAACTCCGTTGCCGCCACCACCAGCGTGAGCCGCGAGCTGTTCGTCAGCTCGGAAGGCGCCGTGATCGATCAGTCGTTCGCCACCACGCTGGGGTTCTGCTCGGTGGTTGCCGAAAACGACCAGGCGCAGCAGGCCCTCAGCGATTACATCGGCCACCAGCGCGGCTGGGAAGTCGTCACCGAAGGCACGCGCAGCGAGTTGATCCGCCACCTGGACCTGCTCACTTTTTCCACCAGCCTGGCGCACGACTGCCTCAAGCTGGTCGACGCGCCGCCCTTGCGCGCCTCCGACAAGGACGTGGTGGTGGTCACCGACCCCCACTACAACACGCTGAAGGCCCACGAGATCATCGGGCACCCCACCGAATTGGATCGCGCGCTCAAGATGGAGACGGGCTATGCAGGACGGAGCTGGCTCTTGCAGAACCTGCACCGCACGCAGGTCGGGAGGCAGATCGCCTCTCCGCTCGTCACCGCCTACTCCGACCCGAGCCTGCCGGGCCTCGGCCATTACGACTACGACCATGAAGGCACGCCGGCCCGCAAAGTGGTGCATATCGAGAAGGGGATCTTCAAAGGGTTCATGAACAGCCGACAGACCGCGGCCATCCTGGGGGCGGAGCCCAACGGTTCCTATAAAGCCATCGAGGCGTCGCTGGTCCCGCTCATCCGCATGTCCAACACGGTCTTCGGCGCGGGCACGCAGGATCCCGAAAAAATCATCGCGGAGGTGGACCGAGGCTACTACCTCGTCGGACACCGGACCCCCTCCATCGCCGAGTCCCGCGAGAATTTCAGCATCTCGGCCCAGAAGGTCTATGAGATTCGCAACGGACAGATCGGGCAACTCTACCGTGGCGGAGGCATGACCGCCGACACCAAAGACTACCTGATGAAGGTCGATGCGGTGGGGCGGGACTTCCGCCTCTTCCCGATCCCAAACTGCGGGAAGGGCCAGCCCATGCAGACCAAACGGCTCGGCAACGGCGCTGCCACCATGCGCAGTCGCGCCAGGCTGACCGGCGTATGATGTCCCTGCCTCCCCTCAGGACCGCCGTCCAGCGGGCGCTCCGCCACATCGCGCGCGCCAAGGACGTCCAGGAAGCGGAAGTCTACGCCTCCAGCACGGGCCACCTGCTCTGCCGGCTCAATTACACCTCCGAGATCCCCTGCCACGGAGTCGAAGAGCCCAAGTCCTCCGAAACGTTCGGCATCGGCATCCGCGCCGTCTTTACCGGGTCCGACGGCCCCCGCGTCGGGTTCGGCAGCGAGGCCCGTGACCTCTCGCCGGACGGCATCCGGCGCGCGTTGGAGAAGGCCAGGCAGAACGCGGTGCTCGACCCGGAGTTCACCTCGTTCCCTTCGCTTCCGCCGACGGAAGGCCGCCGCCCCAGCCGACCGCTCCGCTACCACGATCCCGCCGTCATGGGCCTGTCCGACGGCAAGCTTGTCGAGGCGGGATGGCGGGTGCTCGGCGAGGCTCTGAAAACCTTCGCCTCGTCGGGAGAGCTCACGCGCCTGGCCGGCTCACAGGAAAAGCTGGCGCGCCTGGGCCTCATCGTCAGCGGAGACGTGAGTCTCACTCAGCAGCGGATGGCCGTCGCCTCCACCAGGATGCCACGAGTCCAGACGGACGAATCCACCGCGGTAACGTCCTACATCACCTCCATGGTGGAGCGGAAGCAGGCCAAAGGGAGCGGCTACGCCGCCGCGACCCATGTGGCCAAATTCAAGGGCGAAGCCGGGGGGGAAGCGGCGCGCAACGCGATCAAGGCGGCCGAGGGTCGGCGCATTCCCAGCGGGACCTACAAGGTCATCCTGGGCCCCCAGCCGGTCAGCGACCTCATGACCAATCTCATCCTGCCGAGCTTGAGCGCCGACTCTTTCTATAACTGCCAGTCGGCCTTTCTCGGCGAGGTCGGCCGGTCCGTCGCCTCGGACCTGCTGACGATCTACGATCACGGTGCCGCCAAAGGTTGCGTGGCCAGCAAGAACCTCACCTGCGAAGGGCTCCCAACCGGCCGAACCAATCTGATCACGGGAGGGGTGCTGCAAGGGCTGCTCTCCTCGCACTACGAGACGCAGCGCCTGGAGCGGGACCCGCGCGCGAGAGAGAAGCTCGGCGTGAACCCGCAGGAACATCCGGACGTGCTCGCGCCGAGGAACGGGTTTCGTCTGTCCAACCGGGGCGGACGTTCGTTCGACGTCCTGCCCTCCATCGCCGCAACCAACGTGTTTATCGAAGGGTCGGTCCCCCACACGACGGACAGTCTCCTCGGCCTGGTGGGCAACGGCGTCTACGTCGGCCGCATCTGGTACACCTACGCGATGAACGGCCTGCGAGCCGGGGATTTCACCTGCACCGTGGTCGGCGACTCCTACCTCATCAAGGACGGCCGGACCGCGGCGCCGATCAGGGGCAACAGCATCCGGATCACCGGCAACATCCGCCATCTGCTCACCAACCTTCTCGGGATCACCAAACAGGCCAGGCCCGTCATCGGCTGGGCGGCGGACGAAGTCGTCTATGCCCCTGAGATCGCCGTGCAGGACCTACACCTGTCCGAAATTGCCCAATTCATGGAATCCGTGTAGACTAACCCGGCTTATCCATGAAGCATCTACTCCGGCAGCTGATCCTCTCGCCCGGCGAGGCTGTTCTCGCTCAGCCTCCTCGACGTATCGCAGGGAATACGCCTGCGTCGTCCTCGCTTGTGAGCAGCCACGGCGGGCTTCGGTCTCAGCCGTCTCGTAACGATGCCTATGAATAACCCGGGTTAGCCGCTATGCCCCTACGCGTGATTATCTCCGGCGAAGAGGAAGGCCAGAACCACGTCGGCGGGGTGCACAACCGTCCCCCGATCCCCGACGGCACCCTCAAGGCAGAATGTCCCAAGTTCATGAGCCATGGACCTTGCGGCGGAGTCCGCAAGGGAGGCTTTTGCGAGGTCTACCCGGAGATGCAGTGCCCCTGGGTCACGCTGTATTTCGAGCTGGAGAAAATCGGCCAAGTGGAATGGATGAAACAAGTCTGAAAGCCGTGAAGCGTAGCTCGTCGTTCGTATCTCGTATTTCGTGAAACGTCCGAATCCGGAACGAGATACGCTTCACGAGGGACGAACGACGAGGGACGCTAGGGAAATCAGGAGTGAAGGGAAAAGCAAAAAAGATGAGGGAGCCGCGGCAGGGGTACTCCGAGGCCCATGCCAAGAGCGGCGTCACGGCGCGTCTGCCGGAGATCGAGACCTGGCCCAACCAGTACAAGGGCTACGAGATCACGATCGAGATTCCGGAGTACACCGCTATCTGTCCCAAGACCGGCCTTCCGG
>Ga0233425_10008314_pt1 | contig 13890 bp, 18 predicted proteins | sample Watercolumn_Towu_2_FD_181712 | JGI IMG/M metagenome (GOLD analysis project Ga0233425, IMG submission 181712) | Freshwater microbial communities from Lake Towuti, South Sulawesi, Indonesia - Watercolumn_Towuti2014_140_MG | ecosystem: Environmental > Aquatic > Freshwater > Lake | place...
TGCTTAAAAATATTTATTAACCCTTTGAGCTTTTTAGAAAAATGCAAAGAGAGGAAGAGAGAAAAATAAAAGAATTGGATGAGAACATAAAAAAGGAAAAAGCGAGAAAAATAGCCATTCAAGAAGGGGCTTTTGCAAATATGTCGGGGCTTGGAGATTCTCTTATAACCCCTTTAGCGACTGAAATAGGCTCATCTGCTCTTCAAATTGGGTTTCTGAATTCCTTTTCAGGGCTTATATCTCCATTAGCACAAATAAATGGAGATCGATTAATGGAAAAGCACTCAAGAAAGTCGATTGCTGCCAAATATATTTTGTTTAATGCTCTTATGTGGTTGCCGATTGCGCTTTTAGGAATTTTATATTCAAAGCACATATTAGCTTCATGGCTTCCATGGATTCTTATCATTTTTTATACTGTTCTAGCTGCATTTGGAGGTTTGGCTCATCCTGCTTGGTTTTCTTGGATGGGTGATTTAACAAATGAGAAAGAAAGGGGAAGATATCTTGCGAAAAGGAATGTTTACATAGGGATAGCAGGAACATTAGCAATTATACTTGGCGGGTTGGTGCTTCAGAAGTTTAAAGCAACGGGAGTTGTATTTATAGGGTTTGGGATATTGTTTTTCTTTTCTTTTTTATTTAGATTTGTTTCGCATTTATTGATAAAAAGACAGTATGAACCAAAGTTTAAACTTGAGAAAAAATCTTATTTTTCATTCTGGCAATTCATAAGAAGATATGATAATTATGGGAAGTTTTCAGTTTATCAATCATTTTTCAATCTTGCGATAATGATTGCTTCTCCTTTCTTTGCACTTTATATGCTTAAGAATTTAGGGTATGAGAGTAATTATCTTCTTTATATGATTGTGAGCTTTTCAAGCACAGTGTTTTATTTGGTGTTTACTCCTTTAGTAGGGAAGTTTTCAGATAAGTATGGTAATTTGAGATTGATGTGGGTTGCAAATATTATATTTGCTTTCAATCCTGTTATATGGATATTTGTAAGGACTCCTTTACAAATTATTTTTATTCCTCAGTTAATAACGGGATTGGCGAATGCTGCAAGTACCTTGGCTACTGCGAATTATACTTATGACTCAGTTTCTCAGCAAAAAAGAGGACTTTGTGTTGCTTACACTAATACTCTTATTGGATTGGGGGTATTTGTAGGTTCTATTATGGGTGGATACTTGTTAGATGTAATTCCCAATAATTCATTTTTCATAGTGTTTGGGATAGCAGGGGTTGCACGCTTGTTAGTCGGACTATTCTTCCTTCCTCAATTGAAAGAAGTAAGGCCTGTTTCGAAGTTAAAGCTTTCTTCGGCATCACGTATGCCTATTCATTTCCATTTTTCAAATCCTCTAAGACATTTGCATATGGGTTTCAACCCATTTATACATCATAGGGCGGGTAAAATCAAATAATCAAATAATCAAATAATCAAATAATCAAAACATATACTTGACTTTAGCAAAGTTTATAACTTGATTCATTTTACTAAATATATGTTCTTTAATAAATCTAAGAAAAATAAAGATAAGGAAAAGTGTCCTGATTGTAAGTCTGGACTAGAAAAAGAGTTTAGTTTTTGCCCATATTGTGGCCTTTCATTGGTTGATAAGGAGCAAGAAATGAAGAAATATGGTTTACTTGGTAAAAATGAGTTTGAAGACAGAACTTCTGCAAATACTATGCTTGCTCAGGAAGGTTTTGGGTTTTCAGATAAGATTTTTTCAACAATTTTTAATTCATTGATGAAGAATATGGAAAAGCAAATGAGACAAGCAGGTAGTTCTGGTATTCCTGATTTATCTAACGCTGAAGTAAGACCTGTTCCGGGAGGATTTAGCATTAAAATATCGAATGTATCTCCGGGCATGGGCGGTAAAATTCCAAATTCTCAGAAAATACAGGCTCAAAAACCGCAAAGACAAACTGCTCGTAAAGTTAGTTCAGAACAATTGAACAAAATATCTTCAATGCCTAGGATTTCTGCTAAGTCAAATGTGAAGAGGCTTGGAAATAAGATTGTTTATGAGCTGGGCATTGAAGGAGTTAAGTCTCCTGATGATATTTTTGTCTCTAAGTTAGAAAAAGGATATGAGATAAAGGCTATTGGAGATAAACATGTTTATGTGAATACCATTCCTCTTGACTTGCCGGTAAAGACTTTTAAATTGGATAAAGACAAAATTACTTTTGAATTTAAGACAGGATATTAAATGCACCATGGGGGAATTGAACCCCCTTCCTCGCCTTGGGAAGGCGAGATCATACCGGTAGACCAATGGTGCTTTGATCAATTTTACTTAAAATATGAAAATACTGATTTGAATTCTGATTTGTATTTTATGAACTCATAAATTGATAGTGCTGTGATGATGAGGGTTAATCCATCTATAATCATACAACTAGAGCATATTCTCGAGAGGACAAAGAATTGTAGGTAGATGAACCAAAGGGCAAATATGCTTCCTCCTAGGTTTGCTAAGATGAAAAAGGGGTAAATCTGCTTCTGTCTAAGGGCGAATGCATAGATCAGTAGTAGAAGTAAAAAGGAAATTGTTCCTAAAATGCTTACTTTAATGCCAAATATTTCTCCATATTTTGATTTTTGGACTTCTGAACAGTCTGACTTTATGATACAGAAAGCATCATTTGTCGTTATGGCAATGTATGATATAAATGAGAGAACTATATTTATTGCTATAAATATCCAGATTAGGTTATGGACTAGCTTTCTGTTCATATCTTCTCTTAAAAACAAGTATTAATAATCTTTTCGAATTTAATGATGGGTCCAGAGATAGTTTATAAGTTCTTTAAGAAAGTCGGTCCGAAAAACTGAAAGTATTTAGCAAAATATGCCTTATTTCTTGACTCAGGCAAAGCCTTAAAAACGATTGCTGGTTAACAAAAATGAGGTCGTGTGGCTCAGCCCGGTTAGAGCACCATCCTGATATCGACGATAAAAAAGTCAGAACGATGGGGGTCCCAAGTTCAAATCTTGGCACGACCATTTTTATTTTTGTATTCATATACTTTAAAAACCTGTTTTGCGATAGAGATTAATGACATTTAAGGAGGCCGTTAAGAAGTCTTGGGATTTTCTTCAAGAAGATAGTTGGCAGTCTTGGATTGTTTCTCTTGTGCTTATTATTGTGATAATTAAGTTTGTTTTTTTCCCAGTTTTATCATTGTTGACCGGTACTTCATTGCCCTTAGTAGTAGTTGAGTCTTGTTCTATGTATCACGAATCGGGTTTTGATTCTTGGTGGAGCCAAAATGCAGCATGGTATGAGTCTAGAAATATAACAAAGGCAGACTTTGAAGAGTTTACGTTGCATAATGGTTTGAATAAGGGAGATATTCTTATTGTAACGGGGGAAAAGCGGCCTAAATTGGGCGATATAATTATCTATGATGCTGGTTCGAATCATCCTTTAATTCATAGAATTATATCATTAGATCCAATTCAAACGAAGGGAGATCACAATATTGCCCAATTAGTTCCAGGAAATAATCCTTATGGGATAGACGAAACGAAAGTGAAGGAGAGCACAATAATTGGGAAGGCGTCATTTAAGGTATTTCCATTACTTGGATGGATAAAGTTGATATGGTTTGAGCCTTTGAAAGCTCCACAAGACAGAGGTTTTTGTAAATAGTTGTTATCAAAAGCCTTAAAAACCTCTATTCGGTAAATAATTAATAAATACTATTTACATTATTAAATAACCATGGAATTTTGTCAAAAATGTGGGGGGATGATTCTTGTTACAGACGGAAGAGCTGCTTGTGTTAGTTGTGGTAAGAAATTAGATAAGAAACCTAAAATAGAAGCTTCTGAAAAGATGGAAAAGGCAGTTGAGATTCAGGTTGTTAAAGAAGAAGCAGATAGTATTTATCCGGAAGTTGACATGCTTTGTCCTAAGTGTAAGAATAAGAAAGCATTTTTCTGGACAATGCAAACTCGTGCTTCTGACGAGTCAGAAACTAAGTTCTATAAGTGTACAAAGTGCAAGCATACATGGAGAAAGTACCGATAAGTTATCCTTGGGATTGATGAAATATAAATAGTTGAATGTCTTTAGTATTTGATGACTGAAATGAAGGTAATTAAGGTGCTTGAACCAAAAATAAAGAAATTGAGAGAGTTAGATGAAGAAGCAATGGGTGATTTAGAAGAGTATCCTTTAACAAAAGAACATGAGGATATACCTGTTTATGATAAGGATGAAGAAGAGTTTTTAGGGGATATGGGTGAAATTAATTGTGAAGATAGGGATGAAAGTGATGAAGAGCGAGATAAAAGATGTGCACATCATCATATTTTATAGTTACTAATTAACTTTAAAAATACCCTAAATCTCAATCATATAACGGCCTCGTAGCTCAGCCTGGTCAGAGCACTGGACTCTTAATCCAGGTGTCGAGGGTTCAAATCCCTTCGGGGCCACTTAATTTTGTGTAAGGATTATCATTAATAGAATTTCTAAAAGATAAAGATTGGTTTATCCAATTAATCTTTTAACATTCTCTATGTTTTCAGCGACTTCAGCACCTTTTTTTGTCAACTTGATTAATTTGATTCGTCCTTTCTTTTCAAATATTACTAGTCCTAAAGCCTCTAAGCTTTGAAGAATTTTAACAGCATGTGAGTATGTGCAATCAACTTCTTTGGCTAATAGAGAACCATATCTTGCTCGGCTCATTTTTTTTAGAGCTACAAGCATTAATGCTGGCTTTCTTCTGAAAAATACATCGAAGTTGTCTGTCATTTTTGTTTATCTCCTGAATATATATAATCGAATCTATATATTAAACTTGTCATATCGCTTTTAAACCTTGTGGATAAAATGTTATCTAATTTAGTAACAAAATAATTCAATTGTTATATTGCTTTAATTGATTGTTACTATAATTCAGATATTGAAATGTGACATCGTTAACTTATTAAATAACTGGGCACATTAGAGTAAGTGGCAAAACAAACAAATACAAGTTACAAATCAAAGAAATTGAAAATATTGGCTGCAGGAGATATTCATGGAAATAATAGAGCTACAAAAAAATTGGCGGATCGTGCAGAGAAAGAAAATGTCGATTTAGTTATTCTCTGCGGGGACTTGACTGGATTCAGGGAGACTAGCGACATATTAAAACCGTTTAAGGATAAAAATAAGAAAGTGATTATTATTCCAGGAAATCATGAGTCTTTTGCTACAGTTGACTTTCTTGCAAATTTATATGGTGTAAAAAATATTCATGGATATTCTGCAAAATATGAATCATCTTCAGGGAAAGTTGGCTTGTTTGGAGCTGGAGGAGCAAATGTCGGTCTTTCTGCCTTGTCTGAAAGAGAGATATTTAGTACATTAAAGAGAGCTCATTTGGATCTTAAGGGAATAGAAAAAACAATAATGATTACTCATATGCATCCTGCGGGAAGTAAGTCAGAAGCATCCGGATTTGAAGGTTCTAATGCTATTGCTAAGGCTATTAAGGAATTTAAGCCCGATATATTGTTGCATAGCCATATTCATGAAACTGAAGGTGTTGAAGAGATTATTGATAAAACGAGAGTAATTAATGTAGGTTCAACCGGAAGAATTATTGAGATTTGATTGTAGTTTTCAATCTTCTATCTTTAGGAACATAGTTAAAAATTTTTAAACCATTTGATTTGCCACATCCAACAAAGTCTCCGTTGTATTTTAGGATTACATTGCCTTTTTCAGCTTTAATTTCAATATCATTGCCTCTTATCCAGAGTTCAAATTGGTCTTTGTCTATTTCGACAATTGCTTTTGTTATTTGTTCTTGGAGTATTAACGGGGCATCAAAACTTAACCTGAGGTCATCAACGCCTTCTTGTCTCATTAGATATCCTCCAACTACTTCTATCTTAGCTATTTCACTTATTTCAAGAATTTCTTCCTTTGAAAGAGAACCTGAGAAAGCTCGGATCTTTTCTTTTCCAGATTCAATTAATAAATAGGGTAGATTGGAGATTCCGTAAATCTCTTTTAATTTTTCAGTGATTTCTTTTTTTTGATTAGATTTTATGAATGAGATGTTCATTTTAGTATTTGTTTTTATGTTCTCGTTTAATTGATTTTTCTTCTTTTATTTCACTTAGCAAAGTCATTTTACAAAGGAAAAAGCCCTCTGAATCATTGTCTTGAGGGTATATTCTATGAGATTTCTTTACTTCTGGGGAGAATTTTTCTAATTTCCATTCAGTTATTCCAGGCCTTGTTTTTAGGGGCAGGGAGATTTGTTCTATCTTTACTGGGAAGTTTCTTATTGCAAAGTCTATTACTGATTCGTCTTCTTCTGGTGCATGGGTACATGTGCTGTATACTAGAGTTCCTCCAACTTTAAGACATTTTAGGGCATATGCGAGCATTTTTTTCTGTTGGCGAGAGAATTTGTTAACAACCTGTTCATTCCACATTAAAAGTGTCTTTGGCGATGAGCGAATTGTGCCTTCTCCTGAACATGGAGCATCTAAAAGTATTTTATCAAATTGAATGTGGCTTTTTTTGAAGTTGTTGCATAGATTAATTGCATCATTTCTTGTGACTATTCCATTAGTAACACCTGCTTTTTCTAAATTAGAGGCTAGAATTGCTATTCTGTCTAACTTAAGATCGTTTGCCATTAAGGTTCCTGAGTTTTTCATTTTTGCAGCTATTTGAGTTGTTTTTGAACCTGGAGATGCGCATACGTCTAGGATTATATCTCCTGGGGAGGCATCGAGGGCTATTGCAGACATCATACTACAAACCTCTTGTACATAATAATAACCTAAAACGTGTTCTATGGAGTTTCCTAATTCTCCAGGACCTAAGTCTGACTCTATCAACATTATCTCTGGAAACTCAGCGTATGGTTGAACGACTTTCCATTTTTTATTTAGTCTTTCTATTAGTTTTTCAGGAGATATTTTAAGGGTATTGCATCTAATGAAATTTATTGGTCCAGTATGGATTATTTTATTATATGCTTGAAAGTCTTGCTCATTAGGCAGTAGTTTTCTCATTCTTTCCTCAAAAATAAGTTTCATTTCATATCGAGTCATATTTTTATTAGAATTATGCCTGTTTTAAGGTTTGGGGTTTGTAAAATTATAAACTGTTTAGAAATATATCCCGATACAAAAAAATAGGGTAAAGATTTATAAACAAGAAAAAATAAATTATTCAAAGAAATGGTTCCGAAAAAAATATTTTTTACTAAAGGGGTTGGAGTTCATAAAGATAAACTTGCCAGTTTTGAAAGAGCTTTGAGGAATGCAGGCATAGAAAAATGTAATTTGGTTTATGTTTCGTCGATATTTCCTCCAAATTGTGAAGTGGTTCCTAAGGATGAAGGATTAAAATTATTACGGGCTGGGCAAATTGCTTTTTGTGTTATGGCTCGAAATGAAACTAATGAGCCCAATAGATTAATTAGTTCTGCAATAGGTGTTGCTCTTCCAAAAGACAAGAATCAATATGGTTATCTTAGTGAGCATCACGCTTTTGGAGAAAAGGCTGATGTTGCTGGAGAGTATGCTGAAGATCTTGCTGCAACAATGCTTGCGACTACGCTGGGAATTGAGTTTGATTCTAATACTGCTTGGGAAGAAAGGGAGCAAGCGTATAAAGCATCTGGGCAAATATTCAAAACGATGCATTTCTGTCAATCTGCTGAAGGAAATAAAGATGGACAATGGACTACTGTTATTTCTGTGGCTGTTTTGTTGGAATAGTTATTTCTTTTTTTCTCTGTATCTGTTCCAATCACGAATTATATCTGCTAATCCTTTTCCTTGTTTAGGTTTTTTTGAGCCTACTGGTTGACCTCTTACAATTTTCAGAAAAGTGTCATGAGATATTGTCGCTGACCCTTCATTTCTTAAGTCTAATCTGGAATAACCTTGTTGTGTTTGGTGTGATTGAGATGTTTTTGATTGATTATCTGGTTTATACGACCAAGGTATGTCTGTCTCATCTACAAAATCAACGACATGCTTTTCCGATATTTCTAAGGTTTGCGAGGGTGTTCGTTGTCTTTCCAAATATCGCATAATTCTTGTAACTGCTGCTGCCTTTGCTATTTCTTCGGCTTCTGGAGTAGAATATTTTTTTTGAGTTTGAACTCTTATTTCAAGTGTTCCATCAGCAGGTTTTATCCCTTGGATTTTTTCCCAAGTATCATTATTTAACCTTTTTAGAGAAGAGATGTAAACTATTACGCTAACTATTTTTTGGTTTGGGCTATAGTTAAATACGTATTTTCCTCGAACTTTATCTGCAATAAATTCTAGTGAGTCACCCATTTTATATAAAACAATATTTTCTCTTATTTAAACCTTGTAGGCGTTTTTTCGTTATTTTAGATTGATGAAAAATTGGGGCTTGAAAGCATCCGAAGAAATAGCCATAATAGTAAATGAGGCGCGTTAGCGCCTCTGCGCGCGCGACATTATTTCCATTTTTAGATTTTATCGAAGGAGAAATGGACTAAAAGGGCGGTTAATGAGACTTATACGAATTAAAAAGAGTCAGAATTCAATGATATCGGAAGTTGCTTTCCCGCCCAATAGGACGCACTTTAACAGACGGCAGAGGGGGCTGACGACAGAGGGAAAATAATTAAAATGTCAAATTGTATTCACTTGCTATGGTTGAGAGTCCTTTAGCAAAGAAAGGCAATTGTCAAAATTGGGATGCAGAAGAGTTAAGAAAATCTTTTGGAAAAACTATATCCGAATGGCATGATAAAATAAAACCAAAATATATTTTTCTAACCGAAACTTCTGCTACACCACTTAGATACTTGATAAAAGAGGCATGGAGAACTGCTTATCCGAATGAGGTTTTGCCAAAATTTTATCGCATAGACCCAGAGTCGATAAATACATATGATATTAAAGGAATAAGTGAAATGCAAGATTATATTTCTAAACGTGCAACCGATAAAAATGCAAATGTAATCGTTTTTGATGAAGCAGGATTTTCTGGAACTGGAAAATCTGTACGGAGAGTAAGAGATAACCTATCAGGTACTGGTCCTCGCTTTGGTCGGGGGCAGGAAGGAGAGGTTTATGATAAGACTAAAGAAAATTATAGACAAGACTTTGCAGTTCCTTCAAAAAATATCTTTATATATAGGGGATAGGGGCAGATAGCGGGGCGAGAGACGATGAAGGAGTGGTTGGACAAGAAGTCTATCCTGTTATTAAACTCACTCAAAAAAAATCGAAAAAACATGATGGTTCTCAAGAGTATAGGCTAACAAGTAGAATTTTAAAAGATTCCTCAAAAAGGAAAGAAGTCTTAAAATATGTAGAAGACTTAAGGGATGCTGGTAGGGAGATTGGGGAAAGGATAAAACAAAAAGGGCTTGAGAATAAAGTAACATCAGCAATTGCAATCGGAAGTCTATTAATCTCAGTCTTATTTATGTCAAACAATCTGACAGGAAATGCAATTGCTGTCAATGGAACAACAACAAACATAACGGGAGCAATCTTGTTTATAATCGGTTTAGTAGCAAGTTTAATATATTTCAAAAGAAGATGAGTAAAACAATAGTCGCTTTAATTAGAGGAATTATATTTACGGATTAATCGCAAGTTTTATCTATTTCAAAAGAAAATAACAAGCACCAGTCAGCTTCTTCAAAAGTACGGGCGTCAATTTAACCCTACACTTTGATAAGAATAGATATATTTATAAATATGTAGGTATAAGATAAAGCATGGTAAATGTGAAGAAAAGAAGAGTATCGGGGAAATATTACTACTACTTAGAGCATAGTATCAGAAAAGAAGGAAAAGTAGTGAATAAAACTCTTTATTTAGGAGATAAGATACCAGAAAACATAAATAAATTGAAGAAAGAGTTTATGATTGAATTGTCAAAAGAAAGGTGGTTCTCCGATTTTGAAAAGATTAAGACAGAATATCAAAAAGAGCGGAGAATAATGCCTCCTTCTGCGAGAACCAAAGAAAAGCAGACCTTTGCCGTTAAATTTACGTATAATACTCAAAAAATAGAAGGTTCAAGTTTAACTTTGAAGGAAACAGCTAATTTATTAGAAAAGGGAATAACTCCAAAAGAAAAGCCAATTGATGATGTTTTAGAGGCAGAAGCTCACAAAGAAGTATTTTTTGAGATGCTAAACTACAAAAAAGACTTATCCTTGCAGATAGTTTTATTCTGGCATAAAAAATTGTTTGAAAGAACAAAGCAGGATATTGCAGGAAAAGTTAGAAATCATCAGGTTGCTATTTCTGGAAGCAAATTTATGCCTCCAATGCCGGCAGAGATAGAAACAGAACTAAGGGATTTTTTTGATTGGTACAACAAGAATAAAGCAAATTTAAATCCTGTTGAATTAGCGGCACTAGTTCATTTGAAATTTGTAACAATTCATCCATTTTCGGATGGAAATGGCAGAATCTCAAGGTTAATAATGAATTTTGTCCTGTATAAGCACAACTATCCTATGTTAGATATCGCCTATGAAAAGAGAAATACTTATTATACTGCATTAGAAAGAAGTCAGATAAAAAAAGATACTTCTCCATTTCTAAGTTGGTTCTTCAGAAGATATTTGAAAGAATACAAAAAGTAAAATCAGTCAGCCCCCCGCAAAAATAAAAAGTGCGTCAAATTAATCCTTCCCAACTCGCAATTCCACTCGTAATAATAAGTAAAATAGTCTCGTGAAATTGCTCGCCCACAACTTCCTCAAAATAGTCAGAATAACTTAGCCTGCTTGGAATCTTTAATAAGATCATTAAAGTCTTTGTTGAATAGAGCGAGAATTTGATTAGCGATAGGTTTGATTTGTTTGTCTATATAATGTTCATAATCTAATTTGTGCTTTAGCTTTTGAATGGGTTCTGGGCCAGATTCAGTTATACAATATTCGATTATGTTTGAGTCTAGATGGTCTAGAAGACGTGCTGCTTTTACATGAGGTGGAGTGATTTTAGTGTATTCATCGAGGTTTTTACGTATTGATTTTCGATATATTAGCTGAGAATCAAGTTTTCCTTCTTTTATTTTCTTTATATATGATTTAATGAAGCTGAAGATTTCTTCTTTATGGAATATTTTCATTAAAAGCTCTTTTTGGAATTCTTGTGCAGCATCTGTCCAGTCTCCCCTTATGGCTTCTAATCCGGTTATCTCAAGTTCTTCTTTTCCATCTTTTTCTATTAATCCAGCATATCTTTTTTTTGCGGCGGTTGGTTGCTCCGATTCCTTATTTTCTTCTTCATTTTTATCTTTTTCTTTCTTTGTTTTCTTTATTCTCAGAGCAGGAATCATCATTGAGAGATATTGTTTTGCAAATTGAAGGTCTAAATATGATTTTCTTTGGTAATTTTCTCTTACATAATCTTGGTAGAAATTGTTTATGTAGTTTTGAAGCTCGACAGCTAATTTATTTGCTTTGTTTTTTTCAAGATTCGTTTCAACAAAGCAGGAATCTGTGTCTTGGTAGATTATTTTGAATCCTTTTTCTTCTATCTTCTTTGCTGTTAGTTGTATAACTTGGCGGGCAAATCCTGTGATTGAAGAGGCCATGTCAAAATTAAAGTATCTGCAGTTTGGAGAGGCTAAAACTCCCCAAAATGAATTTGTAATTACTTTTATTGCGTGGCTTGAGAGTTCTCGATGTTCTTTTTTGGCTTTTTCTCTTGCTTCATGAAGTTTTCCAATTATTTCTGGAAGAATCCCATCAGAGTTTTTGAAATAAACTCCGTTAGGGGCAGCAACAGAATCTTTTGCTTTATGTTTTCCAATGTATGATGCGGGGTCTATATTGAATGTTTTAATTATTGAGGGATATAGTGATCTAAAGTCAAATATAATAACATTATTATAGATTCCAGGATTTGATGAGAAGACGTAACCTCCTTTAAGTTTTTCTTCTTTATTGCCGAATCGAGTTGTTGGAGAAACTAAATGATGTTTCTTGCATTCTCGAATATATAAGGAGTCAAATGCGGCAACCGATGCAGTTAGTTTGTCGAATTGCAATCCAGTAAGCATAGATCTTTCAACTGCTAACTCAATCATTTTTGTTTTTTCTAGTATTTCATATACTAATTGGCAGTCAATTAGGTTGTAATCTACAAGTTCTTGAAGACTTTCTTTCGTTGATTTCTTGTAGAGGTCTTCTATTTCGTTACAACGAGCTTTTCCTTTGAGAAGTTTACCTTTTCCTAATAGGGCTTGTGAAACTGCTTCTAGAGTGTAATTTTCAAATTCAGCTTTTTTTATTGATGGTGCCTCTTGAATAAAAGGGTCTTGTATGAGTGCGAGGGCGTCTAACACTTGTCTTCCAGGCATATCTACTGATGAATCTCTGAAGAAAGATGACTCAATTCTTAACTTTGTTTGTTCATTTGTTCTCCCTAAATCGAAAGAAATTTTATGTTTTGTAAATAATTGTTGGAGAATTTTTAGATCGAAGTCAATTATGTTCCATCCAGTTATTATATCTGGATCTAATTTCAATAATTCTGCTTTGAATTTTTCTAGACATTCAGATTCTGTCTTGCATGAAATTGTGTGTTCTAGCTTTTTGTCTCCTACAAAGAAGTTTTTTTGATGTCCCTTTGAATAAAGTCCTATGCAATATAGTTCATTTGTTGATTTATCTGTCTCTATGTCTATTGAGGCTATTTTTAATTCTGGGATAAATTGTGCTGGGGCTATTTGGGGATTTTTGTAAATTAGGTCTATTTTTTCGGAAGGTTCAGAATCTCCTTCTATTGTAATGCTATTCAGGAGGTTATGATCTATAAGGAATCTTTGAACTGGTTTAATATCTGATTCAAAGGTGTCTATCTCTGCTTTATGCAACTCGGAAGATATTTTGTTAAGTGCTGTTTGATTTTCTGCAGTTATTTTGATTACGGGAGATCCTGAAAAAGTCTTGAACTCAGTAGATTCTATTTGTTCTTTTTTAACGTCTTTAGGAATGTGTTTTTTGTTCTTTTCTTCAACGTAGAAATATGGTTTGATGTTGTGGATTGAACAGAATGTCTTTCCATCTTCTAATCTGCCGAATAATCTTACCAGGGTTTTCTCATCTTGATTCAAATAATCTGCGTAAATAATGAATCCTCGGATTTCTTTCATTTCGATAGTTAAGAATTAAATTATATAAGGTTATGCTAGTTAGTTTAGGTGCATAGTATGTCACTAAGTAGTAGTTATAATAGAAAGGTTTATATATGCCTTCTAAGAGAGTATTTTATGGATATAACAAAAGAAGAACAAGCAATGAGGGATAATCGAAATGCTCGATGCCTTTTTTATGATCGCTGTTATAGAGATATTTCTGCTTTGAGAAAATATGTTGAATCAAAAACATCTTATGACGTATTGGTTAATAGTGGCATGTCTAAGGGGGCTGCTGCAAAAATTATTTCTGAACAATTTAATCTTCCAGATAGATTGACTTTTAGTAGTTATCAAGTCGGTTTGGCTCAGAGAATATTAGATGGGAAGTTTCCAGGTATTTTGCCAAGGGTTAGCCAAGCTGGTGCTTCTCCAAGACCCTCGCAGAATATGACCTCTCATAATGTTACTAGAGCATATGCTCCAAGATTGGAAGAGCAGTTGGATCTTCTTTAGTTAATTATATAACCCTTAAATTCTACAATCTTTAATGGGTTTACAGATAGGAGATATTGTTCCAAGAAGAGTAGTCAAAATAGAGGAATTGAAGGGCAAGATAATAGCTGTTGATGCTTTTAATGCAATATATCAGTTTCTTAGCTCTATAAGGCAGCCTGATGGAACTCCATTAATGGATGATAAGCAAAGAGTTACTTCGCATTTATCAGGATTGTTTTATAGAAAT
>Ga0233425_10008315_pt1 | contig 13887 bp, 14 predicted proteins | sample Watercolumn_Towu_2_FD_181712 | JGI IMG/M metagenome (GOLD analysis project Ga0233425, IMG submission 181712) | Freshwater microbial communities from Lake Towuti, South Sulawesi, Indonesia - Watercolumn_Towuti2014_140_MG | ecosystem: Environmental > Aquatic > Freshwater > Lake | place...
ACGCTTCTCTTGGGACTGGAGCTGGGGAAAGGACTTGAACCTTCAACCGCCCGCTTACAAAGCGGGAGCTCTACCAATTGAGCTACCCCAGCGCTTTAAGCACTTCGGGCAATTTATGTAAAAGATCCGTCGCGATAAGGCTTAGCACGCCCTTATCCCTGGCCGCCGCGTCTCCGGCGAGGCCGTGAAAATAGACCCCGAGCACGGCCGCCCTGAAAGAATCTATCCCCTGCCCGATAAAACCGGCTATCATGCCGGCCAGGACGTCCCCGGCGCCTCCGGTGGCCATCCCGGCGTTGCCGGTCTGGTTTATGTACGGTTCCTGCCCCGGCGCCGCTACAACCGTCCTGTGGCCTTTCAAAACCAGGACGGTATTATACTCGTTGGCGTACTTTAGCGCAATATTTTTTCTGTCGTTTTCTATATCGGCGACCGCAAGCCCGGTCAGCGCCGCCAGCTCTCCCGGGTGCGGGGTAAGCACCAGCCTCGACTTCGCGTTCTTTATGAAGTCAACCGCTCCGGCGCAGGCCGTTATACCGTCGGCGTCCAGAACTACGGGCTTGTCCAGCCTGGCCAGCAGATTCCGGACGAGCCCTTGAGTCTCTTTATTGCGCGATATTCCCGGGCCGATGACTAAAGCGCTGCAATTCTGCGAAAAAGCGGCCAGCTCCTTCTCCGCAAGCAGGCTGAGCGAAAGATCCTTCGTTTCAAAGAAAGGTCTTACCATCACCTCCGTAAGCTTGACGGCCATTACCGGATACAGACTCTTTCCCACTGCCAGCGTTACCAGCCCGCTGCCGGACAGGGCCGCGGCCTGGCTGGCCAGATAGGCCGCGCCGGTGTAACCGGCCGAGCCAGCCATGACGAAGACATGCCCGAAAGAGCCCTTGTGGGCGTTTTCCGGGCGCTTCGGGAAATTCTTTATAAGATCGGTTATATTTATCATCTCTTTCTGGTGAGGATGGCGTTTGCGATCGCGTGCTCTTTGGAGTGGGACAAGCTTATTATAACGTCCTTTATCTTTTTGCGCCTCTTGAGCTTCAGCGCGCCGTTATGAAACTCTATGACGGGCTTGCCCTCTTTGTCGTTGAGCACCTCTATGTCGGTCCAGTTTATCGGATGCTTGTAAGGCTCGCCGAAGGCCTTGATGACGGCCTCTTTGGCGGCGAAACGCGCGGCGAAATGCTGGTGCGAGAATCGCCTGGAGTTGGAGTATCTTATTTCGCGCGTGGTAAATATCTTGGTCAGGAAATTCTCCCCCCACTTATCTATGGCGTCGCGCATCCTGTCTATCTCTACTATATCTACGCCCGTGCCGAATATCATCTGACAAGCTCCGCCATGTCGGCTACCGCCCTGCGCATACCGGTAAAGACCGCGCGCGAAACGATAGAGTGACCTATATTCAGTTCGTTCATGCCATTTATCCGGGCCACATCCCTCACATTATCGTAGTTCAATCCGTGGCCGGCGTTGACTTCGAGCCCCCGAGATAAAGCGTAAGCCGCCGAGTTGCGCAGTATATTGAGCTCTCTTCTCCTTGAGGCCGCGCCGCGGGCGTTGGCATATTCTCCGGTATGAAATTCTATTATCCCGGCCCCCGCGCGGATGGAGGCGTCGACCTGTTTTTTTGACGGGTCGATAAAGAGGCTCACGGCTATTCCGCGGGAGCGCAGCCTGGAGACCGTCTTCCCGACGCGGGGCTCATACCTGACGACGTCGAGCCCGCCTTCCGTCGTTATCTCCCGCCGGCGCTCCGGAACGATGGTGGCCTGGTCCGGGCCTATCTTGCAGGCAAATTCGACTATACCCGGCGATATCGACATCTCCAGGTTCAGGCGCGTATCGATAAGCTCCCTGATAAGGATGACGTCGGTATCCTTTATATGGCGCCTGTCTTCCCGCAGGTGGCAGACTATGGAATCACATCCGGCCGCGACGCACTCCCTCGCGGCGTCGAGAGGGCTGGGCTCGTAAGTGCGGCGGGCCTCTCTCAATGTCGCTACATGATCGATATTGACTCCGAGCTTTGCCATATGCCTTCCTACATACGCTCTATGGGCACCGTGACCTGCACAAGCGTCTCTTCCATGAATATTCCGGGAGCTATCGGGCTCATCGGGATGGACGTTGTGAAAGGCCTCGACACGCCGCGCACATCTATCGGCATCGTATAGGCGAACTTTATCCGCGACAGGAGGTCCTTCTGCCCCACCACTATGCAGAACTCCGGGACCGTGACGACCTTCCGGCTGTCGAGGGCAAACCCCGATCGGGGAGCTCCTATGAAGATTGGTTTTATCGGAAGCTTCTTGGCTACAACGCCTTCCTGGGGCAGCACCTTGTTAAGGAACTGCTTGTCCTCTTCGCTGCCTTTATTCAGTTCGTCGACGACGTAAAACCAGAGCATCAGCGCGAATACCAGCGCCGTCACTTTAAGGCCGGCGTTTTTTGTGCAAAGCTCCCAGAACTTTTTAAACACGCTACTTCCCCTTCTTTGTGTTGCGGAGGAAACCGCGCATAGCGAACGGCGATGCCTTCTTCTGCGGCTTGTAAAAAATATCCTTCAGGACGCGGACCAGCCCGGCATGATCAAGGCCGTGGGTCAGCCTGCCGGAGGTCGATACGGACACGGCCCCGGTCTCTTCGCTTACCACGACGCAGACGGCGTCGGTCTCTTCCGATATGCCTACGGCGGCCCTGTGGCGCATTCCCAGTGAGCGCGGCACCGAGGAGACGCCGCCCTCCTCCTGCGGGAGAGGCAATACGCAGCCTGCCGCGACGATCCGCCCGCTCTGTATTATGACGGCGCCGTCGTGAAGAGGCGACTGCGTAAGAAAGATGGATGTCAGGAGATACCCGGTTATCCGGGCGTCGATCGGCGTGCCGCTCTCTATATAACTCTTCAGCCCCATCTCCCGCTCTAAGACTATAAGGGCGCCGATCTTTCTTGCGGAAAGGTTTGCGGCCGCTTCCGATATCTCTTCTATTATCTCCACGCTGGCCTGCCTGAGCCCGAACTGCCCGAGCTGGGCGAGGCCGCGCCTAAGTTCAGGCTGAAATATTATCACGAGCGCGATAATCGATATCGGGAATAGCTGGGTCATGACCCAGTTTATCACGCCGAGGCTCATCTGCTGGGATACCAGGAATATGACCCCCAGCATCACGAGCCCCTTCAGAAGCTGCTCCGACCGGGTGCCCTTGAAGAATAGCAGCACCATATATATGGCGTACCATAATAGGGCTACTTCCAGTACTATCCTCCAGTATGCCAATATTCCCATCTTATCTCTTCCTTGCGCGCATGATGCTGTCCGCTATCACAGCGGCCGATTTCGCCTGACTTACGTCATGCACCCTGACGATATTCGCTCCGTTCATAATGGCCAGGGCGCATGCCGCGATGGTGCCGGACAGGCGGTCACCGGCTCCGGCGCCGCCCAACGTCTTTGATATAAAAGATTTTCTCGACACCCCTATGCACACCGGCAGCTTCAGCTTTTTAAACTCTTCCAGCCTCGATATAAGCTCCAGGCTCTGCGACGCGTCTTTCGCGAAACCTATCCCCGGATCCACGATAAGCGCGTCCTCTCTTATGCCGGCGGAGAGGGCGGCCTTTATCGAAACGCGGAGCTCGCGGATGACATCAGCCGCGACATCCCTGTACGAAACGCGCTTCTGCATATCGGCGGGCGAGCCCCGCATATGCATCAGGACCGCCGCCGCGCCGTACCCGGCTATCACATACGCCATAGCCGGGTCGTGCATAAGGCCGGACACATCGTTTACGATACGCGCCCCGGCCCTTATAGCCTCCCCGGCTACTTCGGATTTTCTGGTGTCTATCGAGACGGGCGTCGGGATGCGCCTTGTTATATCGCGTATGACCGGAATGACCCGGTCGAGCTCTTCGTCCGCATCCACTTCGCGCGAACCCGGCCTTGTCGATTCGCCGCCGACGTCTATGATATCGGCCCCGTCACGCGCCATCTTCAGCGCGTGTTCAAGCGCCTTTCGCCTGCCGAAGAACGCCCCACCGTCGGAAAACGAGTCCGGAGTGACGTTCAGTATGCCCATTATGAACGTTCGTTCGCCGAGGGCGAGCCGGAGGCCTCTGGCTCTCAGGAGCGGCCCCTTGTCAGGCCGAAGCCTGCGCGGCGCTTTCGGCCTTTTCGTAACGGTCGTTATCGGGCTTCGCGATGCCAAGCAGCGTCCTTATCTCTTCGACTTCCATCACTTCTTTTTCGAGCAGTTTCTCAGCCAGGAGCTTCAGCTTGTCTTTATGTTTCATGAGGCCGTCTTTGGCCCGCGCGTAGGATTCGTCTATTATCTTCCTGATCTCCTGGTCGATGAGAAGGGCCGTCTGGTCGCTGTAGTTTCGCTCCTCTATGATGTCCCTGCCGAGGAATATCTGCTCTTCCCTGTGGCCGAAAGTCAGGTGTCCGAGCTTCTCGCTCATGCCGAAACGGGTCACCATCTTCCGCGCTATGCTGGTTGCCACTTCGAGGTCGTTCTGCGCGCCGGTCGACAGCTCGCCAAACGTCAGCTCCTCGCTCGCCCTGCCGCCCAGAAGACCCACGATCTGACCGAACAGTTCGTCCTTTGTGACTATGTACCGGTCCTCTATAGGCAGACGTATCGTATATCCCAGCGCCATGCCCCTGGGCAGTATCGATACCTTGTGGAGAGGGTCCGCGCCCGGGGTGATCAACGCCAGCAGGGCGTGCCCCGATTCGTGATACGACACTATCGACTTCTCCCTCTTGGAAATTACGCGCGACTTCCTTTCCGGCCCGGCCATTACGCGCTCTATGGACTCGCGCAGTTCGGCCATGGTAACAGCCTCTTTGTTGCGCCTCGCCGCCAGGAGCGCCGCTTCGTTTACCAGGTTCGCCAGGTCCGCGCCGGTGAAGCCGGGCGTCTGCCTCGCGATGGAGTTGAGGTCGGAGTCCTTGTCTAATTTAACGCTTCGCGCGTGGACTTTGAGTATGCCTTCGCGGCCGACGATGTCCGGCCTGTCTATGACGACCTGCCGGTCAAACCTTCCGGGCCTGAGGAGGGCGGGGTCCAGCACGTCGGGCCTGTTGGTCGCAGCTATGAGGATGACGCCTTCCTGCGTATTGAAACCGTCCATCTCGACGAGAAGCGCGTTGAGGGTCTGCTCTCTCTCGTCGTGACCGCCGCCGATCCCGGCAAACCGCTGCCGGCCTACGGCGTCTATCTCGTCTATGAATATGATGGCGCCGCGCCCGCCCATCTTGGCCGATTTTTTAGCCTGCTCGAATAGGTCCCTTACCCGCGAGGCGCCCACCCCCACGAACATCTCGACAAAGTCGGAGCCGGATATCGAAAAGAACGGCACGTTCGCCTCGCCCGCGACGGCCTTGGCCAGGAGCGTCTTTCCGGTGCCCGGAGGCCCCATGAGCAGGACGCCCTTCGGTATCTTGCCGCCCAGACGCTGGAATTTGCGAGGGTCCTTGAGAAACTCTATGACCTCCCTCAGCTCCTCCTTGGCCTCGTCCACCCCGGCCACGTCCTCGAAAGTCACCTTAGTCCTGGAGTCCGACGCCAGCACCGCCCTGGATTTGCCGAACGCCCAGATCTTACCGCCTCCGCCGGCCGCGTTCCCCCTGTAAACGAAGAGCCACAGGAACAGGATGAAGAGGATCATCGGTCCGAGGGAATAGAACAGGTTCATCCAGAGGGTCTTGGGGGGCCGGATATCAAAGTCTTTTATATTCTCACGCAAGGCCCGGACCAGGTCCTGGTCACCCTCGGGAACGTTCACCGTGAAACGGCCGCCGTCGGACAGCGCCCCCTTCAGGACATTCTCCGTCATGATACAGGATTTGATGGCGCCGGTGGCGGCGTTATCCTTCAGTATGGCGTAAAACTTGGAATATGCCATCTCCTGCACCGGCTTTTCAGTCTGACTGGTCTGCGTCCACGCGTTCAGCAGGTACAGTATGCCGAATGTGATCAATATCCACGCTACGACGTTGCTCCTGCCTCCGTTTGGCGCAGGGTTATTCTTAGTCCTCTTTTTCATCGTCTCTCGTCTTTCGGTCTATTCGCTGCGGTTGATATGGCGTTATTTTAACAAACGATAACATATTACGCAACATCAGTTTTTTTAAAGGTTAGCGCTCCGGCGGTACGGGTGACCCTTATAGCGCCGGGCAGGTCGACCGAGCGCCCTTTGACCCTGCTGTTGAGAAGGCCGTCGACCTCCTTCCAGTGACTGAAGGAGAGCTTCTTCACATCCCCGCCGGCCGACTCCAGGCAGTCCCTTAGTATCTCCTTGCGTATGGCCGCCGGCTGGACAACTATGTCCCTCAACCGGATCTCCGCCGCCCCGGCACCTGACGCCGCGAATCTTTTGACGGCCCTGGCCTTCTCATCCCTTATGAACTCGAAATCTTCCCGCAGGTGCTCCGCCAGATTGAAGAGCGCCCTTTTTAGGCGGGGATTATACCTCCGAAGAAACGGCATGACCTCGCGCCTCACGACGTTGCGGAAATATTTATCCTCCAGATTGGAACTGTCCATCCTGTACTCTATCCCGCGCGAGCCGAGAAAGGCGACGATCTCGTCCTTCTCCAGCTCGAAAAGCGGACGGATTATCCTGAGTCCGTTCCCGCCGTCCCTTACAGGCGCTATTCCTACGAGGCCCTTGAGCGACGCGCCTTTTATCAGACGCATCAGGATGGTCTCGGCCTGGTCGTCTATCGTGTGGCCCGTGGCGATGACGTTGGCGCCGGCCCGGGCCGCGGCTTCGGCAAAGAATTTATACCGCTCTTCCCTCGCGGCCTCCTCCGTCGATATCTTCCTGCGCTTGGTCGCGGATATGTCGACCTTTTTGCAATAGCACTCCAGACTCAACCTCTTGGCTTCGCCGCGAACAAAATCGGAATCCGCCGCCGACTCCTCTCCGCGCAGGCAATGGTCCAGATTGCATACCGCCACCTTCTTCAGTCTGAGCTTTCCCGATAACCGCGCCATGGCGTGCAGCAGGAGCATCGAGTCCGGCCCGCCGGAAACCGCCACGAGCACCGTATCGCCTGAGTTCAACATCCCGTAGCTGCGTATAGTCTTCAGCACCTGTTCGATCAGATTCTTGGTCATAAGATATTTCTCTTCTCTTTTCGAAATAGACTCCAAACCAATTTTTTGGGTCCTGCCGCGAGGTTGCCTTTCGGCGCTTGCGTAGGGTTTACAATCTCGTGGATGACAAAGCGGGTATCTATGTTGAACCCATCCTACGCTGTGCGCCTCAAGGCAGAACCTCGCGTCACCCAAAAAATTGCTCGCCCGCTCTCTTTGGAAAAACGGCACGCCTGCCTGCCGGCAGGCAGGCTTTTCGTCCTTCGGCATTGCTCAGAACTACCCTGAGCGAAGTCGAATGGTCGCTCAGCCGTTTTTCCTTCAACCCTCACCCGGAAATTTTTCGCATCAGAGCCAGATGGCGGACCTTTAGCCGTATTGTCGCATGCCCTACTTTAAATCAAGCGTATCATGAACGGCGAGTTTAAGGCGTAATATTTTTTCGGGTGACACGACTGAGACTTTTTCGCAAAAAGGGCGGTACGGGGTGGGGTTAGCCAGCTCCCGTGGGTTTATCGGCTATGGTCTAAGTTACGCGCAAGAGTACGGGACACAGCCCTTCCAAGAAAAAGTCGAGGGAGTGACACCCCTCGACAGACTCAGGGTGTCATCCTGAGTAATATCGAAGGATGGCAGGACCCGAAAAAATCTGTCCCTTGATTTATAGCCGCGAAATGGTGCCCTTCAGTTAAAGAACGGCAGCGGATGGCGGCCACCGAAGTTGTCGCCGACCCGCTAGTGTTGCGAAAAATTTACGCCCCCTTCGCCGCTGAGTCGCCCGCGAGCCAGCCGGTCGAGAACGCCTGCTGCAGGTTATATCCCCCGCTTGCCGCCGAGCCGTCTATGATCTCGCCGGCGAAATAGAGCCCGGGCACCACCCGCGACTCCATCGTACGCGGGTTGATGTCCTTCGTGGAAACGCCCCCGCCCGTCACCATGGCTTCCTCGAGAGGCAATGAACCGATTACGGTAAGCGGAAGCCCCTTAAATAACGCGACTATCGCCTTACGCTCTTTCTGGGTGACCTGGCACGCCTCTCTTTCCGGCTTTATGTCCGAGAGCTTGATGAAGACATCGATAAGCCTCTGCGGCAGGAAATCTTTCATCACATTCTTGAACTGAGTCTTACCCTTCTGTTTGAACGCGTTCAGGAGCCGCGTCTCTATCTGGACGGCTGTCACTGCCGGCTTGAGATCGATAAAAAGCTTCACCTCGCGCGCAGGATCCTTGGCCAGCCCCAGGACATCGGAGCTGAGATCCAGGACGAGCGGCCCGGATACGCCGAAATGCGTGAACATAAGCTCGCCTATCTCCGAGACGATCTTCTTCTTCCCGCATTCGAACGAAATGCGGACGTTTTCAAGCCCCAATCCCTGCAGGTCCTTTACCCATGTCTCTTTAGTCCGCAGTGGCACGAGCCCGGGTTCGAGCGGCACCATCTTATGCTTCAGCTTTTCCGCCAGGACGAATCCGTCGCCCGTCGAGCCGGTAGCCTCATACGAACTTCCGCCGGTCGCCAGTATGACCTTTGATGATCTTATGCTCTCGCCGAGCTCGGTCTGGAGCCGGAACGCCCCTGCCTCAGGATAAATATCCCGCAGACGCGCATTATAAATAACCCGTACGCCGTTTTCGGATAGACACCTCTTAAGGGTATCCACAACGGACCTCGCGCTGTCGGTGGCCGGAAATACGCGCCCCTGACGCTCGGCCTTCGTGTCGAGGCCGGCGGCGCGGAAAAACTCGATCAGGTCTTCATTGAAAAAAGCGAAGAACGCCGACCGCAGAAACTCGCCCCGCCTGCCGAAATTCTTTATAAACGTCTCTATCGGCGCCGTGTTGGTGAGGTTGCACCTTCCCCGCCCGGTTATCAGGATCTTTTTGCCTATGGAGTCGTTGCGCTCGATAAGAACGACGCGTTTTTTCAGCGCCCCGGACCTTATCGCGGCCATACACCCGGCCGCGCCGCCCCCTATGACCGCTATATCGAAATTGAGCTCTTTCATTTGTCCTGCCCTTCGAGCAATCTGTTTACCACTTCGATGTCGGCCTTTACAAAATCGAAATTCTTAAGCTCCGATGGCAACACCCACCTGATCTCATCATGTTCGCGGGCCACTATGTCGCCGGATATGTGCGTTGCCCTGTAGACAAGCAATTCCAGCGGTACCTGAAAGTATTTAAATCTGCGGCTGCATACGAATCCGCCGATCTCGGCTTCTATGCCAAGCTCCTCCTTTAGCTCGCGCCTAAGGCACCCCTCCGGTGACTCGCCGATATCCAGCTTGCCGCCCGGGAACTCCCATTTTCCGCCCATGCGATCGGACTTTTTGCGTTTCGCTATGAGTATCTTGCCGTCTTTTTCAATTACGGCCGCCGTGACCTTTATCATTATATGCCCTTAAAATTCGCTTTTACAATAATTTCCCGTATGCTATAATGGCGCCTCTGTTAACGGCGGGGTAGCTCATCTACTTCGCCCTTCAGCACGGCGGCGACGGCAGGGCTTCGCAGCATTTCGCCAACACGCTGATGTCATTCATAGATGTTATTCAGTGGCGGGGTAGCTCAGTCTGGCAGAGCAGTCGGCTCATACCCGGCGTGTCACTGGTTCAAATCCAGTCCCCGCTACCATCCTACTTCGCTAGTATAAGCTAGCTACGAGGAGCTTCGTAGAGATAGGTCCTGCGAAGCTCTACCGGTGTCTGACTATTGAAGAGCGAAGCAGACCAGTCCCCTCATGCATGCTGCCCGTCCTGTATCCGGCGAGATCGAGAGTTATATAGGTGAATCCCGCCTTCTTCAATTTACCGATAATCTTCTCGCGCAGTTTTATCGCTTTTACAAACTCTTCTTTCTGCACCTCTATCCTGGCAGTATCCTTATGGCACCTTACCCTTACCTGCCTGAATCCGAGGTCGCGCATATACTCCTCCGCCTCGCCCACGCGCTTAAGCCCTGCGGCGGTGATCTTTGAGTTGAACGGGATCCTTGAAGCGAGGCAGGCAAAGGACGGTTTATCCCATGTCGTAAGGTTCAGGCTCTTAGAAAGTTTCCGGATATCGTCCTTGGTAAGCCCGGCTTCCAAGAGCGGACTCCTTACGCCCAGCTCCTTTGCGGCTATGCGGCCGTAGCGCACATCTTTAAGGTCGTCGTGATTGGTGCCGTCCAGCAGATACCCCATGCGATTCCTCTTCCGGATACCGTCAAGCTTCTTGAATAATTCCTTTTTGCAATAGTAACACCTGTTGACCGGATTTTCCTTGAAACCTTTTATTCCGAGTTCGGACGTATTTACGGTAACGTGCCTGGCGCCGAGACGGGCGGCTATCCTGCGCGCCTGCCTGTACTCTGAACGGGGGTACGTTTCGCTGCATGCGGTGACCGCCAGCACATTGTCGCGCCCCAGCGAATCGATAGCCGCCTTAAGCAGGAACGTGCTGTCGAGCCCGCCGGAATAAGCGACCACTACGCTGCCCATATCCCGCAGAAACTTGTCCAGTCTTAAGCTCTTATTCAACCATAGCCTCCTTTATCCATCCGCCCCCCAGAACGATGTCTCCGTCGTACAATACTACCGCCTGGCCCGGAGTAGGCGATTCCTGGGGAGAATCAAAATCCACCCTGATCAGGCCGCCGCCCGTATCCGTCACGGTCGCCCTGGCCTTCTTGTGGTTATATCGTATCTTTGCCATAACTTTTAACGGCTTATCGATGCCATCTACGGCGATCCAGTTTACGCGTTCCGCTGTCAAGCTCTTCTTAAAAACGTCTTTTTTGTAACCGGCCACCAGACGGTTTTGCGCGATATCTATCGCCGTAACATAGAGAGGTTCCCTGCCGGCTATTCCCAGCCCCCTGCGCTGGCCGATAGTATAGAACGGTATTCCCTTGTGCCGCCCGAGGACCTTGCCGTGGATATCTACGATATCGCCCGACTTCATTTCTAAACCGGTCTTCTTCCTGATATATTCGGCGTAATCGCCCCCTTGCGTAAAACAGATGTCCTGGCTCGATACGGTATCGTAAGTCTTTATATCCATCTTTTTAGCGAGCTCGCGCGTCTTCTTCTTAGTGAATCCGCCCAGCGGGAATAAGGCATGGCCCAGCTGGTCCTGCGAAAGGCTGAACAGAAAATATGACTGCTCGCCCTGGGCGTTCGCGCCTTCGCGCAGGAGATAGCGGCCGCGCGATTTATCGAAATAGACGTCCGCGTAATGGCCGGTCGCGACATGAGACGCGCCGAGGGACCTGGCCTTTTCAAGCAGCTTTCCGAACTTGATCTTCTCGTTGCACATTACGCAAGGGTTCGGCGTCACGCCCTTGATATATTCGGAACAAAAGTAATCGATGACCTCTTTCTTGAATTCGGCGCTGAAGTCCGCGACGTAATAATGCATCCCCAGCCCCCCGGCCACCGCGCGAGCCCGCGTAACGGCCTCCAGGCTGCAGCAGGCCCTGCCGGGGGCGCCGCCGCACTCTTCCTTGGGCCACATGCGGAAAGTCACCCCGACAGCGTCATAGCCCTCCTTTTTCAGGAGCGCGGCCGCCAGAGACGAATCGACTCCGCCGGACATCGCGACCACGACCTTACCCTTACCGGATATCTGATGTTTCGACGGCATGGCGCCTTTCATTAAAACCTTCTGACATGCGAAGGCTCAACTTCCCGTTATCGGATACGACCAGGACGGCATCGACATATTTTAACCGGCCGAGACTCTCCAGCCCTTTCGGGCCCAGCACGCACAAAGCCGTCGCCAGGGCGTCTGAGGTCACAGAGTCGCCTGCTACGACCGTCGCGCTGACGACATTATCGCCAACCGGATATCCTGTCCGGGGATCGACGATGTGCGAATAGCGCTTTCCGGACGCGGTAAAAAATTTCTCGTAATCGCCGGAAGTGTCCACGGCGGCGTCCTTAAGCGGAAACTCCATGAAGATCTTTCCCCTGTCCCTCGGATGGCGTATCCCGACCTTCCACTGACGGCCCGGCGACCGCTCGCCGAGGCAATACATGTCGCCGCCGCAATCGACTATGGCGTTCTTTACGCCCGCATCGCGCATCACTTTTACCGCCCTGTCTACCGCGTAACCCTTGGCGATCGCGGCCATGTCTATGGACATGCCGTCCCTGCCGAAGGCTATGGTCCCGGCCCGGCGGTCCAGTATCAGATCGCGGAATCCGACCCTGTCGCGAGCCTCGATTATTTCGTTGTCCGCGGGAACGCCCCCGGAGCTTCTCGCCCCGGCCCACAGGTCGACGAGCGGCTTTACCGTGATATCGAAAGCCCCGTCGGTAATGGCGGAAAAAGCCAGGGCCCTTTCTATAAGAGAGAATGTTTCGCCGCTTATCCTAAGGGCCTCGCCCCTCTTCATCGCGTTTATCGCCGATACCTCGCTGTCCGGCAGAAAAGCGCTGAATAGTTTCTCTACCCTGCGCACCTCGTCGAGCGCCCTGTCTATCGCCGCCGCCGCTTCCGGGCGATTCGCCGCTCCGGCAAAAGGGATCTTTATGTCCACGACCGTTCCCATCAGCATGGCGGTCTTCTCCGCCACCTCGACTGTGCCGGTATGCAGCAGAAACGAAACTGCGGCTATAACTGCGGCAATGACCGATGACGCCAGGACGAAGGGCTTCATTTCAGGCTGGCGAAGACCTTGTCGATATCTACCAGCTTATCGACCATATCCACGATCAGCTTTATCTTTGCCGTGTCCTGCGGCTTGAGCTTGACAACCATTGAATGTATCCGGGACGATATGGAATATGTGTCCTCTTTCGTGATAAGAACGGGTATCTTGGAGCGCGAGAGGCGTTTTAAGGAATTGGGCCTGGGCATCAATCCCCCGCTTATTATGATACCCGATATCGGGCAGCCTTTTTTGAGGAGATGACCGCTGTGCACTTTGCAGATAGCGTCCATCATATCGTCTCTGTCGCCGGGTATTATCATGAGCAGATTCGGCTTGATGAACTGGATGGCGTCTTTGACGTTCATGGCGCCTATAAGCACGCTCTCCACGGGATTGTCCGGCTTCGCCCCTTCATACAGCGTATCTATCTTGATCTCCTCGCGTATCTCCCGCATCGTCGGGATGTCGAGTATCTTCTGGTACGGGAGGACACCGAATACGTCGAGTTTTTTGAGCTCAAGGCCTTTTCTTACAAGTTTCGATATTCGCTCGTATTTTTCCGGCAGCACCTTATTGACCACAACGCCGGCAAGGCTTACGCCCTCCTTGTCAAGGAGCGCCTTGTTCAGCATAACCTCGTCTATGGGCTTGCCCACGCCGCCGGACGATATCAATATCACATTTGTGTCGAGAAGCCTGGCGACGGCGGCGTTGGACAGATTCAGGACGCTGCCGACCCCGGCATGGCCTGTACCCTCTATAATAATCAGGTCGTTCTCAGCGGCTATGCGCTCATAGGAGTCGGTTATCTGACGCGCGTAATCGTCGCCGGACTCGCCTTTCTCGATGAAGCGCTCGGTAAAACCGCGCTCTATGGCCACAGGCGACATGTCCTTAATATTACATTTGATGCCGAAGAGCTTCTCTATCAGAACGGAATCCTCGTCGACCTTGTACCCCTGCTCCACCAGATAGCGTTGCCCTATCGGCTTGATAAAACCGATACGCGGGAAGTGCTTCTTCAGCGCCGCGATGAGCCCCAGCGACACCGTCGTCTTCCCGTCATTCTGCTGTGTTGCAGCTATGAAGATCTTCTTGGCCATTTAGTTCCGGTTCCTCAGATAGACTTTCAACCAATTTTTT
>Ga0233425_10008316_pt1 | contig 13886 bp, 20 predicted proteins | sample Watercolumn_Towu_2_FD_181712 | JGI IMG/M metagenome (GOLD analysis project Ga0233425, IMG submission 181712) | Freshwater microbial communities from Lake Towuti, South Sulawesi, Indonesia - Watercolumn_Towuti2014_140_MG | ecosystem: Environmental > Aquatic > Freshwater > Lake | place...
ATATGTCAGAGCGAGCAAGAAAAAGAACATGTTTCATGAAGCAAAGATGAAATTCTGGGTTTATAATCGGATTAGGGAAGCAACTAGGGATAACTATGTTGCTTTTTAGAAATCATGCAACACAGTTATTGCATCCAAAAAATCTTAATCCTCCAGAAATTAATGTTAGAGTCAAAGGTATTCCGAGGAAACCACCATAAAGGGCAAGAGCCATATTTGTTTGTCTTTGTTCATAACTAGGTTTCAAGTTTTGAGCTATAGCTTCCAACTTCGAATCAGGAAGAGATTCGTATTCTTTCTCTATTTGGCTAAGGCGTTTTCCCATAGTAATTTCTATAATTGAGAGTATATAAGTTTTGTTTCATTTTAATATATAATTAAGTTTATAATCTCTGTTTATTGGATTTAATTAAGGGCTCATCTTATAATGGTTAATTATACGCCCATGGCATGGGTGTGATCCGAGTTCGATTCTCGGTGAGTCCATAATACAGACACTTTTAGAAAAAGTTTCTCTATAAAGTTTCAAAACTATAACTCTTCTATGAAGTATTCTCGGTGAGTCCACTTAGTTTTTGGAAAATCTTTGTTCATATATTTACTATATCGGTTAAGTTTAAAAATATGAGATAATGTTGAGAATTATGGATTCAAATGGGTTTGGGCAGAAGCTTGAACAACTTAAAAAAGAAGGCATTGAATTTGTAAAATATCATGTTACAGACATACAGGGTAATCTCAGGGAAGTTACTTTAACCATTGGAGACATAAAGGGCTCTGGGACTACAACGACGGATGGTTCGTCAATATTTGGAAAGATAATTCCCCCAACTGAAAGTGATATGCTTCTTGAACCAGATCATGGTACACTTGTTAAAATTCCATGGACAAAGGATTGCGCGAGAATGTTGTGCAATAGTTATTACACTCCTTCTAGAGAAGGGCAAGAGCCAGCTTCTTTTGAGGGGTGTCCTAGAACCATATTGGCTAAAGTTGAGAAATCGATGAATGAAGTTTTAGGGGGGAGAATATCAAGGGTCTTTCCTGGGAAGGATGTTGAAAAGCTTCATGCACATTTTGCCCCTGAAATTGAATTTGTTCTAGTTGATAAAAATTATGATTTTCTAAATATCTATAGAGACCCAGATATAGTAAATGATAATTATTTTATTCCTCTTTCCTTAGATAGGGACGAGGTTTTAAAGGAAATGTTGCACGCATTTGGCGATATGGGAATGAAGAAGGAAAAGTATCATACAGAGGTTACGACTTATCAATGTGAGATTGGGGTAGGATATGCAAATGTTTTGAAAATGGCAGATGCTACTTCTACATTGAAGTATGTTATCAAAGAAATTGCTAAAAAGAATAATCTAAGGGCTTCTTTTATTCCTAAGTTTAAGGAGGGAGTAAATGGGAGTGGGATGCACTGCCATCAGAATCTTGCAGTTACATTTAAGGGAGAGAAGGAGATTAATCTTTTTTTTGATGAATCCAAAAAAGATGGGCTTTCGGATATCGGGAGAAATTATATTGCAGGATTGCTAAAGTTTGCTCCTGAGATAACTGCGTTTACTAATCCTACAACTATTTCGTATAAGAGACTTGTTCCTGGATGTGAAGCGCCAACATATATCGCATGGGATTGGTTGAATAGAACGGCCTTGTGTAGAGGACATTCTATAGGAACAAGAAAGGTAAGGGTGGAGTATAGGTCTCCCGATCCTACATGTAATCCCTATCTTGCCTTCGCCGCAATGCTTTCTGCAGGTTTAGAAGGAATTGCCCAGAATATTCAACTTCCAAAGCCAGATAACAGAGACTTCTATCATGATAATGAAGGGGTAAAAGAGCTTCCTGGAAGCCTTGATGAGGCTTTAGAATTAATGAATGGGAGTAAGATGCTTAGGAATAGGATGGGGGAATTTGTTATAGATACAATGTATAAACTTGGAAAGAAGGTTGCAAAGGAAGATAGGCAGAGGGTTACTTCTGAAGATATAAGAAGGAATTTCTAAGAAAAGAAACTCTTTTAAATGCGATTTTGCTTGTAATTGGATAAAAATGACAAAGGTGATAGGCGTAATTGCCATAAAGGGAGGGGTGGGGAAGACAACGATTGCTTCATCTCTTGCGACAGATTTAGTAAATCATTATGGGAAAAAGGTTCTTCTTGTTGATGGAAATTATTCCGCACCAAATCTTGGAATTCATATGGATATTGTTAATCCTGAGAAAACTGTGCATGATGTTCTTGCGGGAAAGGCAAGAATACAAACTGCAGCAGTAAATAAATTTGGAGTTGATGTTGTTGCAGGAAGTCATATTTATCACGGTTCAATAAATCCATTAAAATTGAAGGATAAAATAAATAAAATAAAAGAAAATTATGACTTTGTTATAATTGACTCTTCTCCGGCATTGAATGAGGAAGTTCTTTCTGTTATGCAGGCTTCTGACAATCTTCTTGTTGTTACAACTCCTGATTATCCTACACTTATAGGAAGTTTGAGGGCTGCGATAATGGCTAAGCAGAGAGGAAAACCAATATCGGGGATGATATTGAATAAGATAAGGGACCCAAAGTATGAATTGACAATGGATGAAATAGAAGGAGCTACCGAAATACCAATTGTTGCAAGGATTCCAGATGATAAAAATACGAATAGGGCATTATTTACTAAGATTCCTGTTTCAATATATAACCGAAATAGTAATTTTTCAAAGGAGATATCGAAGTTAAGTGCGGCATTGACGAATAATAGTGTAAAGAAAGGATTCTGGAGAAGTTTTCTTGGGATGGACTTTAAGAGAGAAGAAATGAACAGGGAATTATTGAAAGAAAGTTTCTATACGAGCATTATTCGTGATTAGACGCCGTTATAAATGGGCAGATAAAATTTCTTGTAGACATCTGTTGTCCGATGATAAATAGTTGTTATGGGAGATTAATTTTTTATGTCAAGGAACTTGACAGAAAACTCCACACTTTAGTGTGGAGTTTGTTCCTTGAGCATCCAAAAGACGAGTGCCTTTTCAAACCGCGGCTTTTAAGCCGTGGTGGCACATCGTCTTTTTGATGTATAAAGTTTAAATGTTTTTACTTTTAATTAAAATTAGAGAAAGAAATTTGTCGTAGTTGCCCGAAGGGCATTATCTTGTTATGTTTGTTTGAGATATTCTAAAGTAAGAAGATGGATTAAGTTCTTCTTAATTTCAGAGGATAGTCTTTTGTGAATATCCAATTGTGGGAGATTTTTAGAACAGTGGTTATGGCAATCATTATCAAGCCGAATGTGAGAGCAGCTTTACCAAATGGGGTGTCTGTTAGATATCTCGCAGTAAATGTTATTAGGAGAGCCAGGAAAATATCCAGTACTGCTAGAAGATTTCTTGCTAAAATGTATCTTTTTTCTATCTCTATCTTTCCCATTATATTCATTGTCTAAATGGATTAATAAATTTATGTAAACAAATGGGATGGCTGCGCCGAGAATCGCACTCGGGACCCCAAGCTCATGAGACTTGTGCTCTGCTACTGAGCTACGCAGCCGAAAATAAGAAAATTGGAAGGTTTTTAAACTTGCCTTTATTATGTCTTTTATGGTAGTTGAAGAGGTTGGAACGGTTATTGTTGCTCTTGGGAAGATAGGGCTTTGGATACAGGCATTAGGTATTGTCGTTGTTTTGTGGATTATATTTCAACTGATTAACTTTTTTATCAATAGAAGAAGGATGAAAGAGATTTATACTATTAAGGATGATATGAAAAGAATGGAAAATAAGCTTGATAAATTGTTAAAGAAGAAATAAAAATTAATTATCTTAATCCTCTCAGAGCTTTTGCTCTGAGTTCAAGGGCTTTTCTTTCGTAAATTGCAGATTTTCTTTCTGTTTTTCTAACATATTCTGGAGCATAACCTCTCATGTGCATCCCGGAACAGCAAGGCATTTCTTTGCTATTTAATGGAATAGAATCTCCTTTTCCAGCAAACTCTTCTAATGGTAAGATATCTAACTTGGGTATATGGTGATAAAGTCTCATGAATTATAGAAAGTGGAAGATATTTTAAATTTAATTATGCCTTAGAATTATGCTTAATATCTCATATATTGAGGGACTTCTTCTTTGACTTCTTCCTTCTTTACTTTTGGAACTTTAGCTGTTTGTTCGGCTTTTGCAAGTCTTGTTATGTATCCTGCGACTTTGTTTCTTACGGATTTTGAAGGCATTGTGTCGTTTAATGCTCTTTTATTATGGTCTTGATTCATTGTGAAAACTTCCTTGTTCTCACTCAATAGCTGTTTTGCAGCCTTTTTTATCATTGTAGATTTTATTCTTCCCATAATTAAGGTTTGGAAATATGGTATTTAAAGCTTTTTATTGAGGTTTTTAGAGTTCTATGAGAATTATGCTTAATGCTCCTAAAACTATCCCCAGTTTATTCATTAGCGATAAATCTTCTTTAAAGTAAAGTGTTCCCACAAGAGTTATAAGAATTATGTTCATAACCATGAATATTGTTCCTGCTTTTGAGAGAGTTTCATATTTTAGTGAGATTGCCCAGAGCAGTGAACCTAAGAAATAAAATATCAATCCGATTATTATAATGGTTTTCTTGCTGTCTAAGGCGTATTTCTTGAAAAAGATATCCCCTATTACTTCTAAGAGTATTGCAGAACCTAGAAGGATGAAAAATATTGTTTTTGGGCTTAATTGTATCATTATAATTTTACTTTCTCGAATTTAACCATGTTTTTCCAGTTGCTCATATGTTCTAGGGCTTTTTTATCCAATTCTCCTGGGGCTAGAACTAGGGCAAGCATTTTATTTTCTTGGGCTTTTTGATGTGCCATTATTAAATCCAAGTCATTGACTTTCTTTTTGTCTTTTGCTACAAGGTAGAATTCTTGTTTTCCAAACATTGTGTCTACACGAATTTTTGCAGAGAAGTCTTTCTTTTTTTCCTCTAGGATTTGAAGTATTTCTATATCTTTTGAGGAGAGGTATGATTTTACATGTCTTGGGAATGCGAAATCTTGAATTTTAGGTTTCTTTTTTGACTTTTCTTTTGTTTCTTCTTTGACTTCTTGCTTTATTTCTTGAGCAGACTGTTGGATTTCGGATTTATGGACTGCTTCTATGGCTTCTTTCTTAAATACTTCTTCCGCTTTTATTTCAAGAGGAATTTCTTTTGTAACTGGTTTTTCCTCTTGTTTCTCTTGTGCTTTATGTTTCTGATAGGGATTAATTGTTTGTTCTAAAAGTGCTCTTACTTCGTTATCTGAAAGAAGAAAATGTTTCCAGAAGGTTTTTGTGTTTTCATTTAATCTTACTTTTATAGGTACTGCGAAGTCTTTTATGGCTCTTAAAGCCACACGAATTGCAGGTTCTTGCATATCATCATCAAGAACTTTATTGTTTCTGAGAAGATGGAATGCTTCTTTTTCTTTATGGTTTAGAAATTCAATGAAATTTTCAAGTTGTGCCTCTTGTCCAGTTAGATAATATATCGGAGAGCTTCCAACTTTCATGTTGCTCATTTTTATTTTTCCTTCAGAGTATAATTCTGAAAGGAAGGCAGAGGTGAACATTGGGCTTGTATTTATTGCTCTGGCTATGTGAACAGGAAGACTAGGACCTTTAATCCTAACCATTGTAATTATCCTCTCTTTTATTTCATTTAGCTTATACAAATCTGCAGGCATAGCTGTAAAAAAGTGGAGGGATTAATAAATATTGTTATATTGTGTTTATTTATGACAAACCTTTTAAATCAGGTTGTTTTGTAGTCTATAATGGACTTGAAATCTCTTTTAATATCGAATGCTAAAGAAAATATCGAGAGTTTGAGGAAGGCAATAACAGAAAATGAGAAACTTTTACTCTCTCTAGAACAAATTGATGTGAATAATGCAGAGTACAGAGTACATTTGCATGATTTGTGGGAGAATGAGGGGGGAAAGTCAACGACTACTACGACTAAGGGGACATTAAAAGAAGCAATAAAGAGAGCAGAACAGAGATTTAAACAAATAAATCACAGGAGTGATGTTCAGGCTAATTATTCTGTAGATTTATTAATCGGAAAGGAAAGATATTCTGTTCCGAAGTGCTATTGGCAACAATTCAAAGAGAATTAAGGTCTCATCCATTCTACCTGGTAATATGAGACATCAGATTCTTCATCTACTAGGGCAATCATAAGCTTTTTGTTTGTGGAATGGGCTATTCTGTTCTTCGCAGCGAATTCCTGCCAGTTAAATGGGGTATTTTCTTTTGAAATGTAAACTAGCCAGGGGGCGTGTGACTGTCCGGGCTTTGAACCTTTGCTGTAAACTCTGAAATCTGCTCCGAATTTAAGTGCGGTTTTTAGAACATAGCCTTTTTTTCTCAAATCTCTAAATACAATGAGCTTTGTTTCTATCTTTTTATCGTATTTCTTTATTTTTTTAATGAGGGACTCTTCACTTAGAAGTTTTCCACTTGAAAATATTTGCATTTTATCTTCAGTTAGAAGATAGAGGGCTTCAATTAGAGAATACTCTACCTTTCCTGTTTTCTTTTCTCCCAGAGAGGATTTTTCAAATAGGGAAAAGGCATCCTGAGAAGTTGATGTTACTTTTTCTCCAGTAATCTTTGCTTGTATCATGGTCTATGGAGGAAAATGGGTTATTTAAGGTTTTATAAAAACGAATAACGACTTTCAATAATCTTAAAGAGAGTAAAATTTTGTTATCTCTTGCAGTAGAATTCATTGAATTATGCTATTTTTGATTTTAAAAGTTAGAATAGACTAAAGCAAAAATAATATATATTATTGCGTTTAATCTAAATTATGGCGAAGAGGGCACTTTCTTTCAGGAAGAAGGTTTCTAAAAGTTTTGTTGAAGTTGCTTTAGAGGAACTTGAGAGGAAAGAAAGTTTATATGTTCAACAACTGAAGGAATCAAATCCCGAGAGGGAAGAGATGTCGGGGAAATACAAGGGATTGGCATTTTTCTACAATGAAAAACTTGGAAGGGGGATGCTAATCGATGAAAGTAAATATCATATTATAAAGTGGTATGTTTTAGTACCTAAAGGAGATATAGGGCAGGTTTGGGAGGAAGCTACTTTTTCTGGAAGACCCGTTAATGGCAAACTTGAACTTGAACTTTGTCCGGTGAGCGAGTTTGAATAATATTTAGTGTAGGAGGTATAAGCATTTTTACTTTTGAATGAGATTAGAGAAAGAAAAAAGTTGTTATCTATCATATAAACGGCTATCGGTATTGGAGATATTTAGGTATAAATAATGTAAATTAGACAGGATACCAAAATTTAAAAGCTCATAATTGTAAGTTTATTAATGGAAGATGAAGCAAAATTTGGGGATTTTGAAGAAGTAAAAGAAGAAGGAGAGGAAATACAGACTGTTGATGAACAGGGAATTCCTACAAGAGTTAGAACTCCAAGGAAGGGAGAGTTTATAGGAGTTATTGTACAGAGACTTGGGGGAAATAGAATGGAAGTCTTGTGTAGTGATGGAAAGACCAGAAATTGCAGAGTTCCGGGAAGATTCAAGAGAAGCATGTGGTTAAGACCTAAGGATTTTGTTCTTGTGCAACCCTGGCTCGATAATGATGATAAGGCAGACGTAATATTTCACTATAAGAATCAGGGAGCCCTTAATCAGTTGAGAAAGAGAGGATTCTTGGATAATTTGAAGGTTGAGTTTTAAATAGGTTTTTGAATTATAAAAGATATTCCGTTAATTCTATATTTATTCTTTCTAATAATTCTTCTTTGTCAATAATTATGTCGGGATATTTCAATCTTAAGATGTTTTGAACCTTTTCAATTACATTTTCTCTTATTTTTTTCTTGCCATCTTCATTCCAGTTTCTTTCAGCGAGAGTTTTAAATGACTGAGTCTTATATTCTATCTGTTCTTTTTTCATATGTTCTATTGACTCAGGTTTATTTGTATAATCTGGAACTATCTTATGAATTATTGCCTGTGCTAGGATATTGCTCGCAATTTCTATATCTTTATTCTTTCCCATTTCGCGTTTATAACCTCTTTTCTTGTCTGTTCAGTAAGATTTTTTAGATATTCAAGGGCATATTTTTTTTCTAATCTTGTTAATCTATTACTTTTTAGATGGTTTATGAGCTCTTCTCCGAGTTTTTCTTTTACTTCCTGCCGAAGCCTACTATTGTCTATAATCTTATTCATAAGTAGTTTTACTAAAATAGTATTCCTTAGGGCATTATATATCTCCTTTGGCTCAGCATATTTTTCTATATCACTCCAGTCTAATTTCATTCTTAAATCCATTTTTGAAAGATTTATCTTATTGGGAATTTTTATTTTTCCGTAAATTACTTTTGAATCTTTTAACTGGTAGATTAATGATGGGCTGCTTTGATAGCCATTTAAAAATGCTTTTTTTGATATTATCTGAACGTCTAAAATTAGGTTATCTCTTTTTGCTTCTTCTTCTATTTTACTACATAATCTGATTTTTTCTATCTCTCTATCCCAATATTTTTTCTTTGTTATAATAATAATATCTATATCTCTATAATTAGAATAATTTGTTTGTATTGCGGAACCAACAATTATGACTGAATGTGTTTTTTGGATATTTTTCAGGACAAGTTTTATTATTTTTTGCTCTATTGCCCTTGAGGCAGGGTTGTAATTCAATCTGTTTAACAGATAATCTGGATTTATCTGTTTCATGGCTTTTAATTTTGGTCTTACAAATCTGCTCAGATAGTTTGAATCCTGCTGGTTTAATCTAAGATTGTTGAGTTTTTTGTTTATTACTTCCCGTTCTCTTTTAGTCAGTATTTCATTATTTTCCATATAACACATTAGAGTATTAAGTATATAAATGTTTTTGCTGAAGTTTTAGAGTAAACTTAAAGGAAAGGGATTTGCTTTTTTGGCTAATAGCCACAATTTAAGACAAGAGATTAAAAAGGAGATTGTAGATGCTATTTGGAATAAGATTGAGTTTGATTGAACAAAAAGGTTTAAATCCAATTGATTTTTAGGCATTTTATGGATAATAAGTTTTTTGAAAATCTGAAGAAATCAATACAGGATAATTATGAACCTGGAGGGAGTCATGCTTTTGACCATACACAGAGAGTTTATAATATCGCTTTGAAATTGGCGAAAGGGCAAAAGGTTGATTTGGATGTTCTTAGAGCGGCTGCGCTATTACATGATATTTCAAGGCTCAAAGAAGACAATAATGAGGTTGAATGTCATGCGGAACATGGAGCTGAAATGGCAAGAAAGATATTAAATGAAATGGGTTTTCCAAAGGACAAAATTGACAAGGTTTGTTATGCAATTAAAGTGCATAGGCATAGCAAAGGGATTAATCCTGAAACAATTGAGGCTAAGATATTGCAGGATGCAGATAGATTGGATGCTCTGGGGGCAATTACAATTGCAAGGATGTTTTCAACTGGTGGAAAGACGGGAAGACCAATATACAAAGAAGGAATTCTATTTGGAAAAGTGTACAAAGGATATGAATCTGACTCTACAATACATGGATTTTATGCTAAGATTATGAAGATAAAACCCGAAGGGTTCAATACAAAGAAAGCAAAACTTATAGCTAAAAGGAGATATGCCTTTGTTGAAAAATATTTAAAGCAGTTCTTGCTTGAATGGGAAGGTAAGGCATAATATGGCAAAAGCAAAATCAACAAAAAAAGTGAGCAAGGAAGATATTAAGGATTTAAAGAGGAACGAAGTTTCTGAAAATATAGATTTTTCTGCTATAGAAAAGAAATGGCAGAAGAAATGGGAAGAAAAAAAGGCGTTTTCTGTTAGAGAAGATAAGAAGAAAAAGAAATATTATGTTCTTGAGATGTTTCCGTATCCTTCTGGTTCAGGATTGCATGTCGGACACGCATTCAATTATGTAATTGGGGATGTTTTTGCAAGATTTAAGAAAATGCAGGGTTTCAATGTCCTGCATCCTATGGGATATGATGCTCTTGGACTTCCTGCAGAGAATGCTGCAGTTAAGGTTGGAACACATCCTGAAGATTATACTGATAAATCGACAAAGAGGTTTATGGAACAGCAAAAAGCTTTGGGATTGAGCTATGATTGGAGCAGAGTTGTTTATACATGTAAACCGGAGTATTATACATGGGACCAATGGATATTCTTGAAGATGCTTGAGAAAGGTTTAGCGTATAGAAAAAAGAGCGCAGTAAATTGGTGTCCTAAATGCAATACTGTTCTTGCGAATGAGCAAGTTCATAATGGGAAGTGCGAGTATCATGGAGATACTGAAGTCGAGATAAAACAATTAGAGCAGTGGTATTTTAAGACAACACATTATGTTGAAGAGCTTAATGATTTTTCTAAATTAGCAGGATGGCCTGAATTGATAAAGAAATTACAGGCTAATTGGATTGGGAAGAGCTATGGGACTGAAATTAATTTTGAAATAAATGGTAAAGAGTGGCCTATTTTTACAACACGCCCCGACACCATATACGGGGTTACATTTATGGTTATATCTGCACAGCATCCTAAATTAATGGAGTTGGTTACAAAAGAGCAGAAGAAGAAAGTTGAGGAATTTTTGAAGAAGTTGAAGTCTGTAAGTGAGAAAGAATTAGAGAGGATGGACAAGGAGGGAGTTTTCACTGGAAGTTATGCGGTAAATCCTATGACAAATGAGAAGGTTCCGGTATATACAGGGAATTTTGTGGTTGCGGATTATGGTGCAGGAATGGTTATGGCAGTTCCGGCACACGACCAGAGAGATTTTGAATTTGCTAAGAAGTATAAAATTCCAATTAAAGTAGTTATAAAACCAAATCCTGAAGAAATTCAAGCAGTTGTAATGGAAAGAGCATATACTGGAAATGGGAAATTGATAAATTCAGAAGGTTTTGATGGATTGGAGAATGGAGAGGCGAAGACACATATAACAAAAGCCTTAGAGTTCAAGAAAAAAGGAAAAGAAGTTGTAAATTATAAGTTAAGAGATTGGCTTATAAGCAGGCAGAGGTATTGGGGAACTCCTATCCCTATTATTTATTGTGATAAATGCAGTCTTGTGCCCGTTCCTGAGAAAGATTTACCTGTGAAACTTCCAAGGAATGTTAAATTTGGAGAGGGAAATCCTCTTTTGACAAATAAAGAGTTTGTAAATGTGAAATGTCCTAAATGTAAAGGAAATGCTAGAAGAGAGACAGATACGATGGATACTTTCGTTAACTCATCATGGTATCAATTGAGATATTGTGATGCTAAAAATAGCAAGGAGATATTTGATGTTGATAAGGTTGCATATTGGAATCCAATCGATATGTATATAGGTGGGAAGGAACATGCATGCATGCATTTAATTTACATAAGATTTTATACAAAATTCCTTAGAGATTTAGGGTTGTTAAAGTTTGATGAACCTGCTGTTAAATTGTTCAATCAGGGTTATATTTATGGAAGTGATGGGAGAAAGATGTCTAAATCGATAGGAAATGTTGTTGATCCTTTAGATGCTATCGCAAAATATGGTACTGATGCGCTTAGAGCTTATGTGGTTTCTGTTGCTTCTCCAGATTCAGATTATAATTGGAGTGATGCGGAGATGCAGGGAACGTATAGGTTTGTAAGAAAATTATGGGAGAATTTTGATTCTATTAAAATTGGGAAGTCTACAAAGAGAATTGAGAGCAAGTTGAATGGAACTATCAAGGAAGTAACATTATTAATTGAAAATATGAAGTATAATCTTGCAATAATCAAATTAAGGGAATTATTTGATGTAATATTAACTGAAGAAATAAGCAAAGAGGATTTGATGAGTTATCTAAAGATTATTTGTCCATTTATGCCTCATATCACTGAAGAATTTTGGAGTAAGCTTAAAGGGAAAGGATTTATTTCATTGGAAGAGTGGCCTGAATGCGATGAAAAGAAAATAGATGAGAAGATTGAGCAAATGGAGAAGAATGTTGATAAAACTGTAGGGGATGTTTTGAATGTTCTTAGGATTGTTAAGGAGAAATTAGGAAGGGAAGGAGAGAAAGTGTATTTGTACGTTATTCCTAATGAACTTGCTAATTATAATTCTGATACATTGAGTAAGAGAATTGGCAAGGAAATTAAAGTGTATGCAGTTAATGACAAAAAGAAGTATGACCCTGAAGGAAAAGCTTCTAAAGCTAAGCCTGGTAAGCCAGGGATTTTTGTTGAGTAAATTCAACAAAAATGTAATTATCTGTTTTGTTCTATAATCTCAGTTCTATTTAGTCTTGGGTTATAACCAATTCTAACAAGAGGTCTTTGCATTTCTACTCTTTCTATCCTTTGAGGATGAGAATAATTACATTGAAATAGTTTGTTAAATGTATATCTACAACCTCCAACAAGCATTGTAGTGATACAAATTGAACCAAGTAATATTTTACAAAATCTTCTTCTAACTTTTCTATCTATTTCTTTTCTTGTTTTTTCGTCTAAATATGTCGAATTAAATAGCGATTTGCCTTTCCAATCTTCTTGCATTCTTCGTATTACTAAATAAGGGATTATGCTTGATGGAATCATTTTGAATCTCCTACTTTTCGATAATCTAAATCATGAGGGGAAGGGGAAGTTTTCGTTTTTTTCAATTCTTTATAGATATTATCACATATACCTTTGATTAATCTTCCCGCACTAATATAGGCATATTCTGGAAATTCTGTTCCACTTCTTACAGAATCTATCATTGCTTGGAGGTCCCATTTGCTAACTTTTGGCATTTTTAGTGCTTCCATTATATTTTTGTCTATTAAGTCTTTACCTTTAACGACCTCGAACACCATTTCGTCAACTAATCTGACATTTTCTGCATGATACGGCAATCCTTCTATATGGTTTTTAAAATCGAATACATATATATTTCCCAATACTCTCTTACCAAATATACCTTCTTCTAATCCTGTAACTTTAATCTGTGCTTCTATGCCGTTCTGTTTTCCTTCAAACATTCTTCCTATTAAAGTTTGTGTTTCGTTTTCCATGAAAATCTCGATAAAATGAGGTATTTAAGTATTAACTCTCTAAAAATGGAGAGTTATAGAAAGGATTATATACCTGTAGAAGATGTATTTATTATGGATATAAACGTACTTGAGGATTTGGGGTTGAGTAAGGGAGAAGTTAAGGTTTATTTGACTTTACTCAGGCTTGGAGCGACCAAAGTTGGCAGCGTAATTGAGAAATCAGGCATGGCAAGCTCAGCAGTACATAATTCTCTTAATTCCCTGCTGGAAAAGGGACTTGTTTCTTTTATAAAAAAAGGAAAGATAAAACATTATCAAGCTTCTCCTCCAGAGTATATTGGTAATTTTACTAAACAAAAATTAGAAAGGTTTAATGAAGTTCTTCCTGAAATGAAGCAAATAGTCAGACAATCAAATGAAAAACAGGAAGCCGAGGTATTTGAGGGGATAAAAGGAGTAACTACGATGCTTAATCTTCTTATTGAGAATGCGAAAAAGGGAGACGATTATTATTTCTTTTCTGCCTATACTAGTGGAAATAATAAAGAAGTTCAGGATTTTTTTGATAGATATGACTTTAATAGAAAAGAAAAAGGATTACAGGTAAGAGGGTTGGCTCCATTAGAAATTAAGTCTCTTTTTATTCATAGGAAAATTCTAAAAATGAGATATCCTAAAGTTCCAATTCCGTTTGATATAAGTTTATGCAATGGAAAAGTTGTTTTGATTTCTTGGGGGGAGAAGCCAATTGGATATTTAATTAAGTCAAAGGAGATATTTGAGATGTACAAAGATTATTTTGAGAGAGTTTGGAAGATGAGCTAATTCTAAAGATATGGAAAGGTTTATAAATATAAGT